>Ga0075430_100002784_pt1 | contig 14610 bp, 9 predicted proteins | sample RhiMetdeltSRZDD4_FD_75294 | JGI IMG/M metagenome (GOLD analysis project Ga0075430, IMG submission 75294) | Populus rhizosphere microbial communities from Tennessee, USA - Rhizosphere MetaG P. deltoides SRZDD4 | ecosystem: Host-associated > Plants > Roots > Rhizosphere > Soil | place: USA... | reverse complement strand
GGTTCGCGCTGCTCGTGCTCGACGAAGCACACCATCTCGCCGACACCGCCGAAGGCGACGCGCGTGCCTGGCACGACCACCTGCGTATTGCGCCGTGTCCGTTCCGCCTTGGGTTGACCGCGACGTACCCGGACGGCCACGACGCCGAGCTTCGCCGTCTGGTCGGGCCCGTCGCGTACCGGCGGACGATCGGAGAGATGACCGACGCCGAGCTCGCTCGGTTCGTGGTCGTGCGCCGCTACGTCCGCCTAACGCCATCCGAGGAGGGTCGCTATGCGGCCCTCAGCGAGGTGTACGAGCGTCACCTCGGCGGCGCCGGGCTTCGGGAGCGAGCGAGCACGCCGGCCGACGCGTGGCGGATGTTCGCCGCGAGCGCACGGCGCTCCCCCGCAGCGCGCCGCGCGTTCCGTGCGTTCCACGAGCGAGAGCGGCTCGTGCGGCTCGCCGACGGTAAACTCCGAGAAGCGGAACGTATCCTTCGTGCGCATCCCGCTGAGCAGGCGATCGTATTCTGCGGGGGAACAGACGCCGCGGAAGCGGTGTCACGCGAGCTCGCGATCCCGATGATCACGGCCACGACGCCGGCATCGGAACGCCACGCATTGCTTGGCGCGCTCGCGCGTGGCGAGATGCGCGCCGTGGCCAGCGTTCGAGTACTCGACGAGGGGTGGGACGTCCCCAGCGCGAAGCTCGGAATCGTGCTCGGAGACTCGACGCGCGGGAGCGCCCGGCAGCATGTGCAGCGGCTTGGCCGGCTGTTGCGCCGGCAGGGAGACGCCGTGGCGTCGCTGTATGAGATCGTCGCCGCCGGGACCTACGAGTTCTTTGCGTCGCAGAAGCGAGGCACAGGCGTCAGGCGCGTGTCCGAAGGGCAGCTCGGCCTTGGCATGTAGCGCCGCGGGTCGGCCGTGCTGAGTCGCTCGCACGTCGCGCCGTTCATCCGCCGCGAGCGCGGCGTCATTCGCGTGGAGTACCTTGCGGATCCCGATGGACGCGTCGTCGAGCTGCTCGGGCGCTTCTGCCGACTGGTGCGCCGTCTCGAGGGCCGACCGCGTACGACTGTTGTCGAGGCGTTGCGACGACAGGAGCGTCGGGTTCGCGACGCAGCCCGCCTTTCGGGGATCGCCAAGACGTTATTGGATCTGTGCGAGTTCGTGGCGCCTGACGACGCCCGGCTCGCCCCGGAGGTCCGCGACGCGGTGTTTCGTGCGCGCGGGCAGCGATGGCCGCCGATACCGGGAGACCACGCCGCTCCGTACGCCGACGTGGCAGCCACGCTCGGCCGCTCGGTCGATGACGTTAGGCGCCTGCTGTATGCTGACGCCCCTGGCGCTCGCGTGCTGCGCCGCGCGCCGGCCATCGACGGACGCGCCTTGCTGGCACGCTACAACGTGGAGCTCGCGCGCGCCGTCCTGCTGGATGCGGAGCGGCTCACGCTCACGGCGCGCGGCGGGTGGCGCGCCATCTTCCGCGCGCTCAAGGCGGCGCGGTTGATGTACACGATCAGACGCCGTGGCCGGTCGTACCAGGTCGAGGTAACCGGCCCGGCCGCGGAGTTCATCGTGCGTCCGGCTCGCTACGGCGTCAGGCTCGCGCGCGTGATGCCGGCGCTGATGCGGGCGCCGGCATGGCGGTTCGAGGCCGACGTTCGGGGTGCCGACGGAACCCGACTCGCGTTTCGCGCGCGTGGGCGGCCGCGCGCCCGGGCAAGCCGCGCTCCCGTCGGCGGGGAGGCGCGACGGGCCCGGTACGACTCCGCCTGGGAACGCTCGCTGGCATCCGACTTTCGTCGCCGGTTCGGCGCCGAGGCACGAAGCGGGTGGACGTTGGCGCGTGAATCGAGCCCGATCGCGATCGGCGATGAGCTCTTCCTCCCCGATTTCACGTTGCGTCACGAGGACGGGCGTGAGACGCTGGTCGAGCTCATCGGATTCTGGACGCCCGAGTATCTCGCCGCCAAGACGCACAAGATCGCCGCCGCCGACATCGGGTCGATCATTCTCGTGGTCTACCGCGGTCTGGCGGTCGGGAACGCGACAGCGGCGTTGGAGTCGCTGGTCGGCGCGGAGCGCATCGTCTGGTTCACGGCGCGGCCACGGGCGGCCGATGTGGTGCGCGCGGCGGAGCAATGGTCGGCGCGGTAGCCGCCGGCGCGTCGCCGCCAACGCCGGCGCGCCTAACGCTTGCCGGTCGCGAGCAGCCCCGGATGTGAGGTCGCGCTCGCGGCGGCGTCGACCGCTCCATGCGGAGAGTGATCCCGCGCACGATGTGTCGCACCGTGACGGCGCCCGCTGACACCCGTCCTTGATTCGAGGTGCGGCAATGCGACGAGTGCGCGCGACCGATTGACGACGTCCGGAGGTTCCCAGATGATTTCGCTCCCCGGTTTCAAGAAGCCCCACGTGCCGAATGGCAACGGCCAGCATGTAAACGGTTCTGCGAAATCGGGTTCCGGTGGGAACGACGCGACACACCACGCCGCCGCGGCACTCGAGGCGCTCGTCGAGCGCGCCGAGCGCGCCGCCGAGGCCCTCAAGTCATTCGAATCCACCACCGACCGCGGCGAACAGCTCGCGGTCATGGAGAAGCGAATCGCCGAGCTCGAAGGCCAGCTCGCCGCGGCAGAAGATGCCTCCAGGGAGTTGAGCGCGATCCGGTCGCGGTCCGCGGAGCAGGCGGCAGCACAGGAACAAGCCGGGGCGCAGATCGCCGCCGCGAGCGCGGAGGCGACTCGCATCACCGCTTCCATCGCCGACCTGGCGGGCAAGATCGACAGCGTCCTCCAGCTCAGGGATCAGATGGGGCTCGTCGACGAGTTGAATGCGAAGTTCGCGTCGATGAACAACGATACCAGTGGCCTCCGGTCCCAGGTCCGCGATCTCACTGAGAACATCGCGCGACTGCGCACGGTGCACGACGACGTCGTACGGGCGCACAAGCACGCCACGATTCGACTCGACGGGATCGACCAGCGTCATCAGACCGCGACGAACAAAATGGACGTGCTCGAGCGGCGCGCGAAGTCGGCCGACGAGGCTCTCGAGGCGCTCCTCCGCCTCGCGAGCGGAATACCGGACGTACAGCACCAACTGGGTGTGCTCAAGGCCACTGCCGATCAGGTTTTCCAGAAGTCGGCCGCGCTCGAGACGCAGCGCGAGATGGTGGAGCGCGCGCTCGGCCAGGCATCGCAGGTTGCGTCGCTCAACGCGCAGCTCACAGCGGCGTTCCGCGGGCAGGAGGATCAGGCGCGCGCACTCGCCACGGTCGAAAACAAGCTGGCCGACGTCCAGGCGCTGCACGCCACGGTTCTCGCACGCAGCACCGAGATTTCCACGCAACAACAGAAGCTCGACGAGGCAGAGCGCGATGCTGCGCGCGAGCTCGCGAACCTGCGGGACGAGATGCGCGCCAGCACCGAGCGCTTCGAGCTCGAGAACCGGAGCCTCGACGCCACCGGCGAGCGCATCGCGGAGCTTCGCAGTATCCTCGGCGACTGTGAGACGCGCGTGGGGGCGTTCGACAGCGCCGTCCAGATCGTGTCCGAGACCGAGACCCGCTCCCAGGCGCTTGCCTCGCAGGTGATCCACCTCACCGAAGACATCAACCGCATCTCCGCGCAGGCCGAGCGACTCCGCGCGGTGCGCGACGACGTGGGAGAGCTCGACGGCAAGCTGCGCGGGCTCGCCGACCGGACGGAGCGCGTGGAGAGCATGCGACCGACGATCGACGAAGTCGCGCGCGAGCTGGCCACGCTGAACGGCACCGGCGAGATGGTGAGCGACGCGCTGGAGCGAGTTCGGATGGCGGTAACGGAGATGGGACGGCTGCGCGAGATCCACGCCGAGACGAGCGCATGGCTCAGCGACGCCGACGAGCGAGTGAGATCGCTGCGAGGCCGCGTGGACGAGCTGGAGCACGCGCGTCCGTCCGTTGACGCGCTGCGCCGCGACGTCGAGCGCGTGAATGCGTCGATCGTGGCGATCGACAATCGCGCATCATCGCTGGACGACCTTCAGAACCGACTCGCCGCGATGGAGCACACGGTCGCGCAGCTCGACGAGCGCAGCGCCAGCGTCCGTTCGCGGATGGACGCGGCGGAGACACGGTTCGTGGACCTCGCGCGGCAGGCCGGCGAGGCGGAGCGCGTCACCACCATGATCGCGGGAGTCAGCACTTCGGTCGACGGTGCGGAACGTCGCATGGGCACGATCGGTGTGTCCATCGATTCGCTCGAGGAGCGCGCACAGCGACTGGACACGCTCGGCGAGCGGATGCGAGTGCTCGGGCAGGAAATCGAGCAGCGCCAGGGCGCGCTCGAGAAGGCGGCGGAGCACCTCGCGCGCGCATCGGCCGAGCGTCGGGAAGCGGCTGACACGGCGCGGCAGCTGGAGGAGCTCACGCGCGACATGGCGACGCACCTCGGCGACGCCGAGTCGCGTTCGGAGCGCCTGGCGGAGGTCGCGCACCAGCTCGAGGAGCGCGCCGCGTCGCTCGGCGACGTCGATCGGCGTATGACGCATCTGGAGGAGCTGCTCCGGCGGTGCGAGGCCGCGCAGGCATCGGCCTCGCAGGCGCTGGAGCAGATCGTGGGACGGCAGGCGACGGTCGACGCGGTCGAGGCGCAGGTCAAGCGCGTCTTCGGGATGGCCGAGCGTACCGCGAACGACGTTCGCGACATCGCATCGGCGCGCCGCGACATCGAGAGCGCCCGCGCACTGCTCGACGACATGCAGGAGCGCCTGGCGAGCACCACCGAAGCGATGAACGACTTCGTGGAGCGGAAGCGACAGATCGAGCAGCTCGAGCAGCGACTCGCCCGCGCCGAAGCGCTCACGCGCGACGTGCGGTCGACGGTGGAGCTGATCTCCGCGCAGCGCTCCGTCATCGATCAGGTGCTCGAGCGCTCGGGGTCACTGTCGGTGCAGGCGAAGCAGGCCGAGGGGCTGATCGAGGCGTTGCGCGCTCAGTGCATGATGGCGACGACGCTGCACGCATCGATTCGCGCGCAACGGGGCGAGGGCGACAACGGGGAGTGACGGTTCCGAGCAGTCCCGGTCAGTCGAGGCAGACCGTGGCGCCGTGACTCTGATCTCGGCGAGAAAGCGCTCGACCCCGAAGACGGCGCCGATCTCGCGCTCGATCCCGTAACGTCGCTCGAGCGCTGGGCCGAGCTGGGAAGCAGGGTCATCGCCAGACTGCGGGCATCGCGGCGGAATGGGAGCGACGAACGTGGCGGGACGAGACTGGTGCCAGCGCCTCGTTCTCTTTCGTACGGCGCGTCCCCGGGGCTATTGACCATGGCCGCGCGCTGGTCGAACTTCGAGCCGCAGCGACCCGATACTCGACGACGAGTGCGCGGATGTCGCGGCGTACGACGCGGAGTCGTCGCCGATGAAGACATTGAAGCGCCGCACCACCCTGCGGCTGGCCAGCGCGCTCGCACTCGCGGCGCTGCCGGCATCATTCGCGAACTGCGGCAACGCCGGCCCGGCAGGCGTCGACATGACGCGGCTGCGGCGAGACCGAGATCCGGCGCAATGGCTCGCGTTAGGCCGGACGTGGCGTGGCGACCGGTTCTCCCCGCTGAGGCGCATCGACACGGTCAATGTCTCCCGGCTTGGCCTGGCCTGGGAATTCGACTTCCGCTCTCGTCGCGGTCGCGTGGAGTTCGGGCAGGAAGCGACCCCCATCGTCGTGGACGGCGTGCTCTACGCGTCGGGGCCGTGGGGCGCGGTCGTCGCGCTCGACGCTGCCACCGGTCGCGAGCGGTGGCGCTACGAGCCGGACGTGGACGGCTCCTACAGCCGACGGGCGTGCTGCAGCGTCGTGAATCGTGGTGCGCTGGTCTGGCGCGGACGGGTGTACGTCGGCACGCTCGATGGCTTTCTCGTCGCGCTCGATGCTGCAACCGGGAAGGAGGTCTGGCGCGTCGACACGTTCATCGATCGCAATCGCTTTTACACCATCACGAGCCCACCGCAGGTCGCGAACGACAAGATCGTGATCGGCAACTCCGGCGGCGAGTTCGGCGTACGCGGCTACATCTCGGCCTACGATGCGGAGAGTGGCCGCTTCACGTGGCGGTTCTTCACGGTCCCTGGCGATCCCGGGAAGGGATTCGAGCACCCGGAGATGGAGCTGGCCGCGAAAACATGGGACACCAACTCCGACTGGGCATCCGGGCTCGGCGGCACGGTGTGGGGCGAGATGAGCTACGATCCCGAGCTCGATCTCCTCTACGTCGGAACGGGAAACGGGTCACCCTATCCGATCTGGTTCCGCAGTCCGGCCGGCGGCGACAACCTGTTCCTCGTGTCGATCCTCGCGATCCGGCCGCGTGACGGGCGGCTCGTCTGGCACTACCAGCAGGTGCCCGGCGAGATGTGGGATTATACCGCGACGTCGAACATGATTCTCGCCGACCTCGCCATCGGCGGTAGCGTCCGCAAGGTCCTCATGCAGGCGCCGAAGAACGGCTTCTTATATATCCTCGACCGCGAGACCGGTGAGTTCATCTCGGCGAAGAACTACGTCTACCAGAACTGGGCGCTGTCGATCGACTCGGCAACCGGCCGCCCGGTCATGAACCCCGCAACGGACTATCGCAGTGGGCCGAAGGTTGTGGCGCCAGCGGGGACTGGTGCTCATAACTGGCAGCCAATGGCCTATAACCCACAGACAGGACTCGTCTTCATCCCGGCGCGCGAGCAGGCGATGCGCATCAAAGCCGACTCGGCCTATACCTGGAAGCCGGGCAGCCTGAACATGGCATCCTACGCGACCTTTACGCCGGTTCCCAACGCGAAGGAGACCACTGTCTCCGGTCGCTCCGACAGCGTGGCCATCGAATATCTCGTTGCCTGGGACGTTCTCGCCCAGCGGGTGCGCTGGCGCGTGCCAATGGGGCGCGCCACCTACGGCGGCGGCGGCGTGCTCGCGACGGCTGGCGGCATCGTCTTTCAGGGGAACGCGACGGGCGACTTTGCCGCGTACCGGGCGTCGTCCGGTGAACGCCTAACGACTCTAACGACGGGCACCGGTATCATGGCGGCTCCGGTGAGCTACGCGGTCGGTGGCGAGCAGTACGTCGCGGTCCTCGCCGGCTACGGGGGCGTGTCCACGACACGCTACGAGCCCGGCGTCGCGGCGCGCGAGTACGAGAACCGCGGGCGCATCCTGGCGTTCAAGCTCGGTGGACCGCCGGTGCCGCTGCCTCCGCGGCGCGCGGCCGGCACGACGCCGGAGCCTCCGCCGCTCGCGTTCTACTCCGACTCGGCGGCACAGCGGGGCGAGCGACTCTTTCATGACTACTGCCTGGTATGCCACGGCGGGTATGGCGAGGCAGTGCCGTCGGCCTACCCGCAGCTCGTCCGTATGAGCGCAACGACGCACGCTGCGTTCGACAGTATCGTGCTCGGCGGGCGGCTCGCGAGCGCCGGCATGGCCAGCTTTGCCGATGTCCTGCGTCCGGCCGACGCCCGGGCAATCCATTCATTCCTCTGGCGCGCGCAACGCGCGTTACGCCGCGAAGAGCAGCAGTCGAGCCTAACGCGTGCCGCGGTCGAGAGGTCCAGGTCTCTGATGCGATCACACAACTGCGGAGCCTCATTTGCGCTACGTCCTTGGCTTTGCGCTCCCGGCTGCAGGGCTCGGCTCGTGGCTCCACGTGGCTGACCCACGGAGCGTCGCCGTTCGACTTCTTGTCGCCATCGTCGTCTTCGGCCTCGCGCCGATTCGTGTCGCCGCGCAACCGCGCGGCGAGATCCGAGTGTGGACGGCACGGGCGCTCGCGACCGTCCTGGCTGAGGTTGGCTCTCGATTCGAAAAGGCGACGGGCTATACGCTCGTCGTCACGAGCGACCTGCCGGCCGGGTTTGCGCGACGCGCGGACGCCGGCGAGCGCTTCGACCTCCTGATCAGCATGTCGCCGACCGTCGACGCGTGGATCAAGAACGGCAAAGTCACCGCGAGCAGCCGCACCGATATCGCGCGGTCGGGAATCGGCGTGGAGGTGCGTGCCGGCACGCGAAAGCCGGACATCACTACCGTCGAGTCGTTCAAGCGGGCGCTGCTCGACGCCCGCTCGATCGCGTATCTCAAAGTCGGTAGCGGGATCTACCTCGACCGTCTGTTCGAGCGCCTCGGAATCGCCGACTCGATCAAGAGGAAAGTCGTTCGGCCGGATTCGGATATCGTTTCCGAGCTCGTGGCCAAAGGAGAGGTGGAGCTTGGCATGGTCGTGATCACTCAGATTCTGACGACCAAGGGTGTGGACTTCGTCGGCCCCCTACCGCCCGAGATTCAGACCTCGCTGACGTTTGCCGCCGGTGTGAGCTCGACGTCGGCCAGACCAGAAATCGTTAGGCGGCTGATTACGTTCCTGACCGGGCCGACGGCGACTCCGGTGATACGTGCGCAAGGCATGGAGCCGGTCGAGCTACGACCCCCACGCTGACGAGATCGAGAGCTTGTAGCCGTCGGGATCGCGTAGGCGGAACATGCGCGCACCCCACGGCTTGTCCTCCGGCTCCGAGTCCAGCGTCCAGCCCCGGGCCTTGATGCGATCCGCGATGTCGTCGACGCGCTCCGGCGTCGTGAACGACAGCGAGAATCCTTCACCCTTCACGCGCTCCCAGCCGCGTCCGCCATCGTCCTGGTTGAGAATGACGCGCACGGCTCCGCCGCGCATCGAGACGGCGACCACTTTGCCGTCGCGTGGGATCTCGTATGCGACGGTGAAGCCGATCACGTCGCGGTACCACGCGACGCTGGCTTGGAGGTCCTTCGCCGTGAGCGAGACCGTGAGGTCGGTGGCGACGAACGGCGGGGTGCCAAGTGCGGTGGTGTCGGCCGTGGCCGACGACGCGTTGACGGTCATGACTTTTCCGGAGAGGGGTGGTCGAGGTGCACACGCTGTCCACGAGGGGCAGGTATTGTAGCTCGCGGATGTTCAAGGGGTCAGGTTTCCTGAAGACGAGTCAGGCGAGCTGACCCAGTGGACCAGGGGTGGATCGTCGGGCCGTGAGAACTGGCACACTCGCGCTCTTGAGCTCCTGTGTAGAAGGCGTACGATGCGATTCTGCCAGTTCTGCTCTACACCTGCCTCAAGGTGCGACGATGGGGACGCGTACGGCAGCGGTCGTGGAGCGTCGCTCACTGGCTGCCGCCCGATGATGCCAGGCGGTCTCTCACCCGCGGCAACGAACGTGCATGTGCACGTCCTCCCGCACATGAGCCAGAGCCTACATCGACATCACGGAGCAAACGATGGAGTCGTCGGAGCACACCTCGGTCCCGCGCACGGATTCCCCCACCGCCGACCCCGCAGTGCCAGCCGAGGGCGCGGCCCCTGCCGCCCCGCCCGCCACGGATGTGGAGGTCACTCCACCGATCGACGCTGACATCGGCCCGGCTGACATCGGTTCGGCGCCGGCCCTCGCGCCGCGAGCCAAGACCAAGGGCGTCGCCGACATCATCTTCCTGATCGACGTGTCCGGAAGCATGACGCCCATCATCGATGCGCTCCGAAAGAACATCGAGACATTCATCGACTCGCTGAGCCACGGCGACGCGAACAACGCTGCACCGGTGAAGGATTGGCGCGGCAAGGTCATGGGGTACCGCGACATCGAGCACGCGGAGGCCGAGGGGCTGCCGTGGATCGAGGACGCGCCGTTCGTGCGTGATGCCGTCGCGCTGAAAGCCCAGCTCGCCAAGCTGCGCGCGACCGGTGGCGGTGACGAGCCTGAGTCACTCCTCGACGCGCTCTATAAGGTCGCGACCATGGAGGCCACGCCCAAGGGCGCGCAGGGCGAGGATCCTGACAAGTGGCGCTACCGCAGCGAGGCCGCACGCGTCGTGATCGTCTTCACGGATGCATCGTTCAAGGAGACGATGCAGATCCCTGAAGCGAAGGGCGGCAGCTTGCAGGACGTCGCCAACGTCGTGATGGCGAACCGGATCATACTCAGCCTCTTCGCACCGAACTTCGAGGGCTACGACCGCCTGAGCCAGATCGACAAGTCCGAGTGGGAAGTCGTCGAATACGAGGGACTTTCCCCGCAGGAGGCGCTGCAGAAGTTCACGGCCGACCCGGCGCATTTCCGCAACACACTCAAGCAGCTCGCGGCGAGCGTTTCGAAGTCGGCCGAGACGGTCGCGCTCTAAACAGGACGCGGATGCGGTGGCGAAGAAGCTGAAGCTCGGCGACACGATCCGGGGGTACCGGATCACGAAGGTGTTCGGGCCCGGCGCTATGGCCATCTCGTACGCCGCGCAGGCTCCGGGCGGGCCGCGCATCTTTCTCAAGCAATACAAGTCACCGGCACCGACGCTCATCTGGTATCCGGCGTTCGTCGACTATCAGCAGGAGCTTGCGGCTCGCGTGCGCGGTGGCAAGGCCGCGCATTACGCCGTCCGACTCGTCGACGCCTTCGAGGAGGTGTGGGGCGGACGATGCTATTTCCAGGCGTACGAGTTCGTGGAGCACGGCGGCGATCTGCAACAGATGCTCGACGACGAGCGCGAGCTGCATCGGCGAACCGGCGAGTCGCCGCTTCGCGACGCCGACACCTGGGCCCGGCACGTCACGTGGGCGAAGGTGCTCATGGCGGGCATCGCCGCGCTGCACGAGTCGAAGATCGTGCACGCCGACCTCAAGCCGCCTAACGTGTACCTCATCCGCGACCCGTCGCTGGGCGCCGGCTATCAGCTGAAGTTGATCGACATGGATTTCTCGGTGCTCGCCGACCATCGCGCGCCGTGGCACGGCTACCAGGGCTACGTGGGCTCCGACAACTACCGGTCGCCCGAGCATCTCGCGCGCGGGGCCACGCCGGGGCTCGCGTCGGACGTGTTCACGTGCGGGCTCATCCTGTCCGAGCTGCTCGCGGGAACGCACCCATACTGGCGCGAGGACCAGGTCGAGTACGCGAGCGTCGTCCGCGCGTACGCCGCCAGGCCGCCGGTCCTCGCCGGCCCGATGCCGTCGCCGGCCACGAACGCAGAGGTGAGCGCCGCGCTGCACCGATGTCTCTCACCTAACGCGTCCGACCGTCCGACCGCTGCGGAGCTGCGGGCGGTGCTGAGCGGCCGCGCGCCGCGCGCCGCCGCGCGAGTCGGTGACACCACCGCGCCTGCCGCCCCGAAGCCTCGCGCCGCGAGTCCGGCCGCGGCAGCCGCACCGGCCCCGTCGGCCACGCGTCCGCCACTCGCCGGCGATCGCGTGCAGCTCATCGGACACGGCGGACGTGCGCTGCAGCTCGGCGTCCGGACCGAGGTCGGCAAGCATCTCGTGCGGCAGTTCGGGAGCGACGCGGAGTTCTGGGACGCACGTCAGTGCGTGCTCGAGCGTCGACCAGACCGACGGTGGCAGATCGTACCGGTGCCGGACGCCGCGAACGAGACGCTGCTGAACGGTGAGCGCCTCGTCGCCCCGCAGGTGCTGTGTGAAGGCGATGTGATCGCCGTCGGGCGCAAGGCTGCCGGCATCGTGAAACTGCCGCTCACGGTCAGTGGACTCGCAGGCTGATGCCCCGTGGGGCGCGGACGCGTCTGCGTCCGCGGGTGGCGACGCCGGCGACGGCATGACCTCCATCGACCTCCCGTCCGGCGCCGCGTTCAACGACGCCGTGTCCGACCCTGGAACCGATGAACCCTTCTCGTCCGAGTCGGCTGCCGATGTCGTCCCGGAGGTGGTTCACGTTCCGGCGGTGCTGCCCGTCGTAGACGTCGCCGACCTCGACTGGACAGCCGTGAGGAGCTGTGTCGACCCGGCGGGACTGCGCGCGAGGATGCGAAATACAGTGGAGCGCCTGGAAACGCTGCTCGACGAGGAGACCGGCCTTGGCATGCTGTTCGACTCGGACCGCGCCGACGCGAACGACCGGGCGATCCACGTTAGGCGGCTCGATCCTGACACGCCCGTCTGGATCATCGGCGACCTGCACGGCGACCTGCTCGCGCTCGAGGCGGCGCTGGCGCTCGTTCGGCGGGAGACACCGGCGTCGGTGCGACCACGGATCGTGTACCTCGGCGACTTCTTCGACGACGGCGGTTACGGGCTCGAGGTTCTGCTCCACGTCTTCGAGTCGATCATCGAGGCGCCGGAGTCGGTGTGCATCGTGGCCGGCAATCACGACATCGCGCTGCAATACACCGGCGCCGGGTTCACGACGACGGTGAGCCCGTCCGACTTCACCGACTTCCTGAACGAGCATCGCGTACACGAGTGGATCACGCGCGCCGGCAAGATCGCGGTGCGGCTATTCGCCACCGCGCCGCGCGCTCTGTTTCTCCCGGACGGCCTCCTCATCACCCACGGCGGGTTCCCCCTCGCCGACCTCCACACCGAGCTGCGGGCGACTGGCGACTGGAACGATCCGCGCTGCCTGAGCGACTTCACGTGGACGCGAGCACACCCGCACGCCCGGAAGAAGTTGCCTAACCGCGCCTCGCGCGGCAGCCAGTTCGGGTACGAGGACTTCGCCGCGTTCTGCGCGCTGAGCACCGAGCTCGGTCGCCGGGTGACGCACATGGTGCGTGGCCACGACCACGTCGACGAGCGGTTCGAGATCTACCCGGCGTATGCCGCACATCCGGTGCTCACGACCGTCGCCCTCTCGCGCCGCCTCGAGCGCGAGCCGTTCGGCCCGTTCGAGCGCGTGCCGACCATCGCGCGCTGGATCTCGGCCGCAGTGCCGCAGGTGTACCGCCTGCACGTACCGGTGGAGCTGGTGCGCGACGTCTACGCCGAGGAGCACGACCCGGTAGCGAAGGATGCTCCCGCATGAGCGAGATCGTCATCCGGTGCCCGAACTGCGGCACCACGCAGGGCGCGCTGAGTGAGTGCGAGGCGTGCCACGAGGCCGAGGCGCGGTACTTCTGCACCAATCATACGCCTGGGCGTTGGCTCGACGGGCCGGCATGCGCGGAGTGCGGCGCGCGTTTCGGCGTCGATCGCGTTGCCACTCGCCCTGCACCGCCTCCAACGCGGAGACCGGAGCCGTTAGGCAGGCGCACGATCCCGATCGACGAGCCGGCGCGCACCATCGAGGAAGTGTGGACCGGGCCGATCGACACACCGCGCCGGGCGGAGGTCGAGGAGATCGGCGCCCGCGACCCCCGGGGGGACTGGCCCCCACCGCCGCCGCCGTTCCCGCCGTTCGGTGTGCGAGTGGTGCACTTGGGCGGATGCGTGCGGCGGCTGATCGTGCTCTTCATCGTGTTGCTCGCGCTGGCGGCACTGGCCTTCTTCGGGCTGCTCGGTGTGGGTTCGCGTCTTCTGTTCGGCGCCGCCATACCTGCCTCGCACAGCGAAACGTCGTCATTCCGAGCGCGAGGAATCGCTGTCGTCCCGGTAGAGAGCGTCCCCTCTCATGGTTTCGGCCCATTCCCCTTGGTCTGCGGCGGGTTCCATTCGAAGGCGCCGATGTCGCACCCGTCGAGCGCGTTCGGCACACGCACATCGTCGTAGGGACGCGGGAACCCGCGCTGATCGCCATTCTCGCCCGGGCAGAAGCCGGCGTCCACCGCGAGCCCGCGCTCGATCAGCGCGTGTGTCGGCAGGCGACCGCCGTTGTTCATGCGCACGGGATAAAGCACGTCCGTGAACACCTGCGCTGCGAGCGTCACGTTGACATCGGTGGCTGCGGTGAGCTCACAACCGGTGCCTGCCGTGCTCAGGTTGTACCCGAGCGATGTGAACTTCGCAGCGCCACTGCAGTCGGCTTCGGTGGCCAGATTCGACTCGTTGCCGGCGATGATCGTGTTGGACAGGCTGATCTCGTTGGCGGAATTCGCCAGGCCGCCGCCAAGGTTGGACGCCTCGTTGCGAGTGATCGTACTGCTCCTGATCGTCGAGGGCTCGCACCATGCCGTCTCGCAATCGGCGAAAACGCCGCCGCCACCGCCGGGTTGATTGGAGACATTGCCGGAAATGGTGGTTCGAATGACCGTTAGGCGGCCATCGGGCGCCGCGATGCCGCCTCCCTCACCCGCCTCATTCGAGGCGATGGTGCTGCCCACGACCGTGAGGGTACCGTAACTATAGATGCCGCCGCCCGCGTCGTTGGCACTGTTGCCGACGACGAGACTCGAACGGAGCACCAGGCGCGCGGCTGGCGTGACCTCGATGCCACCGCCATTGTTGAACGTCATCCCACCCGAGATGGTCAGCCCGCTGACCACCACGATGATGGAGTCGACGTAGTTGCCGAGCCGGAAGACCCGGCTCGCGCCCTGTCCGCTCAGGGTGAGCACGTCGGCGCCCGGCCCTTCGATGGTGAGGCTCTTCTCGACGACGAGCTGATCGGCCGTGAGCCCGATCGTTCCGCTGAGGTTGCTCTTGAACGTGATGCGGTCGCCGGCCTGCGCCGCCGCGATCGCCTCGCGAAGCGTGCACTCGTTGTTTGCGCAGACCCCATCCCCGGGATCGGCGAGCGAGTTGACCAGCCAGTTGCGGTCGGTGGCGACCGCGAGGCTTGGCTTCTCGGGCGTACGCGGCGCTGTCGGCGCATCGTGACAGCCGGCGCTGAGCGTCACCGCGACCGTCAGTCCAGCGAGCGAGAGCCGGCGGACCGTCGCGACCGCCGGAGACGGCTTCGTAGCTGC
>Ga0075430_100002783_pt1 | contig 14615 bp, 11 predicted proteins | sample RhiMetdeltSRZDD4_FD_75294 | JGI IMG/M metagenome (GOLD analysis project Ga0075430, IMG submission 75294) | Populus rhizosphere microbial communities from Tennessee, USA - Rhizosphere MetaG P. deltoides SRZDD4 | ecosystem: Host-associated > Plants > Roots > Rhizosphere > Soil | place: USA... | reverse complement strand
AGTGAATTCACCTCGGGCTTCGGCGTCGTCATGAGTTCGAACGTCGCCGCCGAAACAACTTTCCCCGACTTCAGTCCCTCAGCGAACCGCAGGAGATCCTCGGCGGTCGAATAGCCCCCGCCCGCGGGACCGCCTCGCATGACGTGCATGAAGATGTTGTTCCGGTAGCGCTTCGCGCCGTCGGCGCCGAACTCGCGCTGGTAGCCGACGGCGAGGTTCGGGTTGACGCGGTCCAGCTCGTAGGCATCCGTGTTCACCATGCCTAACGGTTTTGCCAAGTTCTCGCGCACGTAATCGAAGTAGTCCTGTTTCGTGACCACTTCGATGACCTTCCCCAGCACGAGCATCCCGGTGTTGCTGTAGGACCAGCGGGTGCCTGGCTCGAACGCGAGCGAGTCGCCCTTCGCGAGCTGCATCATCTCGTCGACGGTGCGGAACCGGGCCCGCGATGCCCGCTCGAACTCGGCGTTGAAGTAGCTGCCGAGCCCGGAGGTGTGGGTCAGCAGGTGCTTGATCCGGATCTTCTGCGCAGCCGCCGCGCTCGGAAAGTCGGGGACGAACTTCGAGAGCGGGTCGTCGTACGACAGTTTGCCCTGCTCGACGAGCCTCGCGATCATCGCCGACGTGAACATCTTGTTCATCGACCCGAGGTTGAACTTCGTGTCGAGCTTGTTAGGCACGCCGAAGTCCTTGTTGGCCTCGCCGAAGACGCTCGTGTAGATCGGCTTGCCGTCCTTCGCGACCAGGACGGCGCCCGAGAAGAGGTCGGCGTTGGCGAGCGCCTTGACATACTGGTCGACGGCGGCGGCGAGCTCGGTGTCGCTCCCGACGCGCTGTGCCGCGGCGGCTGCGCCTGGCCCGGGCGGACGCTGGCCGAGCCCGAGAATGCGATGCGGCGCGGCTGCTTCGGTTCTTACGGCGACGGCGATGAGGTCACCGGTGAGCTTTCGGCGAAGGAGGACCGTGGCGCGATCGGCCGTTTCCTCCTGCACTTCGACCCACTCGAGTCCTCCGGCCAGCTCGCGCTGACCCAGGAAGAAATCGACGTGCGCCTGCGCGGGTAGCGTGCGCATCTGGCCGCCGAACGCGGTGTCGACGAACGAGCGGACTGTAGCGGGGGTCGCGGCGTTGATCGCTGCAACGACTTCGCGAGCACGGCGGGTTGCCGGCGAGGGTGTCTGCGCCAACGCGGCCTCCGAGAGTGCCGACAGGATCGCGGCGGTAACCATCGAGCGATACAGGCGCATTCCAGGACTCCGGTGAAAGCCATGACCAGGGCCAGTCGCCTGGACGTGAGAACGTCCCCTGATCTAAGCCACGGACCGCCCGTTGCCAAATCTGGCAAGAGGCTGGGGCGAAGGGATATTTGTGCGAATGCGCATTTCCAACCTGGTGCACGCGGTCGACGCCCACGCGTGCGGCGAGCACGGACGCGTCATCGTCGGCGGCGTCCTCGACGTCCCGGGCGCGACGATGTTCGACAAGATGTGCTACTTGCGCGACCACGCCGACGGGCTGCGCAAGCGCATGTTGCGCGAGCCTCGCGGCTACCCGGCCGCGAACTGCAACCTGATCCTGCCATCGTCGCACCCCGAGGCGGACGCCGGCTTCGTGATCATGGAGCAGGTGGAGTATCCCGGTATGTCCGGAACGAACACGATGTGCGTCACCACCGTGTTGTTGGAAACCGGGATGCTGCCCATGAGCGAGCCGGTCACCGAGCTCACGCTCGAGGCTCCCGCCGGGCTCATTCGGGTGCGCGCCGATTGCGCGAACGGGAAGGTGAAGCGCGTGACGTTCCGCAACGTCCCCGCGTTCGCCGCCTACCTCGACGCGCCGGTCGAGGTTCCGCACCTCGGGACGGTGGCGGTGGACGTCGCGTACGGCGGCATGTTCTACGTCATCGCCGATGCGACGCAGTTCGGGTTGCGCCTAACGCCGGATGAGGGCGGCGACATCGTCCGCATCGGGGAGATGATCAAGGCCGCCGCCCGTGAGCAGTGTCCCGTCGTGCACCCCGAGCAGCCGGGCTTCGAGGGCATCACCATCGCGCAATTGTCCGGCCCACCACTTCGGAGCGACGCCGACTGGCAGAACGCCGTGATCGTCTCGACCGGAGAGCTCGACTGGAACAAACCCAGCACCTGGACCGGCGCCATCGACCGATCGCCGTGCGGGACCGGGACGTGCGCGAAGATGGCGACGCTTTACGCGAGGGGAAAGCTCGGCCTCAACCAGGACTTCCGCCACGCCGGCGTGCTCGGCACGGTGTTCACCGGTCGGCTCGTCGAGGAAACGACGGTCGGTCAGTATCGCGCCGTCGTGCCGACGCTCGGCGGCCAGGCCTGGATCACCGGGATGGCGACCTACGTCCTCGATCCGGATGACCCGTTCCCCGACGGCTTCACCGTCGGGGATATCTGGTAGATCACCGGCGCACGCCGTCAGCGCACGTTGACCGTTCCCGTCATGCCCGGGTGGAGGTGGCAGTTGTAGACGTAGCGGCCGGCGGTTGGGAACGTGCGCGTTACCGACTGGTTGCTGGTCGCTGCAGGGATGCTCTCGGGCGCGCCTGCAGGGGCGTTGTCGAAGAACACATTGTGAGCCAGTGACCCGAACGCGAAGGTCACCGTACCGCCCGCGGTCAGCTCGACGGTGGCGGGAGTGAACCGCTCGCTAGGCGTCGCTTGAACGGTTGCCGTCGGTTGAGGATCACCCGGCGGCCCGTCCCCGGGACCGGTGGACCCGCCATAACCATCACCGCCACAGGCGGCGCCGAGCAGCGATGCTGCGACGAGGGCGAACCAGCGAGCGCGCCAGCGGGACGACGCGGGGATTCGTTGCGACTTCAGGTGTGCGATGGACATACAGGGCATTCCGCGATCTGCGAGTTGGAACGTGCGTGAGCAAGGGCTCACCACTTGTAAAACGGCAGACGCGGAACAATCCGGCCATCGTGCGGCGCGCTGCGAAATCTCGCGACATTCGCGATATGCCGAAAAAACGGCCTCGCCATCGCCGTCCGCCGAGACGATGGTCAGAGACGCATCCCTCTGAACCGTCGACACTTCGGCGCCCAACGGCCGCCCGCGCTCTCCTGGTCCCTGTCGTGCTTTCCCTCTCGGTGCAGTTCATCGCAATCAAACTCTCGAGAGGGATACACCATACATGCGAACGGGCACATTGGTGACCATGCTCGGCCTCGCGCTCGTCAGCGCGACCGCGTCGGCGCAAGACGTCACCTACGATTACGACAAGGCAACTGACTTCACCAAGCTCAAGACCTACGCCTGGATCTCAGGCACGAACCTCCGTGACGAGTGCAATCACAAGCGCATCGTCACGGCGATCGATGCACAGCTCACCGCGAAAGGGCTCACGCAAGTCGCGTCGGGGGCGAACCCCGACGTGCTCGTCGCCTATCACGCGGGCTTCGATAAGAACCTTCAGATCAATGCGTCCTCGTTCGACTCTGACCTCGATTCCCCCAATTTCGCCGGCGGCGGACCGACGTACCGCGCACGTGGACGAATCACGCGGGCGGTTTCGTACTCCTCGATCGCATGCGCGATCCAGCCGATCGTCCTGCCTAACGCAAAAAGCAGGATGGGCGCCTCACGCGGAAGCCGATATGCCAGCGTCACTGCGGCCAGGCCAGAATCGAGGTTCGGCTCGTCCTGAAGCACATCGAGCCCCGCCTTGAAGAGATACTGAAACGGCCGCCACGCAGCCTCGTTTCCACTCGTTCTGGCGAGCTGGATGAGCATCGCCGCCCGCGGATCACCGGATGGGTAGAGTGGATGCCCGAACCCCGGCACGCGCTCGCCGCGCCGAAGGCGCTCGGTGATTGCGGCACGAGCGCCTTTCGCCGAGCCCACCTGCCTGACGAGATCGAGCACGTGAGTGGCCGCCCCGCCGTGCCTGGTGCCCTTGAGCGTCGCCATCGCGGCTGACACGATGTCGTACGGTGTCGCACCAGCCGAGGCCGCGCATCGGGCGACGAAGGCCGAGACGTTCAGCTCGTGGTCCGCGCAAAGCACGAGCGCCGCTCGGATGACGTCGGCCACCGCGTCGCGCTTCGGCGCCCAGACTGACTGCAGGATCCGATGAATCGGCTGCCGAGCATCGCTCCGGCCGATGAGCGTCGTGAAGAGCCGGAGGATGCGCGCGCCCGTTTGCCTGACCGCCGGTGGGCGCAGGTCGTACGACGCCACGTCCCGCTCCGCGGCGATGGGAAGCGCCGCCTGCAGAAGCGTCAGCGGTTCATGCGACCGCGCCTCGAGCGGCGCCAGCTCGCGTCTCGTTAGGGCCGACGGTTGCTCGAAGAGTCGACTCGCGTCCGCGTCGCGCGCTCCCCAGAGGAGTGTCGCCACGGCTTCGATGCTCGACGTCGCCGCGAGCGCGAGCGCGTCCTGACCGCGGTAGTAGAAGAATCCGTCCTGGATCAGCGTGATGCCCGACTCGAGCACGGGCCCACCCCATCGCAGCGCTCCCGTGGCAGTCCGTGATGGATCTCGTCGCGTCGCCGTGCGTTCGACCAACCGCTCGACGTCTTCCCGGTGGTATCGGCGTTCTCGCGTTCGTCCAGGGATCGGTTCCGACCGCACCAGACCGCGGCTGGTGTACGCGTACAGCGTCGCCCGCGTGACGCGAAGGGCGTCCGCGGCTTCTCGCGCGGTGAGATACGGGCCGACACGGCTGATATGTTGATTCATCAATCAAGATTGACAACTATTTCGCCGCCGGACAACCATCCAGCCATGAGAGAAGGCCTGGACGACGTCGTGGCGGTCTCGACCCGCCTGAGCCACGTCGACGGCGAAGCAGGCGAGCTGACCATCGCCGGCTACCCCGTCGACGATCTGGCCCCCCACGCAAGCGTCGAGGAAGTCGCGTACCTCCTCCTGTACGGCAATCTGCCGGAAGAGAGCGAACGCGTTAGGTTCTCGGTCGACTTGGCCGAGCGGCGAGGCATCCCCACCGCGGTGCTGGACCTGCTCCGTGCGGCCGCGCACGACAACGCGCCCCCGATGGACGCGCTGCGAATGGCGGCGGCCGCGCTCGCACTCGGACGCAACGGCGAGCCGCCGGATGACGCGCTCACCGCGATCGCGTCCTTCCCTACGATCGTCGGGACGTACTGGCGTCTTCGGAATGGCGACGAGCCCGTTCCCGTGCGCTATGACCTCGGCCACGCCGCACACTACCTCCATCAACTCTCGGGCGCCTTGCCGTCCGCGGAGCGCACCCGTGCTCTGGAGACGTACTTGATCACGGTGTGCGATCACGGGCTCAATGCCTCGACTTTCGCCGCGCGCGTCATCATCTCCACCCGCTCCGACGTCATCTCGGCCATCACGGGCGCCGTCGGTGCGCTCAAGGGTCCGCTCCACGGCGGAGCACCCGGCCCGGCCCTCGACATGGTCCTCGAGATCGGCGCCTCCGAGCGTGCGGAGTCCGTCATTCGGGCAAAGCTCGATCGCGGCGAGCGCCTCATGGGGTTCGGCCACCGCGTCTACCGCGTTCGCGACCCGCGCGCTGACGTCCTCGCCCAGGCCGCAGAGCGTCTCTACGCGAACGATGTGGATCGCTCGATCTATGACCTCGCCCGCAGCGTCGAAGCGACTGCGCTGCGCTTGCTCCGTGAGCACAAGCCGGATCGTCGACTCGACACGAACGTGGAGTTCTACACTGCGCTGCTGCTCCACGGACTCGGCCTACCCACGGAGCTCTTCACGCCGACGTTTGCAGTCGGCCGCGTACTCGGCTGGTCGGCGCATTGCCTGGAGCAGCTCCGCGAGGGACGGCTGATCCGCCCGCAGTCAGCGTATGTCGGCCCAACTGGCCTTCAGTATCGGAATTGGGGTCAGCCCCCAATTACGGTCGCGACTGGCGCGTTACTCGAACATCCCGGCTGAGGGCTTCTGCATGGGTTTGTGACGTCACTCCGCCCGTAGAACATCCGCCGGATCGAGGCGCGCGCTACGGCGGGCCGGGATCCAGCTCGCCAGCGCCGCGATCCCGACGAGCAGGAGCGACGCCGCCGCAAGCGTCAGCGGGTCCGTAGACGCGATCCCGAACAACAGCGACTCGAGCGCTCTCGCAACCGCCATAAAGAGCAGCAGTCCGCCGGCGACCCCAAACCCGGTGACCATCACGCCCTGCTTCGTCAGCATCCCCACGACCGCCCGCGGCGTGGCGCCGAGCGCGATACGGACCGCCAGCTCGCGCGTGCGCAGCGACACGACGTACGCCATCACGCCATACAGCCCGATGGAGCCGAGGATGAGCGTGACGATGGCGGCGGTGCCGAGCACGATGATCGTGAAGGAGAGCTGAGCCATCGACGCCGCCGCGACCGCACTCATCGGCCGCACGTCGAAGAGGGGCAGCGTCGGATCCAGCTCACGAACGACGCCCTGCACAGCCGTCGTGATCGCCGCCGGCTCACCGACCGTGCGGACGACGAGGGCCATCGTCCACCGCGTCTGGGAGCTGAAGTCACTCCCGGATGGCACCTCGGGGAAGTAGACGAGTGCCGATGGCGGCGACGCGAGGGACGTGTCTCGCGTGCTGCCCACCACCCCGATGACCGTGAACCATCGCCCGTTAGGCAGCGTGCGGAATCGCTTGCCGATCACCTGTTGACCGGTGGAGTCCCCCCAGAACTGCACGGCGGTCGCCTGACTGATGACCGCCTCCAACGGCCGCTGCACGTCCAGCCGGTCGAACGTCCTCCCAGCGAGCAGCGGGATGCCCATCGTGCGGAAGTAGCCACCGTCCGTCGTGGCGTAGATCTGCAACGGCGGAATCTTGTTGTCGTACGACGCGTCGCCCTCGGGGTAGAACGGGTTCTGATTCAGCCCCGGAGAGTTGAGCGGGACGCGTGACGTCACGGCAGCGTCGCGCACGCCGGGCAGCAGTCGGACGCGATCGAGGAGCTGCGCATAGAACCGCGACGCACTCGTGTCACTCGGATAGCGAGCACTGGGCAACGATAGCCACAACGTAGCGATGTGCTCCGTGTCGAATCCGGGGCGCACGGCATTCAGTCGCTGGAAGGTGCGAAGGAGCAACCCCGAGCTCGCGAGCGCGACGAGCGCGAGCGCAATCTGCGCCGCGACCAGCGTGCTCCGTACCCGCTGCCGCGCTCGGCCCGCCGTGCCGCCACGGCCGCCTTCACGCAGCGCCTCCAAGAGCTCCACACGTCCGATGCGGAGTGCCGGCACGATGCTACACACGATCGCGACGAGGGCAGAGGCTGCGACCGCAAACCCAACCGTTGCGAGGTCGATGCGCACCTCGGCCACCCGGGGAATCGTTGCCGGTCCGGCGTTCACGAGAAGCCGAATCGCGGCCCACGCAACCGCGAGCGCGCCCGCGCTCGACACCGCCGTGATCACGAGTGACTCGGCCAGGAAGTACGCGATGACCCGACCGCGACCGGCGCCGAGCGCTTCGCGAACGGCCAGCTCGCGTTGGCGGCCGTCAGCCCGAACGAGGATGAGGTTCGTGACATTCGCGCAGGCGACGAGCAGTACAAGGCCCGCCGCCGCGGCGACGATCCAGAGCGTCTTTGCGACGCCGCCGGTGACGTCCGCCTTGAGCGGCACCAGAAGCGGGACGGGCTTCGCCATATCGAGCAGCTGCTGCGACGAGACACCCGGCACCATGTTCGGGAACAGCTCCACCATCCGCGGCAACACGGCGGTGAACTCGCGCTGCGCGCCAGCAACGGTGACGCCAGGCTTGAGCCGTGCGATGGCCTCGTAGTCGAAGCCGCCGGGGTATGTCTCGTTAGGGTTGAGCTGAAGCGGCAGCCACAGCTGGATCCCCGCAAGCGGGAAACGGAAGCGCTCCGGCATCACACCGACGATCTCGCGACTCCGTCCGTTGACTTCGAGCGTGCGCCCAATGACCCCGCGATCGGCACCAAAACGCGAGCGCCAGAGCCCTTCGCTGATGAGGACCACGCTCGGGCCGTTCGGCCGGTCCTCCGCCTCCGTAAACCCACGCCCGAGGAGCGGCGGGACCGCGAGTATCGAGATCACGCTCGCCGTGATGTCAGCGGAGCTGGCTCGTTGCGGCTCTCCGCCACCGCGCGGGTCGGACAGGTTCACTGAGCCGCTCTGGTAGACGCCGATGTCCTCGATCGATCGCGCCAGCCGCTTGTACGTGTGGTACGTTCCGGACGTCTGGCTACCCTTCGAGATCGAGACGGCTCGTAGGTCGTGCCACGCCCCGATGAGTCGATCGGGATCGCCGTACGGGAGCGGGCGGAGCAACACGCCATTCACGAGGGCGAAGATCGCCACTGCCGCCCCGATGCCGATGACGAGCGTCGTCGAGGCGGTGATCGTGAACGCAGGGCTACGGCGGAGCGATCGCCAAGCGGGGCGGACGGTGGTCGAGAATGACATGGGCCGTGCGGCTCGGTCTGATGTACACCGGCCTACGGCCCTTCCGAGAGTCCGGTTTCCATGTCATTCCGAGCGGACGGCGCGCGACGCGTACGGTCCGCTCGGAATGACAAACGGCTAGTCGGCCACTAGCGTCGCGGCGGGTTGGAACGCGCCGATCTGCTGCATCATCGCCATCTGGTCCCAGTTGTTCCATCCCTCGACCATCTTCCCGTCCTTCAGCCGCGCGATTGACATGCCACTGACCGTCACCTTCCGGCCGGTGGATGCGACGCCGAGATCGTCGCCCTGATGGGTCATCGTGGCTGTCCAACGCGACGCCATCAGATCCCCTTCCTCGATCGTATCCTCGACGGTGACCTGGATGTCGGGGAACGCGGCGCGAAGCCGAGCCTGGAATGGCTTGAACGACGCCGGTCCGCGCACATCCTTGTCCGACTCGCCGAGGCCATGGATGATGGCATCCTCGGCCATCATCTCATCGATGGCACCGGCGTTTCCCTTGTTCCACACTTCGTCAAACCAGCGGTTCATGAACGCGACGGCAGTCCTGCCCATTAGTGACCTCCTGTCGGCGGTGGGACGACCACGGGCCTCCAATCTGCCGCGAGTCGAAGCCGGCGCAACATGCTGTCGATTTCGCTGCGTTTGGTTCGACGTGGGGGTAGCAGAGCCAGAGTCATCCAGAGTCTACGATACAGGAGATTCGATCATGCCTCGTTTCATGATGATGGTGAAGGCCGATGAGAACTTCCGCAGGTCCGGTCCGCCGCCCGCGGAGCTGATGGACGCCATTGGCAAGCTCGGCGTGGAGGCGATGAAGAACGGAAAGATGGTGATGATGGGCGGGCTCAAGCATAGCTCCCAGGGCGCTACGGTACGCGTCACCGATGGGAAGCTCGTCACAACCGACGGTCCGTTTGCGGAAGCGAAGGAGATCATCGGCGGCTTCTCGATCATGGAGTGCGGCTCCAAGGAAGAGGCCGTAGAGGAGGGCCGCAAGTTCATGGAGCTGCACCGCAGGCTGTGGCCCGGCTGGGAGGGCGAAACGGAGATCCGTCAGATGTACGACGACGGCGACCGTCCGCCAGGTCGTTAGCCTCGCTTTGTCCGCCCCGACAGGGCGAGGAGATCGGCTGGTGATTCTCGGGATATGGGACTCGGTCATCATTGCTCGCGTCGGCTCGGCGAAATCCGAGCGCGACGACATGACGAGTCCAACTCATCTGGAGAATCACGATGTCTCGCTCAATACAGCCCATTGCACGCAAGGCGCTCGCGCTTCGTTGGGCGGCGCCGCTGTCCATCTTCGGTGTTCTAGCAGCCTGCAACGACCGACCGGCAGCCACGGCGCCCGCGCCCGTGCCGGCGTCGCTGGACGGTGCGAACCTGAACACGACCCCAACCCTCAAAATCGAGCGGATCCTCTTCTCGGCTATTACCGATTCGGGTAGCAGGATCTTCCGGGTAGAGCCCGACGGCAGCAACCTGGCCCAGGTTCCGACCAAGGGGATTGCGTTCGCTCCCTCGTGGTCCGCGGATCGAACGAAAATCACGTTCACCCGACCCGTGTTCGGCATGCAGAAGGTGATGGTGATGTATGCCGACGGCTCCGGCCTCAAGCAGCTCGTGACTGGGGAGTATCCGCGCTTCCGGCCGGACGGGACGAAGATCGCGTTCCAGCGATCGGTAAACGGGGGTCCGCCGCAAGTCTTCATCATGGACCCGGACGGCACGGACGTGGAGCAGTTGACTCACAATCCGCACGGTGCCTACTGGCCAAGCTGGTCGCCCGGAGGCGAGCGGATCGCTTACACAGCCGCCGCATACGACGGCGGCCCGCTGGATCTCGAGATCTGGTGGACGAACCATAGCGGACTTCAGCAGCACCAGATCACGTACTGCAACAAGTTGCAGGGAGTACGGTGTGCCGCGGCGGATTGGGCGATGGTTGGAACCGAGCAACGGCTCGTGTACTCGGTTTCGCCCGGCACGGCGAACGTGTCGCAGATTCGAACCAGTTCGTGGGGTGGTTCGGATGAGACCGTGGTCACCAATGTCCCGAAGGTCCCGGGGAACAAGTTTCCGGTCTGGTCTCGGGATCGAACCCAAATCGCGTACTTCGACAAACAGAACGCGTCCGCCGACTGGCCGGACATTTTCATCGTGAATCTCGACGGGAGCAATCAAACCCGCCTGACGACGATGGACGTCCCGAAGTCGAGAGCGAGCTGGTAGCCGATACCACAACCTGCTAGCAGGGGGCTCCCGCCATCTGTATCGTGGGTCGAGACACGCATTGATGTGTCAGCCCACGGTGCTCGGCGAAGGGCCCCATGCAACAGCAGATCCGCTTCTGTAAGACAACTGACGGCGTCCGCATCGCGTACGCGACCGTGGGCGCCGGCCGTCCGTTAGTGAAGGCCGCCAACTGGCTCAGCCATGTCGAGTACGACTGGCGAACGCCGGTGTGGCGGCCGCTCTTCGAGCGCCTCGCTCGTAATCGACGCCTCGTGCGGTACGACGAGCGAGGTTGCGGATTGTCCGACTGGGATGTCGAGGAGTTCTCCCTGGACGCCTGGGTGCGCGACCTCGAAGCCGTCGTCGACGCGGCCGGCTTGAAGCGCTTCCCGCTGCTTGGCATCTCGCAGGGCGGTCCGATCGCGATCGCGTACACCGTCCGTCACCCCGAGCGGGTGAGCCGGCTCGTGCTCTACGGCACGTACCCCCACGGATACATGAAGCGAGGTCTTACGCCGGCGCAGCTCGAGGAACGGCGACTGCTCATCGACCTGGCACGAATCGGGTGGGGGCGCGAGAGCCCCGCTTTCCGCCAGGTATTCACGTCGATGTTCATCCCTGGAGGCTCGCCCGAGCAGTTGCGCTGGTTCAACGACCTGCAGCGCGAGTCGACGTCGCCGGAGAACGCAGCCCGGATGATAGCCGCGTTCGGCCTGCTGGACGTCAGTGACCTCGCACCCAAGGTCAACGTACCCGCGTTGGTTCTTCACGCGCGCGGCGATATGCGGATCGGGTTCGAAGAAGGGAGACAGCTGGCCTCGCTTATCCCCGATGCGCGATTCGTCCCGCTCGAGAGTCGCAACCACCTGGTCCTCGAAGAAGAGCCGGCGTTCGGTCACTTCGTAAGTGAGGTCGAGGCGTTTCTCGATGCGGATGAGGACGACGCGGAGCCTCGCTCGCGCGCGCCGTTCCCGGAGCTCACCGACCGTGAGACCGAGATCCTGGGGCTGGTTGCGCGCGGCCTCGCGAACGGCCGCATCGCCGAGCGGCTCCGCATCAGCGACAAGACGGTGCGGAATCACGTCACGAACATCTTCTGGAAGCTCGGCGCCACCACGCGCGCCGAAGCCATCGTCCGCGCTCGTGACGCGGGGTACGGTGTCGACCCCGACCATTTCTGATTCCGTGTCATTCCGAGCGTAGCGAGGAATGACACAGGGGCTGTACTAGGACTCGGGTCCTAGGAATCAGGTCCCTACCGCAATTTCGTCTCGTTGTCCCGGGACTCGGGCCTCATGTGCGCCGAGTCGCCTCCGCCTACGTTGCGCCCGTCGGAATTCACCGACGCTGACACGCAACCTTGCCTAACAAGCTCGCCTCATACATCGCGGAGGATACCACTATGGGACGCTGGCGCCCCGACCCAACATTTTACGCGTCGCCCACGCTGGCGGCGGAAGCCCCGGCCGAGAAGCTCGCCTACGTGGCGCTCATCGCGTCGGAGAATCACGGCACGCGCGACGCCATCGGCGTCGTCGACACCGACCCCGACTCGCCGTCCTACGGGCGGCTCGTCGGTGAGACACCCTTACCAACGGGCGGCAACGAGCTCCACCACTTCGGCTGGAACGCCTGCAGCTCACATCTGTGCCCGTACGCGCCGCACGCGCACGTCGAGCGACGCTACCTGGTGGTTCCGGGAACTGGCTCGTCACGCATCCACATTCTCGACACGAAGCCGAATCCGCGAAGCCCGGAGCTGGTGAAGCTGATCGAGGCCCGCGAGCTCGCGGCCAAGACCGGCTACGCGGCGCCACACACGGTGCACTGCGGTCCGGACGGCGTGTACATCAACGCGTTAGGCGCCGTCGACGGCAACGGCCCGGGCGGGATCTTTCTGCTCGACCACGAAACGTTCGATGTGAAGGGACCGTGGGAGCACGACCGCGGCCCGCAGCACCTCGCCTACGACTTCTGGTGGCACCTGGGCCAGGACACGATGATCTCGAGCGAATGGGGAACGCCGAACATGGTGAAGGACGGCGTGAACCCGGAGCTGTTGCTCGGCGGGAAGTACGGTCACGCGCTCCACGTGTGGGATCTTCGCACCCGGAAGCACCTGCAGACCCTCGACCTCGGCGCCGAGCAGCAGATGGTGCTCGAGCTGCGGCCCGCGCACAATCCGCGACGCGCGTACGGGTTCACCGGCGTCGTGGTCTCGCTGAAGGATCTCTCGTCGTCGATCTGGATGTGGTACCTCGATCAGTCGAACGGAAAGACGTCGGGGGAGTGGAAGGTGAAGAAGGTGATCGAGATTCCGGCGGAGCCGGCGAATGCCGACGACCTCCCGCCGCTCTTGAAGGGCTTCAACGCCGTGCCGCCCCTCGTCACAGACATCAACCTCTCGCTCGACGACCGGTTCCTGTACGTGTCGTGCTGGGGGACCGGCGAGCTGCGGCAGTACGACGTCTCGAATCCGTTCGAGCCGAAGCTCGTGGGCTCGGTTCACATCGGCGGCATCGTCCGGCGCACGCCGCATCCGAGCGATCCGCACCGGGCGCTCAACGGTGCACCGCAGATGGTCGAGCTGAGTCGAGACGGCCGACGAGCCTATCTGACGAATTCCCTCTACACGCCGTGGGATGCCCAGTTCTATCCCGACGGCATCAAGGGGTGGATGACGAAGCTCGATGTCGGTGCACACGGCGGCATCGCCTTCGACCCGAACTTCTTCCTCGAGTTCGACGGCGGGATGCGCCCACACCAGGTGCGTCTCCAGGGCGGTGACGCCTCGTCCGACTCGTTCTGTTTCGGGTGACGATCGTGATCGCGCAGGACTTCGCGCCTAACGTGGCGCCTGCGGTGTGGCCCTGGGTAGCGCTGCTGCTGCTCGGGGCCCTGCACGGGATCAATCCGGGGATGGGATGGCTCTTCGCCGTCGCCCTGGGGATGCAGCGACAGGAGCGGCGCGCGGTGTGGCGTGCCCTCCTCCCGCTCGCCGGTGGTCACGCCGCCGCCATTGCCGTGGCCGCGGTGGTCGTTGGCATTGCGGGGCTGGCGGTCGGCAATCTGCGCTGGGTGGTTGCCGTCGTGCTGTTCGGTTTCGGCGTGTCGAAGCTCGTTCGCAACCGTCACCCCCGATGGGGAGGGATGGCGGTCGGCGGCTGGCAGGTTGCCGTATGGTCGTTCCTCATGGCGTCGGCGCACGGGGCCGGGCTCATGGCGGTGCCATTCCTGTTGAGCCTGACGTCGCCAGCCCACAGCGCGCACGCGTCACACGGAATGGCCAGCGCTACGGGAACGAACGAGGTACACGTCTCCCATGCGGCCGCCGCGTTAGGTGCGCTGCCGCACGTTCCAGTCGTTGGCGCGGCGGTGGCGCTCGTGCACACGGTCGGGTACTTGGCGATCACCGGCCTTGTCGCGGCGCTCGTGTACGAGCGACTCGGACTCCGGCTTCTCGGGAAGGCGTGGTTCAACGTCGATCGAGTGTGGGCAGCGGCACTCATTGCCACGGCGGCTGTCACGCCATTCCTGCGGTGAGCCCTCTTACGTGGATTCTCGCGTCACCTGTGAATCGCTCGCCGGCACGGCCGGTGCGTTGATTCGCACGTGTGGGAGCGCCTCCACCACGTCGGGCTGAGCAAGCATCGCCGCCTCCGGCGCCCGCTCGACCGCGTTGTCGGACGCTGCCGGGGCCGCCGTCGTACCTGGCACCAGGCCCGACTCTGCGGTGCGGCGAAAGAATGCGCTCAACATGTCGATCGGAACCGGGAAGATCGTCGTCGAGTTATTCTCGGCGGCGATCTCCGTAACGGTCTGCAGATAGCGCAGCTGTAGCGACGCCGGCTGGCTCGACATCACGCGTGCGGCCTGCGCCAGCGTCTCCGACGCCTGCAGCTCGCCCTGGGCCGCGATCACCTTGGCCCGGCGCTCCCGCTCCGCCTCCGCCTG
>Ga0075430_100002779_pt1 | contig 14629 bp, 8 predicted proteins | sample RhiMetdeltSRZDD4_FD_75294 | JGI IMG/M metagenome (GOLD analysis project Ga0075430, IMG submission 75294) | Populus rhizosphere microbial communities from Tennessee, USA - Rhizosphere MetaG P. deltoides SRZDD4 | ecosystem: Host-associated > Plants > Roots > Rhizosphere > Soil | place: USA... | reverse complement strand
CTGGACCTCTCGCTCCTTCGAGACGCTCCTTGCCAAGCTCGATGCCGCTCTCGCTGCCGACACCACCACGCTCACCCCAGCCGCCTAACCGGTGCGTGACTGCTGGGGAGCGGTACTTAGCCGTGACCCCACGCGCGTCTAGCGCTTGCAGGCTGGCCTTCGGCACACGCACCCCCTGGGAAAGGGGTGAAGGTGCCACCGTGCGCTGATGCTGTATGCATGGCGCTGTGATCACGATCAGGTCGAGCCGGTCGGTCCCCCTGCATCGTGGGCCCGCACCTCCATACGCCGCCACGAGTCCAGTGTACACCCGACACTCCTCGGCAGCCGCGATCGTCGCGGCAGTGACCGCTCCGCTACAGCTCGCAGCATCCTCACCGGGCCTGAAGGAACGAGGCGCCAGGCAAAGGCCGCGTATGATCCCCCGAGCGACTTACGAGATCGGTTCCGGATTGGTGCGAGTTGAGCAGTTAGCGCAGTCTCTTGCGTCGCACCAGTGGCGGTAGAGGTGGATCAGCCCTTGCTGGCGGCAGGCGCCCTTCGCGAACTTCGGGCCGTCCGCGCCGCCGACCTGGAGCGCCATCTCGCGGACCACGCGGTTCGGCGGGCCGGACGGGTAGCGCCGGTAGATCGTGAGGGTGCGCTCGGAGAGGGCCTTCTCTGAACTCGCCTGGCCGAGCGCGTAGGCGAACGGCAGCAGCACGTTGACGACGACCTCGCCGGCCCGCCCGGCCCCGACGAGCCAGGGCTGCGGTGCCGGCAGTGGCCGGCCGAAGTCGTGGTGGGTGGCCCAGAAGCCGTCGTCCTCGGCGCGGGCCTGCCAGCGCGTCGCCAGGAGGGTCGGGTTGGCGGCGTGCTCGGCCGCCTCCAGGTCGACGAGGAGCCGGTCGAGCGGATCGCGGGCGCTCCACCCGCCGATCAGGTGACTCAGGCCGGCCGCGCGCCGGACGGGGACGTTCTCCGGGCGGACCCGCCAGGTCTTCCAGGTGCCGGGCGGGAGCGGTGATGGCAGCGCGCCAGCCTGTTCGGACCAGGCGGCCTCCAGCAGGCCGGGCCAGCCATCGGGGATAGCCAGGCCGCGCTGGCTGGGGAGCAGCCCGGCCACACCGAGGAGCGCGGCCTGAACCCGTGGCAGGCGGGCCGGTCCGGGCGGCCCGGCCGTGACGGCCCGGAGCACCGCCAGCGGCAGCGCCCGACCGAGCTGCTCGAAGCCGCGGGTGTTGGCGGTGTACCCCATCGCGCGCAGCGCCCCGCGGTACAGCACCTCCTCGGGCGGCAGGCAGGCGAGGTCGCTCTCGAAGGTGGCGGCGTGCTCCAGGAACCGAGCGACGCCGGCCCGGTCCAGCAGGCTCGCGAGATCCGAGGGCGTCTCGACGCAGGGCAGGGCGGGGGCACGGAGCGCGGACGCCTTCCGGTCGGCCTTCACGGCGGCGAGATCGTCGGCGGCCCGACGCTCCAGCTCCGCGAGCGGGGCCGCGAGGCGGGTGACCAGCTCGACGGTCGGGATCGGGGTGCCGTCCTGGCGCACGATCGGGCGCGGCTCGTCCTGCCAGAGGACGACCTGGCAGATCGTCTGATTATAGGCCGGGTCGCGGCCGTGGCCGTGCTTCCGCCAGTCCGATGCCCGGACGTGGATCTCGACGTCGCCACGGAGCAAGAGGCCGTCCTCGCGGGCCAGGATCGCGCCCTGGAAATCGGGGCTGCGCTCGCCCCAGCTACGGCCCCGAAAGACGACCTGATAGGCGTGGCCGTCGTCGGCCGGGAGCGGCCCAGCGACGGCTTGCTGCTCCCAGATCCAGGCGACGAGCCGCTCGACGACCTTCTCGCGCGCCGGCGTCGCGACCATAGTCCCAGGATAGCACAGGTGTGCTAGACGGAAGTAGCGCGGGGCGAGGGGCGAAGGGTACGGGTCGCAGGGTACGGGGCACGCGGGCGTGCCGGCGGCAAGCCCCTACGACGATGGTGCACAACATCGTAGGGGCGAATCGGCGATTCGCCGGCGTGCAGCCTCGTTACTTCGTGACGCCGAGCGCCTGGAGGCCGGCCCGGGCGCCGGCCATCATGAAGCCGCTGTCGCTGCCGCAGATGATGTACTGGAAGCCCTGCGCCGCCCGGCGCTTGCCGTCCTCGATGCCACCGGCCGCGATGCCGGGGATCTTGCCGGTGTTCTTGCAGGCCTGGACGATCTTCTCCAGCGCGCGGCCGTGCTCGTCGCTCTCGGCGGCCTTGCGCGGGTCGACGCCCATCGAGAGCGCCATGTCGCCGGGGCCGGTCCAGCAGCCGTCGACGCCGGGGGTCGCCATGATCGCCTCGACGTTCTCGACGGCCTGCCGGCTCTCGATCTGGACGGCCACGAAGATCTGGTCGTTGACGGTGTCCGGGTAGTCGGCTCCGAAGAGGGCGGCCCGGCCCCAGCCCCACGAGCGCGTCCCGACGGGCGGCAGGCGGCAGGCGTCGGCGGCGGCCCTGGCGTCCTCGGCGGTGTGGACCATCGGCACAATGATCCCCATGCAGCCCTCGTCCAGGAGGCGGCCGATCATGGTGTAGTCGTTGCGGGACACGCGGGCCATCGGGATGGCGGTGCCGCCGTGCATGGCGATCAGCGCGGCGATGGTCGAGTCCTCGCCCCACGAGCCGTGCTGGCGGTCCAGCAGGATGTGGTCGATGCCGCAGTTCGCCAGCGCCTCGGCGGCGACGATCGAGCCAAGGCCGAGCGCGTAGCCGTACGACACCTCGCCCCGCAGCATCTTCTGTCTGGCGGTATTGATCCTCATGGGCATGGGGGTTGATCCTCCCTGGTGAGCCTCGCCGGCCGGCCATTTCCCGGCCGATCCGGCGCGCCGCCGGACGATGAGCCGTCCTGTCAGCAGCCGGCATGGTAGGCGACGGCCAGGAGAGGCGACCAGGGGCGAGGGACGCGGGGCGCGGGGCGGGGTGTCACGGTCGCGTCGCCCGGCGTTGCAGCCGCGTTCCGGAGGCGCAACGCCTGCTGCGCCCGCCCGTCTCGGTACACGCCAGGGTCGTCGAGGGGCGCGCAACGCCGCTCGGCGATGGTCCCCGGGGCGGCCGTCGCGGGCCGAGCGCGCGACGACGGGCCGCTGCACGGAACCGGGCTGGCATCTCCTGGGAGGCATGCGTGGCCGCCGATCACTACCGTCTGCCCCGCCCGGTAGCGCCATCGCCGGGGATCGAGCTGGGCGCCGTCCGTCCGTCTACCGCCGACGCCGCGTGGGCGCTCTTGCGCATCCGGGCCAGGGCCGGCTGGCTCGAAGTGCTGGTGCTCGCCGCGCTCTGGATCGTGGCCCTCGGGATCAGGCTGCCGCACCTCTGGTCGATCCCGGCCACCGGCGACGACGTGGATCAGGTGCTGCTGGCGCTCGCCAGGGCGCAGGCCGGGGCCTGGCCGGCCGCGGGTGCGGGGCTGGTGTCGGTCGGCGCGATCCACGAGCTGCTGTTCGCGACGGCGTTCGCGCTGGTCGGCCCGAGCCCGTACCTGCCGCGCCTCGTCACGGCGATCCAGGCGGCGCTGACGGTGCCGCTGGTCTACGTGCTGACCCGCGAGCTGTGCCGGCCGCTCGGGCGGCGGCGGATCGAGGAGACATTCGTGATGCCCCGGCTGGCCGGGCTGGTCGCGGCCGGGCTGCTGGCCACCTCGGCGGCGCACGTGGTGGTCACCAGCCACGTCGCCCGCGCCGAGAGCTTCCTGCCGGTGCTGGTGATCGGCCTGCTGTTCTCGGTGGAGCGGGCGCTCAACGGCGCGAATGGCCGCTGGCTGCTGGTGGCGGGCGCCCTCTACGGCCTGGCGCTCCAGACCTCCCCGCTCGTCCTGGCGATCCTGCCGGGGTTGATCCTGGCCGTCTGGTGGCGGGGGCGCGCGCTGCTGCTGAGCCACTGGTCCGCGGTGGCCGTCCTCGGGTTCGCCGGGGTCTACGCCGGGACGCTGACGCCGACCGTGCAGGAGGGCGCGATCCCGGGCGCGGCGACGGTGGGCGCGTGGCAGGCCGCCGATGGCATCCACGGGCCGACCGGCGAGATGTACCTGGACTCGGTCGGCGTGGCGCTGGTGGCGGTCTGGCGGATCCTGGCCGGCCAGCTCACGAGCCGGGTGCCGGCCCAGGACGTGCTCTCGGATCCGCTGGCCTGGCCGTTCGTGCTGCTGGCGCTGCTCGGCGTGCTGGTGCTGGCGCTCAGAGGTCGGCCGCTCCTGCCGCTCGTGGCGCTCTCCTGCCTGGCGATCCTGCCGTACGCCGGCGCCGAGGCGGACCCGCTGTTGAACGGCCGCGCCCTGATGCCGGTCGCCGTGGTCGGGATGGTGGCGATCGGAGTGGCGGTCGGGGCGCTGGCGCCGATCGTGACCGGGCGTGGGAGCATCCCCCGCCTGGCCCTCGGCGTGATGCTGGGCGGGCTGGTGCTCGCGCCGCTCGGCGGGCTGCGGGCGTACTACGACGAGGCCGCGGCCGAGGAGCAGCGGGCCGATGGGCTGTTGCGGGTGCCGCGCGCCGTCTTCGACGAGCGCCGCTACGACGAGGTGGTGCTGCTCGACGAGCGGCTCGCGCGCCTGCGACTCGGCGCGGGCGGGAACGCCCTGGAGGCGCTCCGGTACCTGCTGACGGCGAGCGGGGTGCCCAGCCGCACGACGATCGTGGACGCCGGGACGCTCGCGGCCGAAGGATCGGCCGGCCGGGCGCTGATCGTGCTGGACCGCGCCAGCGTGCCGCTGGTGGAGGCCGGCGCCCGGTTGACGCCGCTGCTGGACGCCTGGATCGAGTCGGAGGACGGCCCGGGTGGGGCGATGCTGTTCCGCGCCGAGCGCAGCGTCGTGCCGCCGCACCTGCTGGACGAGGACGCGCTGCCGGCCTACGCGGGGTCCGGACTGTAGGCCTGCCGCGCGAGGGCCAGGGCGTCCCGCAGGCCCGTGGCCTGCGGTGACGCCAGCAGGCTCGCGCGCAGCGCTGGGTCGGAGAGGGACGCAGCTGCCCGCTCCAGCGTGTCCAGCGCCTCCTGGCAGGCGGTCGTCGCGTCGTCCGGGCGGGCCTGCGCCTGCCGCAGGCGAGCCAGTGCCGTCAAGGTCTTCCAGAGCTGATGCGGGTTGCCGACGTGCCTGGCGACCTTCAGGGCGGCCTCGAGCTCGGTCTCGGCGCCGGCGACGTCGCCCTGCGCCAGCAGCGCCTCGCCCTTGAGCCGCTGGCCCTTCACGATGTTGCGGCGACCGCCGGTCGAGACGGCCGCCGTCAGGCAGGCCTCGGCGAGGTCGAGCGCCCGGGCAGCGTCACCACGGAGCAGCCAGAGCTCGCCCAGGCTGGCGTGCAGATGCTGGATGTACCGCCACTTCATCCACTCTTCGCCCCAGGTGCCCTGCTGCCGGCAGGCGATCTCGGTCGCCTCCAGCAGGCGTTGCGCTTCGTCGAGGCGGCCGAGCGCCAGGTAGCAGTCCGCCAGGTTCAGGTCGGCGTTGCGGATGATCTCGGGGTCGTCCACCACCCGTGACTCGGCGGCCCCCTGGGCGTTGTACTGTATCGCGAGGTCCCAGTTGCAGAGGTCGAGATAGACCCAGCCGAGCGTATTGAGCGTTCGGCAGCGCCAGCGGGCGTCGCCGAGCCGGGCGGTCAGTTCGAGGTGCTCGTGCAGGTTGCGCAGGGCCTCGTCGTAGCGGCCAGCGCCGCAGTAGGCGAGCGCTTCTGACCAGAGCGACATCACCAGCACCATCGCCACCTGGTGCTCGCGTCCCAGCGTGTTGGCGCGCTCGTACAGCTCGACCGCCTCGCCGTGATCGCCGCGCCAGTGCTCGAGCATGGCGAGCCGCTCGAAGACGGCCGCCTGCATGACCGGGATGCTGGCCTCGTTGGCGACCTGCATCGCCGACTCGAACCCGGCCCTGGCGTTCTCCAGGTCGCCCGTGTTCGCCCGAACCGATGCGGCGGTGTAGAGGCTGCCGGCGAGCACGGCCTGGTTGCCGGTCCGCAGCGCCAGCTGACGGGCGCGTTCGGCGTACGCCAGCGCCTCCTCGAACCGGTGGGCAAAGAGCGACACGATCGAGAGTTGATGGAGCGCCTCGCCCTCCTGGCCCGGGTCTGCCGCCGCCAGCGCCGCTTCGAGCATCGCCTGGTAGCTGGCGGCGCTCTCGTGTCGGTGCCCGCTCAGGAAGTGGGCCTGGCCGCGACCGGCCTGCACGACGACCGCCCGCCGGGGGGTCAGTGTCAGACCGGACTTCTGCACCACGGCCAGGATCCGATCGTAGAAGCCGACGGCCTGCTGCGGCGCGAACGCGGCGAGCGCCTTCTCGCCGCTCATCTGGAGGTAGTCGAGCGCCTTGTCCCACGCCTCGCCGCGCTCGTAGTGGTAGGCCAGCGTCTCGTACTGCTCGCCCAGCCGATCGGCGTAGAGCGCCTCGATCCCCTCGCCGACGAGGCGATGGAGCACCTTGCGTCGCGCCAGCAACAGGCTGTTGTACGCCACGTCGTGGGTCAGCGCGTGCTTGAACATGTACGCCAGCTCGGGGTAGAGGGCGCGCTCGTAGATCAGCTCGACCGCCTTCAGCTCGCGCAGGTAGCCGCCGAGCTGCCCGCGCAGCTCAGTCGTCCGATCGAGCAGCCGGACGGTGAACTCACGGCCGATCACGGCGGCCGTCTGGATGGCGCGCTTCGGCTCGTCCTCCAGGCGATCGAGGCGGGCCATGATGACGTCCTGGACGGTGTCCGGAACGTAGAGGTCCTCGACCCGGCCGGTCAGGACGTAGTGCGCGCCGTCGCGCCGGATCGCCTCGACGTCCAGCAGCGACCGGATCACCTCTTCGATGAAGAACGGGTTCCCCTCGGCCCGAGCCGCGACGACCTGTTGGATCTCGTCGGGGAGGCTCTCGGCGGCCAGCATCCCGGTCGCCAGGGTGGCGCTCTCGCGCCTGGACAGGCTCCCCAGGGCGAGCCGGGTGTGGAACGACCGGTCACCGAACGGGTGCTCGTAGCCGGGCCGGTGGGTCAAGAGCAGCAGGATCGGGCGGTCGGGGATGACGTCCGCCAGGTATGAGACGTACTCTTCAGACAGTCGATCGAGCCAGTGCAGGTCTTCCAGGACGATCACCAGCGGACGGATCGCGCTGCCCGCGATGGCGAGCGTCCGCAGCGCCTCGAAGATCCGGGCCTTGCGCATCTGCGGGTCCATCGTCGCCACGCCATCCTCGCCCGGATCGACAGACAGCACGAACTTCAAGGAGGGCAGGACGGAGAGGACCGCGCTGCCCAGCGCCCGCGCGCCGGCCTCGACCTTGCGGACGATCGCCGCCTCGCCGTCCGCCTCGTCGACGCCGAAGCTGTCCTTGAGCAGATCGACGATCGGCAGGTACGGGACGTCCTGGCCGTAGGCGATGCAGCGCCCCTCCAGCCAGCTCAGCGTCTCGCCCTCCAGCCGGCGCTTCAGCTCGTGCAGCAGCCGGGACTTGCCGATGCCGGGGTCGCCGGAGATCATGACGAGCTGCCCGTGTCCGGCCCGCGCCTCCTCGCACCGTTCGAGCAGCGTCTGGAGCTCGCGCTCGCGCCCGATCAGCGGGCTCAGCCCCCGCTCGGTGTAGACGTCCAGGCGAGTGCGCCAGCGGCTCGGGCGGAGCACTTCGAGCAGGCCGACCGTCGCCTCCTTGCCCCTGACCTGGTGCTCGCCGAGATCGCGGGTCACGAAGTAGCCGCTGACCAACCGATTGGTGGCCTGACTGATCACGACGGCGCCCGGCTCAGCGAGCGTCTGGATCCGCGAGGCCAGGTTCACGGCGTCGCCGAGCGCCGTGTAGGTCTGATGCAGGTCGGTGCCGATCGTCCCGACGACGACCGGGCCGCTGTTCAGGCCGATCCGGACCTGGAACACGATCCCGAGCCGCTCCTGGAGCTCCCGCTGGTAGCCGCGCAGCACCTGCTGGATCCCGAGCGCGGCCCGCACGGCCCGCTGGGCGTGATCCTCGTGGGCGATCGGTGCGCCGAACAGCGCCAGGATGCCGTCGCCGGTGAACTGCGAGACCGTCCCCTCGTAGCGGTGGACCTCGCCGACCATCAGCTCGACGTACCGCTCGATGATCCCGTGGACCTCCTCGGGGTCCAGGTGCTCGGCCAGGCTGGTCGAGCCGGCCACGTCGGCGATCAGCACCGTCACCAGCTTGCGCTCACCTTCGAGCGAAGGCCGGCCGGCCAGCTCGGCCGGGTGCCTGGGCGTGGAGGAGCCCGGATCGGGTGCCGCCGCGCGTGCTGGCGCCTCGCCGACGGGTTGACCGCAGGCATCACAGAAGCGGGCACCGGCCCGCAGTTCGGCAGCGCACCGGAGGCAGGTCATAGTCAGGCGCGTGCCACAGGCCTCACAGAAAGCAGAGGTCTCGCGGTTCTCGTGACCGCAGGCTGTGCAGCGCATCGATCGTCGACCTTGCACGGCAGGTGGGGCGATGGTCTGAGTATAGGGATGGATGCCGGGCAGTTCAATGCAAACCCGGCCGAGGGGCCGGGGGTGAGGTTCGTTACCGGCTGCGGAAGTGGAGGGGGAACGCCCGGAACGCCCGCAGCGGCGCGCCCTCGCCGGGCTCGCCGGGCAGCGGCACCAGCCGGTACCGCTTCGCCGCGACGGGCACCGAGTCGGCGTGCAGGATCAGCCGGCGCGAGCTGCTGGGAAGCGTGCCGATCGGCAGGCGGTCGTCGTCCACCTCGATCGTGGTGAACTCCTGGCCGGCGACCGTGAAGGCGTAGCGGAGGTGGGTGATCATCCGCCCGCCGGACATCGTCAGGAGATGGATCAGCTCGTGGTCCAGGTACAGGCGCTCGTCCGGAGGGCCGCTCCTGGCGACGGCGTCCACGACGGCGAGGTAGGCGGCGTTGTTCTTGTCCGGCCGGCTCAGCCGCTCGACCTCGTACGCCGCGTACGAGGTCAGCGAGCCGGTGACCAGCAGGAGCGGCACGACCGCCAGAGTCGCCCGCGCGACCCAGACCCCGATCGAGTTGCCCCGCAGCACGGCCACGTTGCGCTCGTACAGCCAGGCGAGCCCCACGGCGATCATGACCATCCCCAGGGGGACGAGCGTGGCGTAGTGGCGGACGCGCGGCACGATCGGGTCGACGCGCCCGTTGAGCAGCGAGACCACGAGCAGCACCGAGACGGTCACCGAGAGCGGCAGCCACCACCCGCGACGGGCGGCGACCCAGAGCCCGAGCAGCGCCAGCGCCACCGAGACGACGACGGCCGGCGCGAGCAGGGCATCGGCCGTGGTTTCGAGCTCGCTGGTCTGGCCGCCGATGGCCAGGGCGGCGACTCGGAGCAGATCGACGAGGCGGTCGCCCCAGGCGTGGAGCGTCCATGGCGATTCGGCGCCCGGTTCGGCGACGTAGCGCCCGATTCGGAGGCCGGTCCGGTTGGCGGTGTCTGGACCGACCATCAGGTTGTGCGCCAGGACGTTGAGGAGCAGCAGGACGCCGGCCCCGGCGGCCACGAGGAGCATCTCCGCCTTCGGCCAGACGGAGGCGTAGCCGTGTCGGATCGCGGTAGAGACGGCGGGGATGAGGATGGCCGTCGCCACGCCGAGGATCACCGTGAGCGCCGAGACGTGCGTCTGCAACGCCAGGCCGAACGCCGCCCCGCAGCCCACGAGGGCCCGGTCCGAGCGCCGGCTGAGCGCGCGGTGGGCGAGCCAGAGCCCGGTCATGGTGAACAGCGGCGTCAGCGAGTTCGAGTAGGCGATCCGGCTGCTGGTGGCGATGTGCGGTCCCGACAGGGTGAGCAGGAGCGCAGCGATCAGCCCGACGAGCCGGCCGCGCCCCACGCTGCCCCAGATCGATCGTCCGAGATCCCGACCGAGCAGGTACGTCGGCAGGACCGTCAGGATACCGGTCGCGAGCACCACCAGCCGGCCGGCCTCGATCTTCGGGCCGACCAGCAGGAAGCTCGCGGCCACCAGGTAGGTGAACAGGCTCCCGGTGTACGGCTGCACGCCGACCAGCGGCAGGCCGCCCTCGCGGGCGAGCTGGAGCCCGAGCAGCACTTCGAACGTCTCGTCGGTGAGCCTCGGCACGACCATGAAGCCATCGGCGCGGACGGCCGCCGCCACGATCAGCAGCAGCGTGACGGCGGCAGCTTCGAGGCCGAGGGCTACGCGGGAGTCGGCGAGGGTGAGCGCGAGGCGGGAGCGCCAGGGGGAGGCCGGCAGGGCGACGGCGGCGATGGACGACCTCCGGTGCGGTGGAATCGAGCGATACGCCCCACATCGGGCCGCGAATTGTAAGGTCTGCAAGCCCCCGGAAGGAACGGACGGTGTACGCTGACGGTGACGCGGCCGTGACGGGCGTCCGGCACGCGGTCCCGGTCGTATTCCAGGTGGCTGGCGCATTCCCGGATGGGATGCCGGCGCGGCGGCGTTATAGTAGGCGAGGGACGGGACACGGGACGGGTTGACGGTATGAGCAGCAGGCCAGCATCGGAGCCACCCAGCAGCGAGATCACGCCGGAGTCGCTCTACCTGCGGCGCCGCGAGTTCATCAAGAACGGCGTCCTGGCGGCCGGCACGGCGGCGCTCGTCGGGAGCGGCCTGTTGTGGCTGATCGGGAACGGCCCGCCGCCGGACCCGGTCGAGGAGCCGGCGCCGGCCCCGGTCGCCCAGCCGCCGGCCCCGATCCAGGCGGCCGGGACGGCCGCCTCGGGGCCGTACACCGTGGACGAGCCGCTGACGCCGCTCAAGGACGTCACGTCGTACAACAACTTCTACGAGTTCGGGCTGGACAAGGGCGACCCGGTCCGGAACGCCCAGGGCTTCCAGACCCGGCCCTGGACGGTCAGCATCGAGGGCGAGGTCAAGCAGCCGCAGGTCGTGGACGTCGACACGCTGATCGGCTGGTTCCCGCAGGAGGAGCGCGTCTACCGGATGCGCTGCGTCGAGGCCTGGTCGATGGTGATCCCGTGGCTCGGGTTCCCACTCGCCGACCTCGTCAAGCGGTTGGAGCCGACGAGCAACGCGAAGTACGTCGAGTTCATCACGCTGGAAGACCCGAAGCAGATGCCGGGGCAGCGTCGGCCGGTCCTGGACTGGCCGTACGTCGAAGGGCTGCGGATGGACGAGGCGCTGCACCCGCTGTCGCTGATGGCGGTTGGCTTGTACGGCAAGGTGCTGCCGAACCAGAACGGCGCGCCGCTGCGGCTGGTGGTGCCGTGGAAGTACGGGTTCAAGAACGGCAAGTCGATCGTCAAGATCCGCTTCACGGCCGAGCAGCCGCAGACGACCTGGGCGCTGGCGGCCCCGCGCGAGTACGGCTTCTACGCCAACGTGAACCCGGACGTGGACCACCCGCGCTGGAGCCAGGCGACGGAGCGGCGGATCGGCGAGCTGGGGCGGCGGAAGACGCTGTCGTTCAACGGCTACGCCGAGGAGGTCGCGCACCTCTACGCCGGCATGGACCCGAAGAAGCTGTACTGATGGAAGCGACGAGCGAATCGGCGCCGGCGCGGCCGGTCGCGGCGGCGCGGCGGCGCGTCCGGCGGCGCAGCACGCCGACGCCCTGGCTCTCGCCGGGCATCTTCATCGGGGCGCTGGTACCGCTGGCCGCGCTGATCTGGCGGACGACGCAGGGGACGCTCAGCGCCAATCCGATCGCCGAGATCATCAACGAGCTGGGGCTGGCGGCGCTGATCTTCCTGGTGGCGAGCCTGGCCTGCACGCCGCTCCGGTGGGTGTCCGGCTGGAGCTGGCCGGTGCGGGTCCGGCGCGAGCTGGGCCTGTTCGCCTTCTTCTACGCGGTGCTCCACTTCTTGATGTACTTGGTGGACCAGACGTTCGACCTCGGCATCATCCTGGAAGACATCGCGCTCCGTCCGTTCATCACGGTCGGGTTCCTGGCGCTGGTGCTGATGGTGCCGCTGGCGCTGACCTCGACCGCCGAGTCGGTCCGCAAGCTCGGGTATCGCCGCTGGCAGCGGCTGCACTACCTGGCGTACGCAGCCGGCGTCCTCGCCATCATCCACTTCATCTGGCGGGTGAAGATCGACCTCAGCCAGCCGCTGATCTACGGGACCGTGCTGGGGACGCTGCTGCTGGTGCGCGTGGCGTTCTGGCTCCGCAAACGGTCTGAGAGCCGGGGATAGCCCCACCCCCCGTCCCCCTCCATCACTCCTACCATGGGGCCCCTACCCCACGGCATTGCGATGGAGAGGGGGAGACCATCGGGAAGTTGCAGGTGACTCCCCTCTCCGTCGCAGCGGGGAGGGGTTGGGGGTGGGGCCTCCTCAGTGGTGCCGGCGGCGCGGCACCAGCAGGACCGGCAGCAGGATCAGGAGCGACAGGACCGCGTAGATCAGGAAGCAGTCGTCGTAGGCGCGGACGCTCGCCACCACCTTGGTGCGGTCGTTGAGCTGGCCGAGCGCGATGCTCGCGGAGCTGGCGGCGGCGACGCCCTGCTCTAAGAGGCGCACCGTCATGGAGCCGAGCGAGCTGATGACGGCCGGGGCGTCCGGCGTGACGGTCTGGACCAGGGTCGCCTGGTGGTGCTGCTGACGCGTCAGGAGCAGGCTCGCCGCCGAGGCCGCCCCGAAGGCACCGGCGATCTGCCGGATGACCGTCGCCAGGACCGTCGCGCGGCTCATCCGGACCGGCGCGATCCGATCCATCGCCACCGTCATCAGCGGCAGGATCATGATGCCGAAGGTGGCGCCGCGCAAGACCAGGATCGCGGCGATCGTGGTGTCCGACGTGTTCGGGTCGATCGCCGAGAGCTGCCAGTAGGCGAAGGCGAGACCGATCAGGCCCGGGATCGCCAGCGGGCGCGGCCCGACCTTGTCCAGCAGGCGTCCGGCGATCGGCATCATGATCGCCGTGGCGATCGCCTCGGGGGCCATCAGGAGGCCCGTCGCGAACGGGCTGAGGCCGCGCACGTTCTGGAGGAACAGCGGCAACAGCAGCTGGGAGCCGAACATCATCACCATCAGCAGGCAGACGACGACGTTCGAGGTCAGGTAGGTCCGGTCCATCAGCACGCCGAGGTCGAGCAGCGGGTGCGCGTCCGTCAGCTCGATGATGACCCAGCAGCCCAGCGCCGCCGCCGCGATCAGCCAGAGGGCGATCAGGTGCGGCGCGAACCAGCCGTCAGCCGGGGCGCGCGAGAGGGCCGCCAGCGCACAGGAGAACCCGATGCCGCCGAGGACGAACCCGGCCCAGTCGAATTTCGTGTCGTGCCGGGTGGGGGTCTCGCGGAGGATCGCCATGCCGTAGAGCACGGCCGCGATCCCGACCGGCATCCCGAGCAGGAAGATCGGGCGCCAGCCGACGGCGTCCACCAGGTAGCCGCCGAGGACCGGCCCGGTCATCGGGGCGACCAGCACCGGCAGCCCGAACATCCCCATCACGGCGCCGCGCTCCTTGGGCGGGGCCGTCTGGAAGATGATCGCCATGCCGAGCGGCATCACCATCGCGCCGCCGATCCCCTGGAGGATGCGGAAGAGGATCAACACGTCGATGGTCGGGGCGAGGCCGCAGAGGGCGGTGAACAGCGTGAACAGCCCGACCGAGCCGAGGTAGGCGCGCTTGGTCCCGAGCCGGTCGGTGATGAAGCCGGTGGCCGGCATGAAGACGGCGAGCGCCAGCATGTACGTCGTGAGGACGAGCTGGCCCTGGTCGACGGTCGCCTGGAAGATCTGGATGATGCGCGGCAGGGCGACGTTGACGATCGTCTGGTTCAGCACGACGACGAACGTGCCGAGGACGACGGCGACGAGCGCCTGCCAGTGGTAGGCCATGCCGATCCGGAGGATTGGCCGGCGGGGGAGAGCGACCGTTGCCATCAGGAGGTGCCCCCCACCCCCAGCCCCTCCCCATTGCGATGGAGAGGGGAGACCGCAGACCAGTGCTCCCCCTCTCCCGCTTGCGGGGGAGGGGGCTGGGGGGTGGGGGGTACCCGGCCTACGGTTCCCACGGGACGCCGCCGACCGGCTCGCGCACCTTGATCCGGACCGTCGCGGAGGTGCCGAGCGGCAGCACCTGGCCGGCCGGATTGACCTGGATCTTGATCGGCACGAGCTGGGTCACCTTGACGAAGTTGCCGGAGGCGTTCTGGCTGGGCAAGAGCGAGAAAGTGGCGGCGCTGGCCGGCGTGATCGCCATGACGCGCCCCTCCAGCGTGAGGCCGAGGGCGTCCATGTAGACGTCCACGGCCTGGCCGGGCCGGACCCGCGTCAGCTTCGTCTCCTCGATGTTGGCGCGGATGTAGACGCGGTTCGGATCGACGATGGCGTAGATCGGCTGGCCGACCGAGACGGTGCCGCCGACGTGGCTGAGCCGGGCCACGACCATCCCGCTGAACGGCGCGCGCACCGAGGCGAGCCGGTCGCCGGCGGCCGGCTCCTCGAGCACCATCGTGCCGCCCATCGGCATGGTGACCTCTTGCGGGATCCGGACGGCGGCCATCTCCTGGCCGGCCTGGACCGGCTGCCCGACCTCGAAGCGGGCCGCGACGATCCGCCCGGCGTTCAGCGAGCCGACCTGGATCAGGTCGCCGGTGACCTGGGCGTTGTCGGTGACGACGAAGTAGGTCGACTCGTACCAGAAGTGGTAGCCGATGGCGGTGGCGGCCGCGCCGACGACCAGCAGGATGACGAGGAGCCCGAGCAGCCGCAACGTCCCACGGCCGAG
>Ga0075430_100002778_pt1 | contig 14632 bp, 7 predicted proteins | sample RhiMetdeltSRZDD4_FD_75294 | JGI IMG/M metagenome (GOLD analysis project Ga0075430, IMG submission 75294) | Populus rhizosphere microbial communities from Tennessee, USA - Rhizosphere MetaG P. deltoides SRZDD4 | ecosystem: Host-associated > Plants > Roots > Rhizosphere > Soil | place: USA... | reverse complement strand
TTCGCAAACAGTGTCATTACAGAGCAATCTTCCTCTGGTAATGGTTGGGGTGTGACTACGTTCAAAGTACCCTGTTCAAAAAAGAAAGAATAAAAATACTCTTCCTCATTGTAATCAGACGGCTGTCCTAAAGTAAGAACAGTGGTCATGCTTTCATAATAATGCTTTACGTGTTTGCCTTTTAATTTAGTGACCTCATATGGTTTTTGTTGTTTTCGTGCCGGTATGAGATTTTCATAAACCGGGTGTATGTAAAGGCTGAAGTAATCAAGTTTCTTTAAAACCTCTTTATCTGTAACAGAAGTCGTCCACAATTCCATGGCATTATTCGCTTCGTCAAAAATGCCGACACCGGTGCGGATTGCTTTTATGCCCAGCTGATTCAGCTCATGGAACAGCGATGCAGAGGCTTCAGAAAGCTCGTCACTTTTTCGCATGGTCAAAGACCGGCGACGGACTTTATCAAGCGATGCTTCCACTTCAAGCTTACGGTTCTTTTCAGCAAGTTCTTTCACCAGCGCCGTATTGATTTCCCTTAGCTTTTCTATTTCATTCTTCTCCATCTTACCCGTAAGATAATAATACAATAAGACAAAGGGTGCAAAAGGAAATATGCTTACCCGTTACACCCTGAAAAATTTACACAAAGACGCCGAATCGCCATTTTTATTCGGCGGACATGGGATCAATCACACTTGATATTTTTGTAATACTATTGGCCGGAAATCCAGCGCGTTTTGCATGCTCCAGTATCAGCTCTTCGCTCGGTGCCATATAAATACAAAATATCTTATCCCCTGCAACATAACTATGTATCCATTGGATCTCCGAACCGAGGGCACATAAAACTTCTCTCGACTTCTGGGACATTGCCTTTAGCATTTCCGGAGTAAAGGTTCCGGCCGCTGGTACGTTACGCTCAATTATAAATTTGGGCATACTGTTGATTTTTTGATTTCAAAAATTTTTAATTCGGCTCAGAGAAGTGGTTATGACTTTTCTAAGGTACCAATTTCCATGGGAACGAATTTAAAACTTTCTTGCTTCATGCGGGGATCCATATTACGAACTCAGTTCCCTCACCTTCCTTTGTTTCAACTCTTAATTCACCGCCATGTCCTTTTGTAACTATATCATAAGCCAGGCTCAACCCTAATCCTGTTCCCTCTCCCGTTGGTTTTGTGGTAAAGAATGGTTGAAATATTTTATCTATTATTTTGAAAGGAATACCATTACCATTGTCTTTCACCTTAATCTCCACCTTATCGGGAGTCAACTTTTTTGTGGACACTGTTACAGTTGGTTCGTATCCGTTCAGCTTTTGACGTTGCTTTTCATTTACCGCATAAAAAGCATTGTTGATGAGATTCAAGATCACTCTGCCAATATCTTGCGGCACAATATTTACTTTTTCAATATTCTTATCAAATTCAGTTTTAGTAGCTGCATTGAAAGATTTATCTTTTGCCATTAATCCATGGTAGGCCAGTCTCAAATATTCGTCCGCTAACGCATTGATATTTGTCGGTTCTTTTGCACCTGTGTTGCTTCTTGAATGTTGGAGCATTCCTTTTACGATGGCATCGGCCCTTTTGCCATGATGATTTATCTTTTGTTCATTTTCTTTTATGTCCCTGGCAATTGATTTTATCACATCGATGTTCTCTTTGCCCGCTTCTTGTTCCAGCTCATCAATTAATTCAGTATTCACCTCGGAAAAATTATTGATAAAGTTTAACGGGTTTTGTATCTCATGTGCAATGCCCGCCGTGAGTTCTCCGAGCGAGGCCATTTTTGCCGACTGAATGAGTTGTTGCTGGGTATCCTGGAGATGTTTTAATGAGTTATATAATTCTTCAGTTTTCAGATCTACCTGCTTTTTCAATTCTTCATTTTGCGCCTTCAATGCCTTTACCGGTAAACTCTCTCCTTCAGCAAGGTGTGCCGAAGGCTCGGAAACATGCAGATGAACGGCACGCCAGCAATTGTTATCCCATAAAAAAACTGTCGATCTTCTGCCATAGTAAGTGTTTTCAACTCCATCAAGTGTATATTTTATTTCATATGTGCCATGAACAATTCCCATTGTATCAAACAGCGCATATTGTACGTCAAAAAATTTCAGCCTTGCATCCGGTGGTAACTGTTTTCCAAAAACCCTATAAATTTTTTTTATGAACTCTTCATAACTATTAAATATTTCATGCTTACCTGTTCCAAACCCGGTTATCTTATCAGCCATTATTCGATGCAGCTCTTCCTCTGGATCTTTGGTTTGACCGAGAACAGCCGCCACTAAATCGTAAAAGGTTTTCAACAATAACCCTGATCTATGTTCCTCTTGGCTCATAAAAATCTTTTTTTGCCCGTAAATAATAATTCAGCCTATTGGAAGCACGATAATAAATTGAACGCCTTCGCCTTTTGTTGTCTCTGCCTTTAATTCACCTGCATGCCCTTTCGTAATTATGTCATAGCTTAAACTCAACCCTAATCCTGTTCCCTGGCCCGCAGGTTTGGTAGTAAAGAATGGTTGGAAAATTTTATCCAGTACATTCTGAGGAATACCGTTGCCGTTATCACTCACTTTTATTTCCACTTTCCCATTTACTTTTTTTGTGCTTACAGAAACAGTGGGTTCATATCCATTTGGATGTTGTTTCTTTTTTTCATCAATTGCATAAAAAGCATTGTTGATCAGATTGAGAATTACTCTTCCTATATCCTGCGCAATGATATTGATACTGCCAATGCTTTCGTCATAATCGGTTTTCATGGTTGCATTGAATAACTTCTCCTTTGCCCTCCATCCATGATACGACAATCGGAGATATTCGTCAGTCAACGCATTTATATCTGTTCGTTCTTTTTTACCGCTGCTGCTGCGACTGTGCTGCAACATGCTTTTTACAATGGCACCAGCTCTTTTACCATGATGGTTGATTTTTTCTTCGTTATCGATTATATCTTTTGCAATAACCTCCACTTCACCGTAATTACCCTTCTTTATCTCATCATTCAATTCTGCCAGGAGTTCTTTATTTACATCAGAAAAATTATTGACAAAATTTAAAGGATTCTGTATTTCATGTGCTATACCTGCCGTGAGTTCTCCGAGTGAAGCCATCTTTTCACTCTGGATCAACTGATTCTGTGTTTCTTTTAGTTCCTTATAAGCTTTTTCAATTTTTGCTTTTGCCTTTTGCTTCTGGCGAATGTTTCGGTAAAAGATGATGGAGAGTAACAGCAAAAGCCCGATACCAGCCATCATTACATAGGTCCTTACTTTACTGCGAAATTGAATCTTATCTTTTTCCAACTCTTGTACCCGAAGCTGTTCTTCAAAACTTATGTTCATGTACTTTTTTAAATTTTCCGTTTCATTCAAACTATCTCTTGCTGCCATTGCCAGCCCCTGGTATTTAAAAGCGCTGTCCGGAGTATTTCGGAGCTCGTACACGGATGCTAAGATTGTATAAGCAGTTTCCCTGCCCACAAGTGAATTTAAGTTTTCATATAGTCCGCTGCATTTGGTTGCATAATAGAGACTGGAATCACTTTCGCCTTGATCCCTGAATAAACTTGCCAATCTGCAATATGCCTGGGCCGTGGATCCGCGGTTATTTCGTTGCCTGCTTAGGTGTAAAGCGTCCAGGTAATATTGTTTTGCTAATGCTTTATTATCTTTTTTGTAATAGATATTCCCGATGCCTACCATTATATTGGGGCGTTGGTTTTGAAAGCCTGTGTGAAAAGAAAAATTCATAGCCTCCTGGTAAAAAGCAAGTGCTGAATCCAATTTATTAAGATCAAAATAAATTTGGCCCAAACTACTATTGGCAAATGATAAAAGAGCCGAATCATTTATTTCTTGCGCAATTTTTTTTGATTTTAAATTTTCAAAAATACGCTTGGTCGTATCACCGGTAAGACGATACAAATTATCAAGTCGTTGACGCAGGTACACAAGTGCCTGCAAACGGTTTATGCGTGGTGTAGTTTCTTTTGGCATAAAGCGCCAATACCAGAAGCTTTTTTCGCTTTCCGGATCTTCGGCAATTTTCAATCCCCGTAAAATATATTGGTAAGACGCGGGATAATTTTTCATAACCATTAATATATCCCCTTTAATGCCCGATTCCCATGCCTCCCACAATTTGAGTTTTAATTTTTGAGCCAGTAAAATACTCTGTTCAGAAGAATAAAGCGCACTATCAATTTTTCTTTCATAATAATAGCCCCCCAATTCGGTGTAGTAAGCCATACGTAGCGTATCGTTGGCTGCATTTTTTAATTCCCGCTTCAAACGATCAAACCGGCTTTCCTGTGAATTGGAAAAAAAAGGCAATAATAAAAGCAGTATAGTTTTTAGGAGTGATCTCATTGTTTCCATAAGTTACGAAATTGGCAACAGAATCGTAAACTCACTTCCTTTACCTTCTTTCGTTTCGACTTTCAACTCACCTCCATGTGCTTTTATAATATCATACGCCAGTGATAACCCTAATCCTGTTCCCTGCCCTGCCGGCTTGGTAGTAAAGAATGGCTGAAATATTTTATCCAATACTTTTTGCGGAATGCCATTGCCGTTGTCTTTCACCTTAATTTCAACTTGTCCATTATTTTTTGATGTACTAACGATTACCGTTGATTCATATCCGCTTAAGCCCTGCTTCTGCTTTTCATCAACAGCATAAAAAGCATTATTGATCAAATTCAGAATTACCCGACCGATCTCCTGCGGCACTATATGGATGCTGCCAATAGATGGATCAAAATCAGTTTCAACTTTTGCATTGAAAGATTTATCTTTTGCGCGAAGGCCATGATAAGATAGTCTTGCATATTCATCCACCAATGCATTGATATCTGTTGGTTCTTTTTGTCCGCTGCTTGTTCTGGAATGCTGCAGCATTCCTTTAACTATGGAATCTGCCCGTTTTCCATGATGATTGATCTTTTCAGAATTGAAAGCGATATCATTTGCAATAGTTTTTACTTCATCCAGGTTTCCTTTCTCCGCTTCTGTTTTTAATTCTTTAAGAAGCTCCTCATTTACTTCGGAAAAATTATTGACAAAGTTTAACGGGTTTTGTATCTCATGTGCAATACCTGCTGTCAATTCTCCTAATGAAGCCATTTTTTCTGATTGGATGAGTTGTGACTGTGTAGATTTTAGCTCCTTCAATGTTTTTTCCAAAACTATTTTAGCCTTCTTTTCCTTTTTGTTGTTCCGATACAGAATAAGACCTATTAGTGAAAGAATAACAAGTCCTGCGATCATACTGTATGTTCTGATTTTACTCTTTGTTTGGATTTTATCTTTCTCCAGTTTTTCCAGCTTTACCTGCTCTTCGACAACAACATCCTGAAATGCAAGAAGATTTTTTCGTCCTTCCTCACTTAGACTATCACTTAATGATTTAGCCAATCTTAAATACACGGTAGCACTATCGGTTCTGCCCATCTGATCAAAATAGGAAGCAAGCAGATTATATGAATCTTTTTTTCCTACCGGGTCCTTGCGCTTTTCAAAAATCTTCAGGCTTTCTTTGGCATAATAGAAGGCGGAGTCGGTTTTTTTTAAACCCGCATATACACTACTTAATAAATTATATCCCTGACCCCTGTGCACATAATCATTTGTCTCATTTAAAAGCGCCATGCCCTGTAATATGGTGTGGGCAGCTAAATCGAAATTTCCCATCCGTTTATAGGTGTCGCCCTGATATAACATGGTACGCCCCATTTGTGGATCTTTCAAAGATGAAAACACCGATTGGGCCTTTTCAATCAACAAGAGTGCCGAATCGAATTTTCCCCAATTCATATAAGCAATACCCATGTGAAAGTCTAGTGTCGCAATAATCCCTTTGTCCCCGACTGCCTTAGCATATTTTTCGGCTTCCCGGTAATTTTTCATTTGATTGTTGATATTATCCTCCCAGTTTCCGGTATACGCATTTAGCAATCCGATTAAATCGTAGGTCCTGGCTATTGCTTTCATTCGTTCAGGCCTTGGGCTTTTGCCTGGCGACAAATGCCAAATAGTTTTTTCAACACTGGGATCCTTGGCAATACGTAGTGCTTTTAAATAGAATTCCAATGACTTTGAAAACTTTTCCTGTTGCATCTGTACAATCCCCATTCCGGCCAATATAGACACTTGATCAAATTTTAGATTTAATTTTACAGCAATCGGCAAGGCTTTTTCAAGGTAAAGATTTGAACTATCGCGATCCTCAAGCATGTAATAGAATCCCAAGCTTCTACAAATATTCATTCGGGCTGTATCGCTTTTTGCATCGGATAGAGATCTGTACAAACTACTCAAATATGGGTTTTCCTGTTGCCCGACAATTAATAACGGCAACAAGAGTAGTGAAACTACTTTTAAAAAGATTTTCATTTTTTTTAATTAGCTGGCAATTGAATAATAAATCCAGTGCCTTCTCCTTCCTTCGTCTCCACTCTCAACTCTCCACCATGTGCCTTTACAATATCATAAGCCAATGACAAACCCAAACCCGTTCCCTGTCCTGTTGGTTTCGTAGTAAAGAATGGCTGAAATATTTTATCCAATACTTTTTGTGAAATGCCATTGCCGTTGTCCTTAACCTTGACCTCAACCTTATCCTTTGCTTTCTTTGTACTTACAGAAACAGTGGGTTCATATTCATCTCCTCTCTGCTTCATTTTTTCGGTTACCGCATAAAATGCATTTGTGATTAAATTTAAAATCACTCTCCCGATATCCTGGGGTATGATATTGATGTTACCGATTGATTCATCAAAATCGGTTTTCGTTACAGCATAAAATGATTTATCCTTTGCCCTTAATCCATGATAAGCCAATCGCAGATATTCATCGGCCAGCACATTTATATCAGTTGGTTCTTTTATACCACTGCTGCTGCGGCTGTGTTGCAGCATGCTTTTCACTATATCATCAGCCCTTTTACCATGGTAAGTAATCTTTTCCTGGTTACTCTTAATAGTACCTGCAATTGCTTTAACATCATTTAATTTTCCCTTTTCAATTTCGTGTTGCATTTCGTCAATCAATTCTGTATTCACTTCTGAGAAATTATTGACAAAGTTTAAAGGGTTTTTTATTTCATGGGCAATCCCTGCGGTAAGTTCGCCTAATGAAGCCATTTTTTCGTTTTGAATGAGCTGCGCCTGTGCTGCTTTTAATTCCACCAGCGCTTCGTCCGCATATTTTTTTTGAATCTCTATTTCTTCCTTTTGCCTCCTGCTTTCATCATACAGACCAGCCAGTTCAATGTTGCGGGTCTTGATCAGCTCGGCTTGTGCCCTGGCTTTTTCATTCAATCGCATTTTATAGGCAAGCCCGGCTGCATAGATCAGTATCTGGCCGGCCTGGCCTATCGGCCACGGATTAAAAGGCAGCCTATCATACCAAAATATACCCAATAGCGTAAAACAAAATAACCACAGGGCGCCTGCTACATAAAATCGCACCAGTATTGTTTTAAAAAAAGCTACCCTGATAAGAAAAACCAAAAAAAGGAAAATAAAAAAATAGCTTACTTCAAAAAACAAGACCTTCCGCATAAAAATCATTAAGGCAATTTGCACCAATAAATAGGCACTCCATACAGTAATAGCCCACATGAACACAGTGTCAAGTCGTTTGGATAATTGTGGTAGATTAATAAAATATCTGCCGAAAAGAGCAAAAAATATAAATCCACCAACAGTCAGCAAAGCAAAAAAAGGATTTACCAGTTGAGGATACTCAGGGATATACAGGTCTATAAATGGTATATCCGGATGCAGAATAAGATAATGCTGTGAAAGCGTTAATGCATAAATTCCAAAAAACAGATAAGCCTTGTCCCTCACAAAAAAGAAAAAGAAAAATGAGATCAGTGAGAAAAAAAATGCTGCGCCACTTCCGAAAACCAAATTGAGGTACTTTTCAGTAGGAAACCCTGCAATTGGATTTCTTAACTGCACCGAAGAAGTCATACCGGGACTAAATTCATTATAAATTCTGAGATATATATCTTTCGTTTCACCTGCTTTTGCCGAGAACAATATCCTGTTCAGTCCGGGATTTTCTTTGATAGATTTCTGAGAACGTGGTACCGATACGCCCGTCCGCTGATGCTCCGTAGCCTGGTTGATCCTATTGATGGACCACGCGTCCACATAGCCATGCTGAGTAGTTTCGCCTATTGCCGAATTACTGCGCAGTACTAACCACCAGTCCTGAATATCGGCGGAAGTGCTTATGGTGAGTTTAAGCCAATAGGTGATATAAGGCTGAGCTACCAGCTGAGCCATCCCAGAAAGTGGTTGAAACCGGTTATTGAATTTTCCTGAAGCAATATCCTGTATTGTCAGCTTATTTGATGAATCGATAAATACAGATGTATGGTTTTTCAGATCATGTATCTGGACTCTTGCATCCGCTATGTGTACGGAATCACCGGTGGTATTGGTTGTGCCCGGTTGAGCCTGTATAGCCAGGCTGATGAGTAATGCACTTATATAAAAAAGCAGTTTCATGAAGTATGGTTAATTGTTATCTTAATTGATAACAATTTCTATGACTAAACGTAAGCGTTTAAAGGTAATTGAATTATGAACTCAGCGCCTCGTCCTTCTTCAGTCTCCACCTTCAACTCACCACCATGTGCTTTTACAATATCATAACTCAACGATAAGCCCAATCCTGTTCCCTGCCCTGTTGGCTTGGTAGTAAAAAATGGTTGAAAGATCTTATCCAATACTTTTTCTGAGATTCCATTTCCATTATCGGTAACCTTAATCTCAACCTTATCCTTTGCTTTCTTTGTACTTACCAAAACTGTTGGTTCATATCCATCTGTTGTTTTCTTTGCCTTTTCTTCTACTGCATAAAAAGCATTATTGATCAGGTTGAGAATTGCCCTGCCGATCTCCTGCGGCACCACATTTATCTTACCAATGCTATTATCGAATTCAGTTTTCATTACAGCATTAAAAGATTTATCTTTTGCTCTTAACCCATGATAAGCCAATCGCAGATATTCTTCGGTCAATGCATTGATATCTGTAGGTTCTTTTTGTCCGGTGCTTGTTCTGGAATGCTGCAGCATTCCTTTTACTATTGCGTCTGCTCTCTTGCCATGATGATTTATTTTTTCTTCATTGTCTTCAATATCGTCTGCGATTGCATTGACTTCTTCAAGATTACCTTTTTTAATTTCAGCTTTTAATTCTGCCACCAATTCTCTGTTCACTTCCGAAAAATTATTGACGAAGTTTAGCGGGTTTTGAATTTCATGTGCAATGCCGGCAGTAAGCTCACCAAGAGAGGCCATTTTTTCTGATTGAATAAGCTGCGTCTGCGTGGATTTCAAATTCGAAAGCATATTTTCAAGGACCTTATTTGTTTTTTGTTTTTGACGGTTATTCCTGAAAAGAATAAAAGCAATTATTAAAAAGATCCCAACTGCGGACCACATGGCAATCATCCTGGTGTTATTCTTAAACCGTTCCTGTTCCTGTTCTATTTCCAGCTGGTGTTTTTGTTCACTCAACATCAGTAGCTGTAATTGTTTAAATTTCGGGATACCATATAAACTGTCTTTCATTGAAGTTGCAATGTCCTCAAAATAAAACGCGCTATCATACTTACGCATTCCACGATATAGCTTTACCAATAAGGTACTGGATTCCAGTATTCTTGATTTTTGCGATGTTCGCCGGGCTTCATTAAAAGCATTACGCACATAATATAAACTCGAATCATAAAGGCTAAGCTTTTCATAGACCTCTGCTATTTTCTGCTGAATGGCGCCAAGGTTAATTGATTCGTTGGTGTTCCTGGAATTTTGTAAAGCAGTAAAATAAAATCGCAAAGCCGAATCTAATTTTCCCTTATGCATATAAACAACACCAACGCTCCTGGGAATTAAGCTATTCAATTGAGGGTGCCTGATCTCAATATTTTGCCCCTCTGCCAATCTTAAATAATGTAATGCAGAATCAGGCATATTCAGAAGGTCATACGTGATACCTGTGTTTGCCAAAATAAATATACCGGGAGGCGAAGCAGGTAAACGATTTTTAATTTTAATCGCAGGTAAAAAATATTGCAACGCCTGCCGGAATTCATTTAGTTCCATATAAATGACTCCTAAAAAGCCAAGACTATTGGATTCTAACTGCTCATTTTTTAATACCCGGCTAATTTCCAAAGCTTCCAGTTGGTATTGAAGCGCTTTGGGATAATTACCTGTGAGTCGGTTTGATTCACCAGCCAGGTTCAAAGAATTTATAATACCATTTTTATATTTTAAATCTCTTGAAAGTTTTAGAGCTTGTTCGGAATATTCCAGGCTCAGATCAGGCTTGTAGAAATATAACTTATTCGAAATGTTGAGGATTAACTTTATTCTGTTAGTATCGCCTGGTACTTTCTCCACCAGGCTTATCAAACTATCTATTTCCCTGCTTTGACCGGGAAGCTTTATTGCTGAAATAAATATGAAAACAAAAAAGAAAATACTTTTCATTTATAATCGATTCGGTAGTTCAATAATAAACTGACTCCCTTCCCCTTCTTTCGTTTCCACTTTCAATTCGCCTCCGTGTGCTTTTACTATATCATAACTCAATGATAATCCTAAACCAGTTCCGTGGCCCGTTGGCTTCGTTGTAAAGAAAGGCTGAAATATTTTCTCCAATACTTTTTCTGGGATACCATTGCCATTATCGGTAACCGTAATCTCAATCCTATCCTTTTCTTTTTTTGTATTCACTATAACTGTTGGTTCATAACCATTCAGTGCTGAGGCTGACGATACATTTTTTTGCTTTTCATTCACCGCATAAAAAGCATTGTTGATCAGATTTAAGATCACTCTACCGATATCCTGTGGCACAACCTTTATTTTGCCAATGCGATCATCAAAATCGGTTTTAGTTTTTGCATTAAAGGATTTGTCCTTTGCTCTTAACCCATGATACGCTAATCTTAAATATTCATCTGCTAATGCATTGATGTCTGTCGGTTCCTTTTGTCCGCTGCTTGTTCTTGAATGTTGCAGCATTCCTTTTACAATCGAATCTGCCCTTTTTCCATGATGATTGATCTTTTCAGAGTTAAATGCAATATCAGTTGCAATCGCTTTTACTTCTTCCAGGTTTCCTTTCTCCGCTTCTGATTTCAATTCTTTAAGAAGCTCTTCATTTACTTCAGAAAAATTATTGACGAAATTCAAGGGGTTTTGAATTTCATGTGCAATGCCTGCAGTCAATTCACCGAGCGAAGCCATTTTTTCTTGTTGGATAAGTTGAGTTTGGGTGGATCTCAGCTCAGACAGTGTGGTCTCTACTTTCTCTTTTTGCTGTTTCAGCAACAGGTTGGCCCGCTTCTTCTGTTTACTATTTTTCCATTGAAAAAACATGATCAATAAAAAAACAATGATCAGCAACCCCAGTGAAGCGATCACACGCCACTGACCAATTCGCTTTCTTTCCCTTTCAACATTTTGCAATCTTTGTTGTTCGTTAAGTGTAAGCTTCTGAAAATCCGCAAGGCTTTTTATCCTGGTTTGGTTGATGCTGTCATTTCCACGGTAAGCCAGCTTTAAATATGCATTAGCGCTGTCTTTCTGATCTCTCAAAAGATAGGCATTATACAGGTTTTCATACGCTGCTCCTAAGCTAAGATCAAATACTCCAACAACTCCCAGTTTTTTTAGCTTCTCAAGTGTTTGGGTTGCATAGTAAAAACTGGAATCCTTATTCTTAGCCGCTAAGTAATAGCGGGCAAGTTCGTTATAGGCTCTTGCCAAACCATCAAGGTTGTTTTGCTCAATACCCGATCTTATACTTTCATAAAAAAAGGCAAGTGCCTGGGATGTGTCGCCCTTACTTTTGTAAATAATTCCCTTGTAGTAATAAATGCCCGACAGGTATTTGGTACGATTTGAATTCCTGGCAATCTTTTCTGCTTCGTTTTCATGAATTAGAGCTGAATCAAATTTTCCTAACTCAATGTAGATCCTGCCAAGGTTAAGACTCCCCAGCAGGGAACGGGCCGGAGTGTTTATTTCGACGGCAATCCTTTTAGCTTCCCTGAAATGAATGACTTGCTGTTCCAAGTTCTTCGTCTCCCGCATCAATATTCCAAAAATGTGATGGGTACAGGAAAGCGCATATAATCTTTTCCGGGACTCAGCTCTTAGCGGATCGATGGACCAGTAGTACTTCTCATTGTCTTTTTCTTCGCAGATTGAAAATGCAGTAAGCAAACTATGCAGCGCCCCGGCATAGTTCCCAAGATTCACTTCCTGGTAAGCTTTCCGGCTAAGTGAATAGGCCTCGTTAATTTTTTTGTTGTTCCTCCTGCTTATTAACACCGATTGATCTCCATAAAAAAAAGCAGTGTCGCGATTCAACTCCTCATAAAAATCATAAATACGGAGGGCAGCCTGGTAACGAACCGAATCGTCAGATGAACTGAAAAATATCTTTCGCAGGCTATCGGTATTGATTTGCTGGGCGCTTGATAAAACCGGTAATAGAACTAAACCTATTTTCAAAAAAAATCTCATGCAGTTATTTTAGTTGGCCGGTAATTGAATAATGAACTCGCTTCCTTCACCTTCTTTTGTTTCTACTTTCAAGTCACCACTGTGCCCCTTGGTAATAATATCATAGCTCAACGATAATCCTAAACCGGTTCCCTGTCCTGTTGGTTTGGTGGTAAAGAATGGTTGAAATATCTTATCCAAAACTTTTTGAGGAATTCCATCGCCATTATCCCTAACGGTGATCTCAACTTTGCCGTTTTCTTTTTTTGTGGTCACAGTAACAGTAGGTTCATACCCGTTTGGTGCGGAGCTTGTCGAAGTATGTTTCTTTTTTTCCGTTACTGCGTAAAAGGCATTATTGATCAAATTCAAAATAACCCGACCAATATCCTGGGGTATTACATTTATTTTTCCAATACTATTATCAAACTCGGTTTCAAATTTTGCACTGAATGATTTGTCTTTTGCCCTTAAACCATGAAAGGCCAGTCTCAAATATTCATCGGCCAGGATATTTATATCAGTCGGCTCTTTTTGTCCACTGCTGGTGCGGCTATGTTGTAACATCCCCTTCACGATCGCATCCGCTCTCTTTCCATGATGCAATATCTTTTCCAGGTTTTGTCTTACATCGTCAACAAGCGCCATGGCGTCTTCAGCATTTCCCTTTTCTAACTCGGTTTTCATTTCTTCGAGCAACTCATTGCTGACATCGGAAAAATTATTGACGAAGTTCAAGGGGTTTTGAATTTCATGTGCAATGCCTGCCGTCAATTCACCAAGAGATGCCATTTTTTCTGATTGCACCAATTGTGTTTGTGCCTGTTTCAGATCGGTCAATGTTTTTTCTACCTGTTGTTTGGCTGCTTCCAGCTTATTGAAATCTTCATAACGGGCATACGCGGTAGAAAATGCATCAGCCACATGCTGTATCAATTCTATTTCTTCTTCTCTTAATTGTGTTGTATTTCCTACATACAACATGCCTTGCAGGAAAGGAAGAAAGTGTAAATAAAATCCGCCCCTGGGAAGTGACGCAAGGTATTGTTCTTTGTCAGCAATGGCTCCCTGTTTTACCAATGTTTCAGCGATGCCAATAAAGTCTATTTCGCCCCAACGACTGATATACGTTTTCTTATTGTACCAGTGACTTAGCATATCAGCGAAATTGCCAGGAGTATCATAAGGCAAATGAAATGCAGCAATGGCTTTTCCATCAGGCGTGGAAAGAAATGTGTGAATGATCTTTTGTGTTTCATCCATAATAAATACACCACAACGAATGAATGGGATACCCAATATGGTGAGTTCATTCCATATCAATGGCGTGATCCGGTCAAGGTCGCTGATGGTACGCATAGAAGCAATGTCGGCACGAATGCGGTCAAGCGCTGCTTGTTTTACGGCCGCCCTTGCATTTTCTTCAGATTTTTGTAATTCAAAATATCTTCTGAAAGTGAGATCAATGATCGATGCAAAACGTCTTAATATTTTTATTTCATCATCATTGTATTTTACATCTGCCCATGCGTACAAACAACCCACGGATACAGCAAAGAAATGTCCATAATGTTTTTGATCATCCTGAAAATCGGGAAGAGGAACTGATAACCCTGCCAACAGCTGTTCATAATAAGCTCTTCGGGAATCGCCGCTTAGTTCAGGAAAATAATCTTCGCCATGTAACCATTTTTCATAGATCTGTTCAAGAACAGGATGTCCTTGTAACAACGCCCAACCTACTACAGAAAGGCTATCTCCATCAGCCGATGAGGTGGCGGTATATAATTGTGCTTTGTGCGTTTCTTTATTAATGATTCCAACCCCGCACCGGATCGGCTTAATGCCAAGCTTTCTTAGTTCGGTAATGATCATGCTTGCAGTGACGGAAAGATCATTACTGTTGTGCATCGCCATTGCTTTACCCCGCACTTTTTCCAATGCAGCTTCAATGGTAGCTTCTCTTGCCTGTGCTTCGGCTTTTTTCAGATCCTGGTAACGACGGAAAGTAAGAGAGAAAACAGAAGCAAATTTTTTCATCACCTGTTTATCGTCTTCCGAGTGAGGCTGCAATG
>Ga0075430_100002777_pt1 | contig 14635 bp, 16 predicted proteins | sample RhiMetdeltSRZDD4_FD_75294 | JGI IMG/M metagenome (GOLD analysis project Ga0075430, IMG submission 75294) | Populus rhizosphere microbial communities from Tennessee, USA - Rhizosphere MetaG P. deltoides SRZDD4 | ecosystem: Host-associated > Plants > Roots > Rhizosphere > Soil | place: USA... | reverse complement strand
GTCATGGTACAAGCTACACTTCGAGTCACGACTGCCGCGATTGTTTTATGCGCTGCGGCCATCGCGCCGGCAGATGCCCAGAGTAACGACGACACGCACTACACGGTCGATTGCGAGTCGAGCATTGTCAGCTTCACCCTGTCTGCGCGCCGCGCCCTGTTTACGGTTCACCGTCAGGGCCAGTTCCGTGACTTCACGGGTGATATCTCATACGACCCTGCGAACCCGGCGGCCACGTAGGTCGACCTCACGGTGTACACGGACAGCGTGAACCTCGACAACGTGGAACAGGAAGATCTTCTGCGCTCGGATGAATTCTTCGACGTGGCGAGCCATCCCACGATGCACTTCGCGAGCATGGCCGTCGCAGGTGAGGCGGGCGGCCGACTGTCCGTAACCGGCGACCTGACCATTCGCGGCATCACGCGACGGCTGACCGTGCCGATCCGGGTCATGCCACAGGACAATACGGCTGGCACGACGACATTCGACACGACGTTCCAGATCGATCGCACTCAGTTTGGTCTCATCGGCGGTGGCCCGCGGTCGCGGGAATTCAAGGTCTCGATCGGAAAGGACGTGGCGATCCACATGGCCATCGCGGCCCGCAGGGCTTTGCAAGGGGTAACGAACTAGCCCTTACGGTTGATTCGAGGGTTGTCCGCCGCACCACACGCGTTCCGGGGCAGGCAGGTTCATTGGCTGGCAGGTCGCGAAACCGTCCTCAAAGGCGTACGTCACCCCAATTCACTCCGGATGCGGCTCGCAGTTTGCAACGCGGCTGCTGATCGCGTCGCGGTACCGTGCATGGGGTAGTGGGCAACGCCCCCAAACGTGTGTCTCGGTTGCTTAATTACGGAAGCCATCGGGACTGCGGTGGAACCTGGCGAACGATCACCCTACGCAATGGCTGATCCCCCTTGTCAACGTTGTGGCGTCGTCGGATTCGTTCGGCGGGAGCGTATCCTTCGAGGCGAGACTGTCACCATCGAATACTCCTGTAGACGCTGCGATCACATCTGGAGTAACAGGGACGAGAGGCGCGTGCCTGATCGTCGGACGGCGAGAACGGACCGCCGAAAGCAGCTGCTGCGCCGTTAGCCTCGCACCACAGTTTTCAACCGTCGTTCAACAGCTGTGGAGCCGTTACAATCCACCTTGCGGCGATGCTCTTCGACACACCCGGTTCGACGTCGCCCCCCAGTCACGTCTCGAATACGTCCCCGCTGGAATTCGCGAGGGCGCAGCAGAGAGCCGGCAACAGAAACGTCTTCAGGTATTTTTGACAGCTTGATTAGGTTTCGGGCCCACGTTACAAAGTCAGCCATCATCTGGAGCTTTGGTGATGGCGCGACCGAAACGGTCTTCATTGCAGACTCGACACGACGCAGCCGCGCAGGCTGAAGAACGAGAGGCGCGCATCACAGAGATTCTCGATCGCCTCCGACGTCACCACGACCACGCCGAATACCTCGAGCAGCGCGCCCGCCAGTGTCAGCAGGTGGAGGAGGGGCTGATCCGGCGAGCGGCATCGAGGAAAGTGCAAGGGTGGCTATCTCCCCATCGGAAATCACGCTGAATCCAGTGCCCGCTGCGGGCCCTGGTCACAACGAGCTCACATCTGACGCCGCCGCCCAAGTCGACGCAAAACGTCATGAGGGTCACGTCATCAACGACGACGCATCCACAGCGTCAGAGATTTCAAGTTATTGAAGGAAATTTGGTGGACGGCAGGGGGATCGAACCCCTGACCTCTGCATTGCGAACGCAGCGCTCTCCCAGCTGAGCTAGCCGCCCGGGTGTGCAAAACTTGGAAGGGTTATCAGTGTAGCACGCGGTTTCGCGCCCTGTTAACCTGCGTTGACGCGGTACCATACCTGACAGCGACGCGTCGCCATCCATCTCGCGCTTCGAATGCCGACCATTAGAAAAATTGGGGTGTTAACCGGCGGCGGCGATGCTCCCGGCCTGAACGCCGTCATCCGTGCTGTCGTCAAGTCCGCATATAACGCCGGCGTCACCATTGTGGGCCTCGAAGACAGCTTCGACGGACTCATTTATCCCGAAAAGTCCCGGATTCTGACGCCGCGCGACGTGACCGGGATTCTTCGACTGGGGGGCACCATTTTGGGAACGGTCAACAGGGGCGATCCGTTCCACAAACCAATCACGACGCCAGACGGAACGTTCGATTATGCCGAACGCGTCATGGAGATGTTCGAGCGAACCGACCTGGACGCGCTCATCTGCATCGGTGGCGACGGCACATTGGCGATCTCGTACGAGTTCTACAAGAAGGGCATTCCACTCGTCGGCGTACCCAAGACGATCGACAACGACATCGTCGGGACCAACAGCTCGTTCGGCTTCGACACGGCTGTGAGCTTTGCGACGGAAGCCATTGACAGGCTCCACACTACCGCCGAAGCGCATCGACGCATCCTGGTCGTCGAGGTCATGGGCCGCCATGCAGGCTGGATCGCGGTGCACGGCGGCGTTGCCGGAGGCGCCGACGTCATCCTGATGCCGGAGATTCCGTACGATCTCGATAAGGTCGCCAGATGTATCCAGGATCGCGACGCCTGGGGCGCGCGGTTCAGCATCGTCGTCGTCGCAGAGGGCGCCATCCCGCGCGGCGGCGAGATGTCCTTCATCGCCAAGGCGCGCGAAGGGCATCAGGAACGGCTTGGCGGCGCCGGACTATTTGTTGCGAACGAACTGGAGGCGCGCACCGGCAAGGAGACGCGTTCCGTTGTGCTCGGGCATCTTCAGCGAGGCGGCGCGCCAACCGCCTTCGATCGAACGCTCGCGACCCGTTTTGGTGGAAAGGCCGTGGAGCTCGTGCTGGCAGGCGTGTTCGGTGTGATGGTCGCCAATCATCCGCCGGATATCGTGCCCGTGCCGCTCGGTGAGGTGGTGGGGAAGACGCGGACCGTGCCGCTCGATTACGACCTAGTGCACACGGCGAGGGCGTTGGGGGTTTCGTTCGGGGATTAGTGTCCCAGCAGATCCTGGTCCTTCTTCTTCTGCAGCTCGTCGATCATCTTGACGTGCTCGTCGGTGATCTTCTGCACGTGGTCGAGGCCCTTCCGCTCGTCGTCTTCTGAGACCTTGTGTTCTTTCAGCAGCTTCTTGAGTCGCTCGTTGGCGTCGCGTCTCACTTGCCGCACCGCGTTGCGCCCGTCTTCGGCCTGCCTGTGTACGTGACGCGAGAGCTCTTTGCGGCGCTCGTCCGTAAGGGGTGGGATAGGGATGCGCACGATCTTGCCGTCGCTCGCGGGATTGAGGCCGAGGTCCGACGAACGAATCGCTTTTTCGATCGCCGTCATCAGCGACGGGTCGAATGGCTGCGCGACGATGAGAGCCGGCTCGGGGACGGAAAGCTGTGCGACCTGATTGATCGGCATCCGGCTGCCGTAAGCCTCGACCTGGACCGTGTCGAGCAGACCCACGTTCGCCCGGCCGGTTCGCACGCCTGCCATTTCGCGGCGCACACGATCGATCGCGCCATCCATGCGCGTTTTTACTTCCGAGAACATGCTCTTCAAGTCGTTGAAGTCCATCGCTGCACCTACGTCGAAACGATTGTTCCTACCGCCTCCCCGAGCACTACACGCCGGATGTTTCCCGGCTCCCGCAGGTTGAAGACCACGATCGGCAGGTTGTTGTCCATGCACAGGGAGATCGCGGTCGCGTCCATCACCTTGAGCTGCCGCTCGAGCACTTGAAGGTAGGAAATCGTCGGGTACTTGGTCGCATCGGGGTGGATCATCGGGTCGGCGGTGTATATCCCGTCCACTTTTGTGCCCTTGAGGATGACCTCAGCCTTGATTTCCATCGCTCGCAACGCGGCCGCCGTGTCGGTGGTGAAGTACGGATTACCGGTACCTGCCGCAAAGATGACGACGCGGCCCTTTTCGAGATGGCGGATGGCACGTCGGCGAATGAAAGGCTCCGCCACAGCGCGCATCTCGATGGCCGTGACCACGCGCGTCATCACACCTCGCTGCTCGAGAGCGTCCTGCAGCGCCAGTCCATTGATGACGGTCGCCAGCATGCCCATGTAGTCGGCGGTGGCGCGGTCCATCCCCCGCACGCTCGCGGCCACGCCCCGGAAGATGTTGCCACCGCCGATGACGATGGCCGTTTGCACGCCGAGGCTCTGAAGCTCGCCGACGTCGCGGGCAATCTGGGTCGTAACGGCCGGATCAATCCCGAATTGCTGGTCGCCCATCAGCGCTTCTCCGGACAGCTTCAGGAGTACGCGCCGATACAGGGGAGCTGCGACAACAGGATCCGACATTCGGGAATGAATTATAGACGCGCGAACGGCGGGTCCGGGCTATTCGATGGATTCGCCAACGCGGAAGCGCGTGAAGCGGCCGATCGTGATGTTCTCGCCGGTCTTGGCGGTCGTCTCAGCGACCAGCTGTCCCACCGTGACATTGGGGTCGCGAATGGACGGTTGCTCCAGAAGGACGAACTGCGAATAGAAGCTGTTCAGTTTTCCATCGACAATCTTGTCGAGAACCTGCGCGGGCTTACCTGATCCTTCCATCTGAGCGCGATAGATGCCCTTTTCCTTCTCGATCGCCTGCTGCGGTACATCTTCCCGGCGCACCCACTTCGGATCCGCTGCGGCAATGTGCATTGCGACTTCCTTGACGAGGCTCTGAAATGCCTCGGTCCGTGCCACGAAGTCGGTTTCGCAGTTCACCTCAACCAGCACACCAATCTTGCCTCCCATGTGGATATAGCTGCCGATGAGTCCCTGCGCGGTCGTTCGTCCCGCTCGCTTGGCCGCCTGCGCAAGTCCGCGTTTGCGCAGCAGCGTCGTTGCTTCTTCGAGGTTTCCGTTTGCTTCCGCGAGCGCGGCCTTGCATTCCATCATCCCCGCGCCAGTCTTGTCCCGGAGTTGCTTTACCTGATCTGCCGTGATTGTTGCCATCTCTCGCTCTCTATCGCTGTAGGCTCTCGGCTCTTGGCTCTTCGCTCAGGGCGAAGCTTCGGGCGCGGCGTTTGGAGAGCCCACCAAAGCCTAGTGCCAAAAGCCCAACGCCCCAAAGCCTGTACATGAAAAGCGCCGGCCCGCGCCGGCGCATCACATCGCCGCTGTCGCGCTCAGGCGCCAGCAGTGGTCGTGGTCGGCTCCGTGCGGCGCTGCGGTCTCGTCACCCGCGTCAGGCGTGCTGCAGCATCGGCAGCAGCAGCTTCCTCCGCCTGTGCAGCCGCTTCCTCGGCCAGCTTGGCCTCGCGCATGCCGCGACCGCCCATGACCGCGTCGGCCACTCTCGATGCAAACAGCTTGATTGCGCGCAGCGCATCGTCGTTGCCGGGGATGACGTAATCCACTTCGTCCGGATCGCAATTGGTGTCGACGATACCGATTACCGGGATCTTCAGCTTCCGGGCTTCGTCGACCGCGATCTTCTCCTTGCGCGTATCCACCACGAAGACGGTGTCGGGCAGCCGGGACATCTGCCGGATGCCCTCTAGATTCTTCAGCAGTTTCCGCTTTTCCTTCTCGGCCCGCGCGATTTCCTTTTTCGAGAGTGTGTCGTACCGACCGTCGGTGACCATGGCTTCGAGGTCGCGCAACCGGCCAAGGCTTCGCTGGATGGTCGAGAAGTTGGTGAGGAGCCCTCCAAGCCAGCGCTGATTGACGAAGAACATCCCGCAACGCTGCGCTTCTTCCGAGATGACGTCCTGGGCCTGCCGTTTGGTGCCGACGAACAAAACCGTTTTACCTTCCGCGGCGAGGTTCGTGACGAACTCTTCGGCGTCGCGGAACTTCTTGGCGGTCTTGTTCAGGTCGATGATATAGATGCCGTTGCGCTCTCCGAAGATGTAGTCCTTCATCTTCGGATTCCACCGCTTCGTCTGGTGGCCGAAGTGCACTCCGGCTTCGAGCAGGTCCTTGATCGCGATCCCCGGCAAGCTCCCTCCCTTCCTTAACGTTGAACTACCGCTTACTGAACTGGAACCGTTTACGCGCGCCCGCCAACCCGTACTTCTTGCGTTCCTTGACCCGTGCGTCCGACACGAGCAGCCCGTCTTTCTTCAGCTGGCGACGCAGCTCCGCGTTGAACTCGACGAGCGCGCGCGAAATACCGAGGCGCAGCGCGCCGGCCTGACCATTGACTCCACCTCCGGCTACCGTGGCGAGGATGTCGAACTTGTCTCCCGTCTCCGTGAGCAGCAGCGGTCGCCGCACCTGCGTACGCAGCGCATCGGTGGGGAAGTAGTTGTCGAACTCTCGGTGATTGACGGTGATGGACCCTTTGCCAGGGCGGAGGAACACGCGAGCGGTGGAAGTCTTGCGGCGTCCTGTTGCGTAGTATTCGATGGTGGCCAAATTACGCGACCTCGATCTTTCTCGGTTGCTGGGCCGCGTGCGGATGATCCGGGCCGGCGTACACCTTGAGCTTCCTGTACATCGCGTCTCCCAGTTTGGTTTTTGGCAGCATGCCGCGTACAGCCTCTTCGACCAGACGAATCGGCCGCCGCTGCCGGAGCACGGAGGCGCGCTCTTCACGCAGCCCGCCCTCGTACCCGCTGTGCCGGCGGTAGATCTTCTGCTCGTCCTTGCGTCCCGTCAACCGTACCTGCGCCGCGTTCACGACCACCACATGGTCACCCATGTCGATAAAGGGCGTATATACCGCCTTATGTTTGCCTTGCAACAGCCTCGCCGCCAGCGTGGCCACGCGGCCGAGCACCTGATTCTGTGCATCGATGACGTGCCACCGGCTGCCTGCGCTCTTCGCGCTGCCCACTAAGGTACGCATGAAAAAGGGGATCCTTCGCGCTGAGTCCCGACCGGGAAAGGACCCGATCTACACGGACAAGACCAACAGCCGCAAACCCCAATAGTACGTAGACTTGCCGCCACTGTCAAGGTAACTGAGCGGGTAGTACGGCTGTGTTGCCGGCAATTCTTCATCCGATAAACAGGCACGACAGTTACCTGTTTCATCTGTTCCTGTCTGTTCCTGTCTGTTTTTGGCTCGGTTGTCGGTTCGAGCCGCGGCCGAGCGTGGGGTGCGGGGGTTTCTGCCGGTTATCTGCAACGAGGGGAACGTGTTTCGAAAGCCAAAAAACGTCGTCGGACTCGACATTGGTTCGAGCGCCGTCAAGGCAGTCGAGATCAAGGCTGCGGGCAAAGGATACCGCGTCGTAGCGTTTGGTCACGAACCCGTCCCGGTGGATTCGATCGTGGACGGCGCGATCATCGACGCCGGCGCCGTTGCCGACGCAATCCGCCGTGTGTTTGACGGGAAGAAGGGCTTCAAGACCAAGGAGGTCTGCGCATCACTTTCCGGAAATGCCGTGATTGTCAAAAAGATCACGCTCCCGGTCATGACACCGTCGGAGCTGGACGACTCGATCGCGTGGGAGGCCGAGCAGTACATCCCGTTCGACATTCAGGACGTCAATCTCGACTACCAGATTCTTGATCCGGGCACGGGCCCCGACTCCAACGGCAGCATGGAGGTGTTGCTCGTCGCCGCCAAGAAAGAAAAAATCAGCGACTACACCTCAGTCATCGCGCAAGCGGGACGGACGCCCGTTGTCGTCGACGTCGATGCGTTCGCGCTGCAGAACGCATACGAAGCGAATTTCGGCCTCGACCCGCGTGAAGTCGTGGTGCTGATGAATGCCGGGGCAAGTGCGGTCAACATCAACATTCTGCAGGGCGACCAGTCCGTGTTCACCCGCGACATCTCGATGGGCGGGAATGCTTACACGGAAGCAGTGCAAAAAGAGCTGAACCTGCCATTCGAGTCGGCGGAGCAGGTGAAGAAAGGGATTCCGGTGGACGGCGCCACCTTCGAAGAAGTACGCCCGATGCTGCACGCGGTCACCGATAACGTCCTGCTGGAAATCCAGAAGACATTCGACTTTTTCAAGGCAACCGTGTCGTCCGAGCAGATCGATCGCATCGTGCTGAGCGGCGGCGCGTCGCGTGTGGATGGCTTCAACGACATGTTGCTCGACAGATTCGGTGTGCCCGTCGAGGACTTCAATCCATTTTCTGCAATTGCCTGGGATGCAAAGAAGCTGTCGGGCGATCCGCTGGAGGTGGCCCCCACAGCGGCGGTTGCAGTAGGCCTGGCGTTGCGACGAGTGGGCGACCGATGATTCGCATCAACCTGCTCGGCGTCGAGCGGACGCGCGCCCGCAAGGCGATTGCGTTCGACATCGGCCAGCGGCTCACACTGGCCGCGGGAGTGATCGTCGCGGTGGCGGTGCTCGGCATTGGCTGGTGGTATTGGACGTTGAGTCGCGAGTCGGCACAGCTCGAGACGGATTTGGCCGCGGCGCAGCAGGAAGCCACTCGACTCCGGTCGCTCCTGGCGGAAGTACAGCAGTTCGAGGCGCAACGCGAGCAACTGCGGCAGCGCGTCGCGCTCATCACCCAGCTTCGCAGCGGACAGAACATCCCGGTGCAGCTGCTCGACCATATCAGTCGCAGCCTTCCCGACATGCTCTGGCTTACCACCATGGAGCAGAAGGAGGGTCAGGTGACGATTGAGGGCCGGAGCACGACGCTCATCGCGCTCTCGGATTTCGTCGGCAACCTGGGAAACAGCCCTTTCCTTCAGAAGCCGATCGAGATCGTCAACAGCCAGGTCCAACCAGCCGGCAAGACCGGCACGCAGCTGATGCCGGAATTGATTCAGTTCACCGTCCGGGCCGCGGTTAACACACCTGCACAACCAACGTCGGTCGAGGAACCCACCGGTCGTGGCCGCGGTCGGGGCGCCCGCGGTGGCCGGGCGGCCGGCGCGCGAGGACGCCAGGCGGCGTCCCGCTAAAGCGCGGCCCGGCGAACCCGATATCCAGAAATGGCGATATGAAGCTCAGCCTGGGCCGACTGCCATGGTATGCACAGATCGGCGCGTTCGTCGTCTTGGCGGGGGCGGGTGTCGGCGCCTTTTGGTACGGCTACGCAGGGCCCACGGAAGAGAGCCTTGCCGAACGCCGTACGCAGCTGCAAACCCTGAAAGGGGAAATCGATCGCGGTCTTGCGGCGGCACGGCAGCTGCCGGAATTCCGCCGCCAGCTCGCCACCGAACAGGCGCAACTCGATCGCCTCCGCGTCGTACTGCCTGAAGAACGCGACGTCGCGGAGCTGTTGCGCCGTGTGCAGGCGATGGCGACGCAGTCGAACCTGACAATCCTCGGCTTCACTCCCCAGGCAATCACCACAAAAGAGACGCACGCGGAGTGGCCCATCGGGCTGCAGCTCGAGGGGACGTACCACAACCTGGGGGCCTTTTTCGAGCGGATAAGCCGATTCCCGCGGATCATCAACGTCACCGGGATCGCGATTCGGGCAAGAGACGCCAACAGTGCGTCTGCATCGACCATCACAGCTGACTGCACGGCGACCACATTCGTCCTGATCGAGCCACAGAAAACAGAGCCCGAAGAATCAGGTCGCGGGCGCGGGCGCGGTCGCGGCCCGCGCGGCCGCGGGCGCGGCGGCGCTGCAGCACGGGGCCGAGGATGACAGCGACGTGGCTGCGTGTGCTCTTTGTCCTGGCGGTCGGGGCCGTGAGTGCGGCGCCGTTGAGCGCGGCACAGGCCAAAAGCCAGGCGAAGGAGGCGACGGCGCAGACACCCTCGCCCACGCAGAGTCCTTCGCCCACTCAGGCTCCCTCCACCGGCCGTGGCTCAAAGACGGACGCACTACCCAACACCGATCAGCTGATCGAGCCGCCCGGGTTCGCTTACGTCCCCGAGGGCCGTCGTGATCCGTTTATCAGCCTGCTGCGCCGCGGAAGCGACTCACGCGCCGCGGCATCGGGCAGCCGTCCATCTGGCCTCGGCGGTCTCGGCGCGGAGGAAATCACGCTCCGCGGCACCGTTCGAAGCCGTGATGGTTTCGTCGGAATTCTGCAGGGCGCCGATCAGAAGACCTACATCGTGCGAGCGGGCGACAAGCTGTTCGACGGCACGATCCGCACAATCACGCAAAACGATCTCGTGATTGTGCAGCAGGTAAACGACCCGCTCTCACTCGAGAAGCAGCGCGAGGTGCGCAAGGTGCTCCGACAGGTTGAGGCGAAGTAAATGGTACGTCCAGTAAGCATGTATCGACAGACCACGGTGCTGCTGCTCTGTGCGGGCATGGCGCTTGGTGCCAAGGCATCGCTGACGGCCAGCGCTGGAATCGAGACCGCGACGCTGAGGAAAATCGCATCGCGCGTGGACGAACGCGCAGGCGTGATTGCCATTGAGGCGTCGGCCCCAGTGGCCTACGTCGCGGCGCAGCCCGATCCCCGGACGTTCGTCATCGAGCTTCGCGATGTCCTGGCCAGCGGGTTCGCCGACAACTTTACGCGCGATCCGCGACATCCCTTTTCCTCCGTCAGCGTCGAAAGCGCTGTCGCTGCCGATGGCATTGCGGTTGCGCGCGTCAGCATGGCGCTCACCGAGCCCCTGCGCCCTCGTGTTCGCAGCTCGCGCAACGTCATTTACGTCGAGGCGGATCGATTGGACCGCGCGCGCACAGGCGCGTCCGGCGTCGCCGGCCCCGCCAGCGCTCTGCTTCACATAAGCGCTGCGCGCCGGGGGCCAGCAACGGCTGTCACGCTGTACGGGAGTGGCCGCCTCACCGCGTCGCGCGTGGATACACCGGCGGACGGAACGCCTCGTCTCGTCCTGGATCTCGCGAATGCGACGTCCGCAGTGCCCCGCACGACCGCTGTGGGTGAGGGGCCGGTCGACAAGGTGCGTATCGGGCTCAGTTCCAGCGCGCCGCTCATGACCCAGGTCGTCATGGATCTGACACGTCGCGTCCCGTACCGGCTTGAAGCATCGCCGGACGGGCACGAGCTCACTGTCGTGTTTGATCCGCCTTCGCCGGAGGATCCGCCTTCGCCAACCGTTGACCGAGCATTGGCTTCGGCGGGACAAGCTCCGCCTTCGCCAACCGTTGACCGAGCATTAGCTCCGGCGGGGCAGGCTTTGCCGCGCCTCGAACAGAGCCTCCCAGCGTCAACGTCAGAAGTCGGAGGTCCGGGTCCCGTGCTGCTGCAGGCAGCAGCCGCGCCTCAGACTGCGCCTCCGCCTGCAGCCACCGGAGCGGCTCAATCCCCAGCACCTGCGACGCAGGCGGCGCCAGCAGCCCAGGCGCCAGCCCCGATTTCGCAAACCGCCGGCACGGCGCCGCAGAAGTTCACCGGGTTTCCCATCAGCCTCGATTTTCAAGGCGCCGATCTGCGCGCGGTTCTCCGCACGTTCGCGGAGATCAGCGGGCTGAACATCGTGATCGACCCGTCGATTCAGGGCACCGTCGATGTCGCGTTGCGCGACGTGCCGTGGGATCAGGCGCTCGACATCATCCTGCGGGCGAACAGGCTGGGGTACTCGGTCGACGGAACCATTGTGCGCATTGCACCCCTAAACGTGCTTGCCGACGAGGAAGCGCAGCGGCAGAAGCTCGCCGAAGCGCAGGCGCTTGCTGGTCAGCTGCAGACACTCACGCGCACTCTCAGCTACGCGCGCGCCGAACAGGTGCAGCCGCTCATTACGACGACGGTGCTCTCGCGACGCGGCTCGATAACGACCGACCCGCGCACGAACACGCTGATCATCACCGACCTGCCGGAACGTCTGAGTCAGGCAGGTGAGTTGATCACTACGCTGGATAGGCCGGAGCCGCAGGTCGAGATCGAGGCGCGCATCGTGCAGACGTCGCGTGATTTCGCGCAGCGCCTCGGCGTCCAGTGGGGCTTTACCGGGCGCGCAGTGCCCGAGCTTGGCAATACGCTCCCGTTGGCGTTTCCGAATCAGGCGACCGTTGACGGTCGCACCGGGGGCGTTCAGGGTCCCGACAACGCGCCGCGGGGCGTCAACCTGGGCGTGACCGCTGCAACGTCGGCGATTGGTTTAGCACTCGGTGCAGTCAACGGCGCGGTGAATCTCGACGTCGCGCTGTCGGCTCTCGAAACGTCGGGCCAGGGCCGCATCCTCTCAACGCCTCGCGTCACGACGCAGAACAACATCGAAGCGCAGATTACCCAGGGCATCCAGATTCCGATCCAGACCGTGGCCAACAACACGGTGACCGTCACGTTCCGGGATGCGGCACTCACGCTGCTGGTCCAGCCGCAGATTACGGCGGCCAACACCGTAATCATGCGCATCACCGTAGAGAATGCGTCTCCTGACTTCAGCCGATCGGTCAACGGAATCCCGCCAATAGATACGCAGCGTGCGCTTACGCAGGTGCTCGTCAGCGACGGCGAGACGACGGTCATCGGCGGCATCTATGTGAGTCGGGAGCAGTCGGTGCAGGGTCGGACGCCAGGGCTCTACCGGATTCCCCTGCTCGGATGGCTCTTCCAGCGGAACGAGATCACCGACGAGAGTCGTGAGCTCCTGATCTTCATTACTCCGAGAATCGCCAGGCTGTAGGAGACGAAAGTGAGAACCTCCGGCTTCAACATGCTGCTTGTGGCGGGTGCAACCGCGCTCGCCAGCGTCTCCGCCGCGTGCGGCGAGTTCATCCGGCAGGACCGATCGCCGGTGACCCTCGTGATCGATCGCCTCGAGGCAGCTTCCGGCGAGACTTCGAACTTCGCAGGAACGCTCCAGTCCGACGTCGAGACGAACGGCGGAATCATCAGCGATTCCGCCCGAGTGACGATGCGCGTGATCATGAAAGACGTCGGGACGGCGCCGACTCCGGTCAACAGCGTGACCATCCTCCGCTATCGCGTGACGTACCGCCGAGCGGACGGCCGCAGTACGCCCGGTGTCGACGTTCCGTTCCCATTCGATTCGGCGACGACCTTCACGGTGGTGCCAGGCTCGATCGTCAGTCAGAGTTTCGAGTTGGTTCGCCATTCCGCAAAGCTGGAGGCGCCGCTCGCAGCCCTTGCTCAGAGCATCGGACTCGTCTACTCGACTATTGCAGACGTGACCTTCTTTGGCCGTGATCAGGCGGGCAACGACCTTTCGGTCACGGGCAGTATCGGGGTGCAGTTTGGCAATTTTGCGGATCCTGAGTAGCCATGAGAATGCTGAGAACGATCGTCGCGATTGCCGCATCCCTTTCGATTGCCGGCTGCACGCTCGAGGATGGGGAAGCACCGTCACCAACGGGACCGTCGGAGTTTGCGCTGTCGGTCGTGTTGAGCGCGACACCTGACCGGTTGCCGCGGGATGGAAGCTCACAGTCGGTGATCACAGTCACGGTTCGAGACGAAGCCAGCCGACCGGTGGCTGGTCAGCGGCTCAGTGTGGCGTCAAGCGTCGGAACGCTTTCGGCGGGAGATGTGGTCACGAACGCCAGTGGTCAGGGGTCTGTGACGTTTACTGCCCCCGATGCCGGAACCGTCGGCAACGCGGCAATGATCTCCGTCGTCCCGTTCGGCACGAATGCTGGAAACGCGGTTCCGCGGACGCTGAGCATTGCGTTCATAGGTCCTTCGAATTCGAGCGCACCTTCATTTGCTCCGCTACCTTTCGCCGTCATCCCCGCTACCCCTGAGGTCGGAGCTCCAACGAGATTCGACGCATCCGGAGTCGTCGACTCCGCAGGCAGGCTGGTCTCCGGCGTGTTCGACGAAGGTGTCCCGTGCATGCAAGCGTGCACCTACAGCTGGGACTTCGGCGATGGCTCCACCGCCTCAGGTCTCGTCGTCAGCCACACGTATTCCGTAGGCAGAACCTACACGGTCACACTAATAGTGACCGACGCCGCGGGGACGAGCGCGGTCGCGGCCCACTCTGTCATCGTCAGGAGCGTGCCCGCGCCCACGGTGACCCTTAGTGTCTTGCCGGCTTTGCCGCCTGCAGGTCAGCTCGCGACGTTTACGGCGACAGCGACGCCGGCCAATGGACACAGTATCCAAGGCTTTGCCTGGAACTTCGGCGATGGAACGACGCAGACAACCTCAATGCCGACCGCCGTCAAGGCTTTCAGCAATGCGGGCGTTTACGTAGTCACCGTCACCGTGACGGACGATCTCGGTCAGCGAGGCAGCTCCAGCCTGAGCGTCACAGTCGGGAGCGGCATTGTCTTCCCGCAACCGCCATTCACGGTGTCACCGGCGACGCCGCTGATTAACCAGACCGTCAGCTTCAACGGGTCGGCCGTCACTACACTCGCAGGCGCCACGATTACGGAGTGGGCGTGGGACTTCGGTGATGGAGCGACCTCGACGGGAGCGTCGACATCGCACACGTACACGGCTGTCGGCACTTATGTCGTCCGGCTGACCGTCACCGACAGCGCTGGGAGAACGGGCACGGCGACAGTCGCCGTCTCTGTCTCAACGCCTTAGGTCGCGATAAGATTCATGGATGACCGGGGCGGGGCCCAATCGGGCTCGCCCCCCATTACATGATCGCCGTCGCGACCTGGTCTTTCATTTCTTCTCAGCGTGCTTCCGACAAGTAAACAACTGGCGGCGCGGCATACGCGTGTGCGGGAGTCGCTCGACGCACTGAGCCTCGATGCGCTGGTTGTGACCTCCGCCGTGAACATCCGCTATCTCAGCAATCACGCGGGTTCAGCGGGTATTCTGGTCATGACACGCGATAGCGTCCATCTGCTCGTCGACTTTCGGTACCGCGATGCCGTGCGGATGCTGCAGGAGTCGCCGGCCGCATGCGC
>Ga0075430_100002773_pt1 | contig 14642 bp, 14 predicted proteins | sample RhiMetdeltSRZDD4_FD_75294 | JGI IMG/M metagenome (GOLD analysis project Ga0075430, IMG submission 75294) | Populus rhizosphere microbial communities from Tennessee, USA - Rhizosphere MetaG P. deltoides SRZDD4 | ecosystem: Host-associated > Plants > Roots > Rhizosphere > Soil | place: USA... | reverse complement strand
GTATACGTCGCTTCTAACGGCTATTCAAGACAAAGCTACCGCACAAGCTGTCCCATTCGCGCTCTTAGTATTGGCTTGCGGGGAGCTAAGGTTTAGTACTGACTCTAAGAGCTTTACCTCATTGTTGTCAAGCGAAAAGCATTTGTATGCAAAAAATTGGTACTTACCTAGCGAGAGGTCTAAACCCACTGCCGTAACCAAATATAGGACCATGAGCGCTCGGGTACCATGGGTCGCCGGTGCAAGGTTATTCGGCTGACTTGTTCATCATGTCTCAAACCGGAGGGAGGTATGATGTCTTCAAAGATGTGGTCGAGCACCCAAGGAAGGCTTCGTAAAGTAGGCCACAAAAGAGCTGCTACGTTCATTGGAGAAGTGGGTGATCTTTGGTGAGGGCCGGCCGACTGAAACGGTATCGCGCAGTATTCGCCGTTGCTTGGGCGGTTTGGTTTCTTATCGTGATTGCCGGCTCACTTCTGCCCGGGCAGGTGATTACGGCAGTGGCTCCCGCCATATCCGATAAAGCAGCACATGCCATCATGTACAGTGGCCTGGCGTTGTTTCCCGCGTTGATTCTGGAAAGCCGCTGGTCGCTTGTTCTGGCAGCAATCGCGATAATGTGCACCGGTTTGCTGCTGGAAGCCGCTCAGATTCGGATTCCCGGACGGAATGCTGACTGGAGCGATGTGGCGTGGAATGTATCCGGCGCGATATTAGGATGGTTGGCTTCCGAAGGAATCCTGTTGATCGCGAATGGCGATGCTACGCCCCGGTGACCTGCACAACTTAGTCGAGACCAAAAACCAGCCCAGCCTCACTGCCCATAGCCGACTTTGGGCGGGTGCTGACGGCGAGCCATCCTGGGCCTTTTCTCGCGTGGCGACCAGCGCTACTTTTTGAATCGACACTATTGCCGCGCAAATGGGCTTTCGTCCGTTATGTGGCCCTACTGTTCGCTTTTTCAATTAGTTAGTGCCTCTTTAGGCAAAAGGGATGGGAGCCGGTGCCCGTAGTCGCGTCAGCGATTTTGAGCGTCCGACGTGTGTCGGGCGAGCGAGCCGAAACGTCGGTCGCGAAAATGAGAACAGGATCAAATGGTTACAACAGAACACGACCATCGACGTCGGACAACCCTTTATGTTCCACTACCGCATCTTCGGGGTGTTTTCAATATCGCTGTTCGATCTCGTAGGCCACATGAAGTTGTTTTTTGTTGCTTTTGTTGGTTCAGAAGTTGCAGATTGTTATTTTCTGATGCTTTTTATGATCACTTTGTTATTTTTTATGATCACTTTATTATTAGTGACTGAAACCGCCTGCTGGCGTCCCCTTCACAAGTGAATGGAGGTCCCGGACTGGAAAACGCCGCTACCCCCCAGCTAGATGCAACATCGTCGAAAGGGCCTCAGGCGAAGAAACCTCAAAAGGAGAGCTTTCGTAAAATAGAGTGGGAGTCCGGCATAATCTCAAACAAATTATCGGTATCCGAGTTGGATTGCTCAGACGCAGTCGGCACAAAGTCGGAACTGTCGAGCCGCGACGGCGCATGTATGGCTGGCCAAGCCTTCATTACAGCAAGAGCGCGCGGGGATGATTCTATCGACGGATGTGGAGAGCGAATATTGGGCGCACCGAAAAGACAGCCCAGCACCATCCGTTCCCACAATTATCTGAACACGCGCTGGAAGAAGCGGCGGCCTACACCACCGTCTGCGGCAGACCACCCAGGCCGAGCGGCTCGATGCGCTGAGCGCTACCGCTGGTGCCCTCACGCCCGCCGCGTCCGACGATCGGGCCAAAGCCATAGAGGATTGTGAACGAATCGATGAGTCCGGCTGGTGATGACATGCTGCTGGATACTAGCGTGATTATCGACCATTTTCGCAGTGATCCGCGCCTCAATCATCAGCTGGAGAGGGCGGCGGCACTGTACATTTCACCGTCGTTTTGGGCGAACTCTATTACGGCGCTTTCCGCTCCGTGCACCGCGAGAAGCAGCTGGACCAGATGCGTGTTTCTATGGAAGATGTGCGTGAACTCGTTATCGAAACGGGTCTCAATGGGGTAGTTCCGCCGTAGCGAGCGCCCAGCTTGCAAGCCGTTGGACATGACCGGAACGAGTTAGCGGAATAATTGCTCCCCCGCAAAATCAACCAATTGCTGAAATGCCGCGAGTTGCTGCGGCAGCAAGCGAGCGACACTCGCGACGATTTCCGGCCGATACACGCCGGAAAGGCCCAGGGCAAGCTGCGCCTCCATCAACCCCACCGGGACCCGATGTCGTACCGTTCGCCGCTAAGCTCGCAGCAGTAGTAGGCGCGGCAGCGATTCAGCAGCAGTTGCTGTGCGGTCGTGAGCTGGATCTCCCCACGGCTGCGGACATCGTTTCGAATCAGGTGCTCCAAACAATCGAAAATGGCGGGCGAGAACACGTGCATGCCGAAATGGCAGAGAAACTGGTCTGGTGGCAGCCCTGGTGTCACCAAATGCTCCATGGCGTAAACTACAGATGGCTTTTCTTCGATCGCGGTCACGGAGTACAGCCGCCGGTCGGAATCCGGTATGAGCAGCCCTCGAATCGTGCCAAACAGATGCAGATGCGTTGACGGTGTCCGTTTGACGGCCGAGATCGCATCGGCATTATTTACAGTGTAGTTATCGATGAGTTGGGTAGCGCAGCGGCCGCCTTGCTAGTTGATATAGATGTGATCCCCCAGCAGCAAAGGGAACGGCTCCTTTCCAATAAAATCGCGGCTCTGATAGACAGCGTAGCCAAAACCTTCCGGCGTTTGCTGTACAACATAAGTCAACGCCCGTTCCATTCTGGCGAGTTTTTCAGATTCCCGCAGCGCCCATTCTTTGCCGGCGAAGGCGGGCAGAAGATCTTGGGCGATAGCCCGGAAGTGCTGCCGAAACTGTTGTTCATCGCCCGGAGAAACAATTATGCATATCTCCTCGATTCCGGCCTCGAGCGCCTCCTCGGCAATGATCTGGATCGCCGGCTTGGTGATGCCATCGCGGTCCACCAACGGCAGCATCTCCTTCTGAACAACGGAAGTCGCCGGATATTGCCTGGTTCCCCTCCCTGCCGCCGTAATGACTGCCTTACGAATGATACTCATTGGGTACTCAAAAGCCGCTTCCGGAAGGCGCGGTCAGGAATGCTCATGACGCGGTTACTCTAGGACGTGCCTTGGCCCCGTGTTTTTGAGTCTTCTCCTGCGTGCTCATCCGTGTTCGGCATGGCTGCCGATGCCGTGGCGCGCGTGGTCTCGGCCAACTCATCAACGGCCTTTCGGATGTCATCGGCAACCGATTGAAGCGTACTTACGGCTGTGGAAAACTGTTGCGCCGCGTCGTTTTTCGAGGACTGTATGAAAGCCTGGATGGCCGAACGTGCAAGATCGGAAACACTCCGGGCCTTACTCTGCTGGCAAACCTGAAGTATTTCGTTAAATTCTTCTTCCGTAACACGAAAGTACACGAGACGATCACGCCGGCTGGCAATTGACACAATAGTTAATCTGAGTTGAAATCAGCAGGCGTGCGTAGTGCCGGAGACAGACTTGACACTGTCTACCGAAGAAAGGGCAAGCTATCGCCCTTTGAGTCCCATCGGCGTCTGCTGTTGAGAGGTTTCATTCAATCTTACGCAACCGGCAACGAAACGCAATAGGAAAAGAGAAGCGTAAGTACCAGATGTCCCCGGGCACGCTTCTCTACCTCATCTTCCATTTCGTCGACCGACAGTGATGCACTGTGATCATCCTTCTCCAGTCCCAGTACGTTATACGAACTTAGAGCTGTGGGGAACAATTGCATATTTGACGAAATAAAGCAGCATTTCAAAAGTTCGGCGTCACGACAGCCCTGGAAACAACACTCTTATAGGAGTAGCCGCCTCGCGGCGGTAGGCGCCGAACTCGAAAGGCTGAAAAAAAGAATGACAGATAGACAGGCACCCCATCGATTCACAACCGGGCAAGTCATACGAATTACCAGCGGACCGCTTATGGGCGAGCGGGCGGTGTGTATGGAATCCCGCCATTCATCGCGATGGTTGGTTTCGATTCAGGTGTCGGGACGGATGTTTCCGGTTGAACTCGAAAGCGATTACTTAGCCGAGCTTTCTTCCAATGACGCGGGCACTCCCGGAAGCGACTTCAGAGGCCCGGGCGATGCTCGGGGCGGCGACGCTTGACAGCAACGGGAGCCTTTGTACCTCGCGTATCAAAAGGTCCGTGCAGGGCTAACAGGGCCGGGCAGCTTCCATCTAGTACGATGCTGCCATCCTGGAGCGTATGCCGATGCACGGTATGTTCAGGAGTGTCCCATCGCTCGAAGAGGGCTTCAATTTCAGGCGATGCGAGCGAGCGCGGGATTATGGCGATCCATTCACAGTTAGAGCTTGCCAATTGCTTCAAATGCCTTGGCGCCTTTTCAAAAGGCCAGACCTTGATTTCAACATCAGCGCGCGCGGTCGTTAAACTCTTCATTAACCCAACTTCATATTCGGCGCTTCCCGTCAATTCGGAGTTATTATAGGCGCTCTTTCATCAAATGTCACGGTGATTCGTGACAATTCTCAAACCCTTCCATTCTCGCTAATATATTACCTCAAACTTCCCTGAACCTCTAGTACTCATCAGGTCGAAGTACGCTTGACACCCGTCCTACAAGCATCCATACTGCTAACCGCGCCCAAGTGCTAAAAGGGAGTTATCACTCTCCAAACGAAGTTATCCCGCTAACGAACTGGGAGGAAGGGTCAAATGTCATTGGAGGATCGGCCGGACGGAGGCATCGCTTTTGAAGTTCGGGAAGAAGACGATGACGAGAACCTACCTTGGTACGCGTTGCATGTTCGGTCAAACTGCGAACGTGCGGTGCGCAATCAGCTCGAGTACCAAGGCTACGAATTGTACCTGCCAACGGTTCGCGTCGAACGGCGGTGGTCCGACCGCGTAAAGCAACTTGATATTCCTCTATTCTCCGGCTATCTCTTTTGCCGGTGCGATGCGCGCAATCCGCTGCCGGTTTTGAGCGTGTCCGGCGTGGTTCAGATAGTCGGTATGGGAAAGACCCCGGTACCCGTGGCGGAAAACATCATCCAAGATATTAAGACTGTTCAGAAATCGGGATTGTGGTACTCGAATATCCCGCACACACTGTCAGGTCAGCGGGTCGTCGTCGAACGCGGTCCTCTGACGGGGGTACAGGGAGTGTTGGTGGAGACCCGTGAGGCGAACCGGCTCGCGATTTCGATTTCGATGCTCCAGCGTTCGCTGATTGTCGAAGTTGACGCAAGCTGGATTCGTGTTTTGCCAGGTGACGTTCAAGTCATCCCGCCGCGGCTGCTGCGGCAGCCGGCCTTGCTGCAATAACCCGCAGCCGTATTCCGCGGTCATACTCGATTAAAGCCGGACAATATTACTCGCCGTGTGATTCTTGAGCGCATTGCGCGTATCGACGATCAGAGCCGCGCGGCTGACCAGCTTGCCGTAATCGAACGTCGAATGGTCCGTGACAATGACGACGCAATCGGCGTCCGCCGACAAGTCCTGCGACGTCAGGTTCAGCCCGTCCAAAGATACCGACGGTATAAATGGATCTTCGTACGTCACGCGTGCGCCGCGGTTCTGTAGCAGGTGGATGATGTCGAGAGCCGGCGATTCGCGCACATCGTCGATGTTGCGTTTATAGGCAATGCCAAGAATGTGCACGTGCGAGTTCTTCAGCGGCTTGGCGGCCTCGTTGAGCGCATTCTGCACCTTGTCGACGACGAAATGCGGCATCTGTGCGTTGATGTAGCCGGCGAGCTCGATGAATCGCGCCTCGATGCCTGCCTGCTTGCTCTTCCAGGAAAGATAGAACGGATCGATCGGGATGCAATGACCGCCCAGGCCAGGGCCCGGATAGAATGCCATGAAGCCGAACGGCTTGGTGGCCGCGGCCTCGATCACTTCCCACACGTTGATGTTCATGCGCTCGCACATCAGCGCAAGCTCGTTCACCAGGCCGATGTTGATCATGCGGAAGGTATTCTCCAGCAGCTTCACCATCTCGGCAACCTGCGTGGAGCCCACCGGAACCACGGTCTCGAGCGCCTGCGAATAAAACAGCGCGCCGATCTGCGTACAGGCAGCCGTCGTCCCGCCGACTACCTTCGGGATGTTCCGCGTCTGAAACCGGGCGTTGCCGGGATCCACCCGTTCGGGCGAAAAGCACAGAAAGAAATCGCGCCCGGCCTCTAACCCCGACTTTTCGAGCATCGGCCGGACAAGCTCGTCGGTCGTGCCAGGATAGGTGGTCGATTCAAGAATGACCAGCATCCCCGGATGGAGGTGCTTCGCAATCTCCTCGCACGCCGAGACGATGTAGCTCATGTCCGGATCCTTCGTCTTGCGCAGCGGCGTAGGAACGCAGATGTTGATCGTGTCCAGTTCCGAAATGACGGAGAAATCCGTGGTGGCATTCAACTTACGTTTCGCGACCAGGCCGGCGACCTCATCGCCGGGCACATCCTGCACATAAGAATCGCCGGAATTGAGCGCGGAAACCTTCGTGTCCATTACGTCAATGCCCGTGACCGCATAGCCGGCCTTGGCATATTCCACGGCAAGCGGCAACCCGACATACCCCAAACCGACAATTCCGACGCGAGCCGTTTTCTGACGAATCTTGTCGCTCAGCTGGTGGAAAGATTCCGAAAGAAACAGCTCTGAAGGGGTCGCAGTGGTACTCATGAGTGAAATTGCAATGCCTTTCGTCAAAACAATCTTGATGGATTATTCTCCCATAACCCGGTAGTCACCGCCCATAGAACCATGGATAGTAGGTGCCTAGAACTTCCTCATAAATTCGGCATGAGCGAGCACACGCTGCGTGCGGATCGACGTGCCATACTGATCCCAAATGGAGCACCCGAACACTACAAATGCCCGTATTGCCGTTTTAGGCCTTGGTTATGTAGGCTGCGTTTCCGCCGCCTGTTTTGCTCACCTCGGACATACTGTCGTCGGGATAGACAAAGACGAGCACAAAGTAGCCGCGATCATGAATCGAACGGCGCCGTTCTATGAGCCGGGATTACAGGAAATCATAGAAGCAACAGTAGATGCCGGACGCCTGACTGCCTTCCTGTCTCTCGAGCAGGCACTCGCTGCCGCGGATATTGCCCTGATCTGCGTGGGCACGCCTTCCGAGCGCAACGGGAATCTCGGGCTCGGGCAATTGCATGCGATCTGTGCCGAGATCGCGGGCGTCGTACGCAGCCGCACGCAGCCCTTGATTGTGGCGATTCGAAGTACGGTGTTTCCAGGTACCTGCGAAGAAACATCCCGCACGGTATTCGCCGGGATGACCCATGTCACGGTGGTTTCCAACCCCGAGTTTTTGCGCGAAGGCGCCGCCGTGAAGGACTTTCTCGATCCATCGCTGATGGTGGTGGGCGCCGGTGATCCCGCCATCGCTCGCAAAGTGGCCGATCTGTATGCGCCCTTGAACGCGCAAACATGCGTGGTTTCCTTGCGCACGGCGGAGATGATCAAGTATGCCTGCAACGCGTTTCACGCGCTCAAGGTCGCATTCGCGAACGAGATCGGTACGCTCGCAACGGAGCTCGGCGTTTCCGGTGCCGAGGTCATGGACACCTTGTGCCGCGACACGCGGCTCAACATCTCTCCGGCCTATTTGAAACCCGGGTTCGCGTTCGGCGGCTCCTGTCTTCCCAAAGACCTGCGGGCGATCGTGTACCGGGCATCGCGCCTGGATCTTTCCCTGCCTTTACTCGATGCCGTCCTGCCGAGCAATGAAGCGCATCTGCGGCGCGGGATTCAACGGGTGCTCGATATACCGGCGAGCCGGATCGGCATCTTCGGACTCGCATTCAAGGAAAATACGGACGACCTGCGCGAAAGCCCGGTGGTGACGCTGGTGGAACAGTTGATCGGTAAAGGACGGCAGCTGCGTATTTTCGATCCGCATATTCAGATGGATCAAATCTACGGCAGCAATAAAAACTTCATCCTCACGAGCGTGCCCCACATCGGAAAGCTTCTTCAGCCCGCCATCGACGATATGCTGAACTGGGCTGAGCACGTCGTGGTCGCGCAGAAGCTCTCGCCTGAGTATCGGGCCGCTATCGAGAACAGCGGCCTGCCCGCGATCGATTTGACTACAGCCGGCGATCGCGCGACGCAAGCATCGGCGGTATAACGGGGCTCGTCCGCCCGGCAAACGATTGAATGATCCGACTCTTTCGCGTATCTATTCCTACATCCGTTCTCGTTCTTATCCTGGTCGAATTCGTGCTGATTTATGCCTGCCTGCTGGCGGCTGCCTGGTATTTTCTCGCCGACGAGCTCGAGATTTTTCTTCTCTACGACAGGGGAATTGAGCGCCTGGGCATCGTCGTGGTCACCATGATGCTCACTTTTTATTTCCAGGACGGATACAACGATTTCAGCGTGCGGCAAAAGCTGGTTCTGCTTCAGAACTGCGTGTTCGCGCTGGGAGTGTCGATCCTGATTCAGGCGATGGTCGCCTATCTGTTCCCTGGCTGGATTGCGCCCCGTTGGACGCTGTTTTTCGGCGGCCTGCTGCTGTGTCTCATATTCCCTTTCTGGCGGCTTGCGTATCAGCGGTTTTTCCTGTCGGCGCTGGGCGCTCAATCGGTACTGTTTTTAGGAGCGAACTCGCTTGCCAAGGACATCGCCGTCCGCTTGAGCGACCGGCCCGAACTTGGAATGCACAGCCTCGGATTCGTTGCCGATGAACCCGACCTCGCGGATTTGACGGTCCTTGGACCGGTTGCGGAGTTCGGCAGAATTGTTCACGAAAAAAGACCCGACTTCATCATCGTCGGGATGACGGAAAGGCGGCAAAAGCTGCCGCTCGAAGAGTTGCTGCGCCTGCGCTTCGCCGGAATTCGCATCGAAGAGGCGGCTACCGCATTTCAAACTGTCTTCTCCCGCGTTCCGATCCGCGGCCTGCGTCATTCGCAGCTCATCTTTTCTTCCGAACTCGGCCCCCTGCCCCGTAATCTGCGCATCCAAACCGTTTACTCCACCATTCTTGCGGCGCTCGGTCTGATTCTCCTGGCTCCCCTGATGTTGCTGGTTGCGATCGCCGTGCTGGTGACTTCCCGCGGCCCGGTGCTATTCCGTCAAACCCGCGTAGGATACGGAGGCAAACCTTTCACCATTTATAAATTTCGCTCCATGAAGATCAATGCGGAAGCAGATACCGGCGCCGTTTGGGCCAGCCGTAACGATCCTCGCGTGACCGTCATCGGAGGATATCTCCGAAGGACCCGCCTGGACGAATTGCCGCAGTTGTTCAACGTATTGCAACGCGAGATGTCCATTGTCGGCCCGCGCCCCGAGCGGCCTGAATTCGTCAAGACGCTTTCCGAGCTGATCCCGTTTTATGCTCATCGCCACTCCGTCAAGCCGGGCATCACGGGCTGGGCGCAGATCAACTACAAATATGGAGAATCGATTGAGGATGCGATCGTAAAGCTCGAATACGAGCTGTATTACATCAAGAATCTTTCGCCCGGTCTCGATTTGTATGTCATGTTCCACACCTTGAAAGCCATGCTGGTCTCGCAGAGCGGGCATTAGGCATAATACGATTAAGTCTTGGAAACTGTACGCGTAAGCACGCACGGCGCAGAGGTAACAAGCGGCGAGCGATTTGAATTCGGAAAGAATTGGAGCCGTTTTCTTTCCGTCTTGAACGACGAGCGCATCGTCCAGGCGGAAACTTCGCTCAAGAACTTTCTCGAAGTGGAAAATCTGCAGGGCCGCAGCTTTCTCGATATCGGCTCCGGCAGCGGGCTCTTCAGTCTAGCGGCACGCCGGCTGGGAGCGCGCGTGCACTCCTTCGATTTCGATCCCAATTCTGTCGCCTGCACCGCGGAGCTGCGGCGGCGATACTTCCCGAACGATGACAAGTGGGTAGTCGAGGAAGGCTCCGCCCTCGACGCGGATTATGTCCGCTCGCTCGGGCTGTTCGATGTGGTTTATTCGTGGGGCGTGCTGCATCACACGGGGCAGATGTGGAAAGGTCTCGACAATGCGCAGCTGGCTGTTGCGCCCGGCGGCAAGCTTTTCATTGCTATCTACAACGACACCGGGACCCAGGCCGCTCGCTGGTTAAAAATCAAAAAAATGTATAACCGGCTCCCTCGCGTTTTGCGTACGCCTTTTGCGCTGCTCGTCAGAGCGCCGGATGAAGGAAAGGACCTTCTGCGGGCGCTCGTGAAAGGCCGGCCGGGTGAGTACATTCGCGCCTGGACGCAGTACAGTTACGGCCGAGGAATGAGCCGCTGGTACGACATCATCGACTGGGTGGGCGGCTATCCGTATGAGGTCGCCACGCCCGAGCAGATCTTCGACTTCTACCGCGCTCGCGGCTTCACGCTCACCAAGATGAAATGCGGGGGCGTGGGACTCGGCTGCAACCAATTCGTGTTTATCAGGACCGCACCGTAGTGGCCATGAAAGGGAAAACGAAGGAGTACAATTGACCTATGGCAACCGCACCGGCTCTGCCGTTTGTGTCGGTAGACGAATATTTCGAGCAGAACCTGTGGAAGGAATGGGAGTTCGACAACGGAGTTCTCGTGCCTCGTAACAGCGGTAGCCGCGATCATGCTCGGATGATCATTCATCTGGGCAAGTTGCTGGAAGCGTCCGGCGTTCTGACTGCTTATGCCGGATTTGTTCTGTCGATCCCCTGGACAAGTAAGTATCGAGTTCCGGATGTCTGCTGCTATCCCGCCGGCGTTGATCCGGGCAATACACTGGAGCAACAGCCACCTCCTCTAGTGGTGTTCGAAGTCCTTTCGAAGACCGATCCCATAGCGGAAATGCGGTCCAAGTGCAGCGAGTATATCCGGCTTGGTATTCGTCACATCTACATCGTCGATCCCGCGGCGATGGTTGTTCTGGTCCCACAGGGCAACGGATTTCCCGAGTTGGATGGCACTTCAATTGACTTTCAGGTCGGAAGTTCTGCCGTCTCAATTTCGATTCGGGATCTGTTTGCCGGGTTTCCCGTTCACTCAAGGCTCACACTGTAAAGGTCGCTTTTTCAGACTAGTAGAGGAGTACAATTGACCTATGGCAACCGCGCCGACTCTGCCGCTCGTGTCGGTGGAGGAATACCTTAACACCAGATACTATCCGGACATGGAGTATGTCGACGGCGTTCTGGTAGAACGTAGCATGCCGACAACTGCACATAGCACTCTGGCCATGATTGTGGCGGCCTATTTGTTCGGCTTGCGAAGACAGTTCGGATTCGCAGTGCTACCAGATTGCAGGACACAGATCGCGGAAAGAGCGCGATATCGCATTCCCGATGTACTTCTCTGCAGCCGGCCCATCCCTGCTGGCAAAGTGCTAAACACAGTGCCCTGGGCGGTCATTGAGATCCTCTCTCCCGACGATAAGATGAGCGAACAACTGGAACGCTTTCGGGAGTATACAAGTATCGGCGTAAAGCAGATTGTATTACTCGATCCGATACGCCTTCTGGCACGCCGCTTTGAAGACGACTCTCTGATTAAAACCGAATTCACCGAACTTGCCTTGCCGAATGGCAAGCTTGTACCTTTTGATTCCAATGCGCTGTTCGAGCAGTTGACCGAAGAGCAGCAGATGAAGTCGTAATCAACAGAAGTCCGAAGAGTAAACTTGCAATATGTCAACCGCGCCGACTCTACCCTTTGTGTCGGTGGAAGAATACCTCAGAACAGATTACGAACCCAATTGTGAGTATATCGATGGGGTTTTGAAGCCGAAAGCCTTATCTGATCGCACACATGCAAAACTGCAGGTCCTGATCGCGGCCTACCTGCTCTCGGTGGAAAAGAAGTTTGGCCTCGACGTGCTGACCGAGTTGCATGCTCGCGTGGCATCGATACGGTTCCGCATTCCAGACGTGTGCGCTTTAACTAGGCCTCCTACAGACGGCAGATACGCGGATGTCGATTCGCCACCACTATTCACCATCGAGGTCGTTTCGAAGGATGAGCCGTGGACAGATCTGCGCGACAAGATGGCGGACCATCTCTCTATGGGTGTTCCGACGGTCATCATTGCGGATCCCTATCATAAGACCGTAATGGTAGCTACGCAGACCCAGCCACTTCACGAAATCAGCGCCCCGCTGATTGTCACCATTGAAGTGCCGGGCGCAGGTCTGCTGCAGATCGACTTCGACGATCTGTACAAGCAGCTTTAGCGCTGTATCAGGATCGGACCGCGGTAACGCTTGCCGGGATCGGCGTCTTCGTTCCCTCCAGCCAGCTTTCAAACATCAAGACGGCCCAGAGCCGGTGGCTCCAATTGCAGCCGGATAGGTGCTCCGACCAGGTCTGGCGAATGGGTGCGGGATTGAGGATGCCTTCACGGCGGATCCGACCGGCGTCGAGCAGATCCTCCGCCCAATCACGCAGCGGACCGCGAAGCCATTGATGGATGGGAACGGCAAAGCCGGACTTCGGACGGTCGATCATTTCCACCGGCACATACCGGGATAGAAGGTCGCGGAGGATCCATTTGCCTTTGCCGTTGCGGACTTTGAATTCGCGCGGCACACGCCAGGCAAATTCGAGCACGCGGTAATCAAGCAGGGGGCCGCGTGCTTCGAGACTCACGGCCATGCTGGCGCGATCGACCTTCACCAGGATGTCGTCGGGCAGATACACCAGCGAATCGATCAGCATCATCTTCTCGAAAAACTCCGGGATTTCGCTCGACCCGGCGCGGGTAAATGGCGTCGGCGGCTCCGCGGCCCGTTTGACGAGCGCCCCCGGATCCTCCCAGAACGACATCAACGACATATATACGGTTTCCTGCGTTTGCGCGGCGAAAGTGTTCGCCAGCCGGTGCAGGCGCGCGCCCGGCGGCATCGACCCGCCATTGGGCATCAGACGATTCCAGAGCGGTTGGGGCACGGCTCGCAGGAGCTGCCCGGTGGCGGATCGCAGGCCGGCGGGCATCCATCCATATTTTTCGTAGAAGCGCGAACAGCTCTGATACGCCGTGTAGCCGCCGAACAGCTCATCGCCGCCATCGCCGGAGAGGCTGACGGTCACCTGCCGTCGCGCTAATTCGGAGACGAGAAAGGTCGGAATCTGTGAAGAATCCGCGAATGGCTCATCGAACATGTGAGGCAGCCGCGGAACGACATCGAGCGCCTGGTCGGGTGTAAGCGTGAGCTCCGTATGATCCGTGCCGAGATGCCGCGCGACGGCACGCGCGTGATCGGCTTCATTGTGCGTTTGCTCCCGAAAGCCAATGCAAAAGGTTTTCACGGGCCGGCTGCTCAGCGCCTGCATGAGCGATACGACAAGCGAAGAGTCGATGCCGCCGGAGAGAAAGGCGCCAAGCGGAACGTCGGCGATCATGCGCAGGCCGACCGAGCTTCGGAGCAGCAAATCCAACTCGCCGATCGCAGTGTCATAGTCGCGGATGGGGTTGCGCAGCCCAGCCTCAGCCGCCTCCCGCGCAGACCAGTAAGGCACCGGATCGGCATTGGCGCCGCGATCGCCCGCGCGGATCGCGAGCCACGTTGCCGCCGGCAATTTCCGAATATTTTCGTAAATCGTGTAAGGCGCGGGGATGTACCCGAAGCGTAAATAGAGCGCCAGCGCATTTCGATCGATGCCGGACCGGAATGCAGGATGCGCGCGCAGCGCCTTCAGCTCGGAGCCGAACAGCAGGGTATCGCCCGCCCAGCCATAGTAGAGCGGTTTCTTGCCGACACGATCGCGGGCCAGGTACAGAACGCGATCGCGCCGGTCCCACATCGCCAGCGCGAACATGCCGTTGAAGCGCCGCAGCGATGCTTCCACACCCCATTGCTCGAAGCCGGCGAGCATGACCTCGGTATCGGAGTGCCCGCGGAAACGATAGCCGAGCGTTTCGAGATTGTTCCGGAGATCCTTGAAGTTATAGATTTCGCCGTTGTAGATGATAATCAGATCGCCGCTCCGGCTGACCATCGGTTGATGGCCTTCCGCCGACAGATCGATAATGGACAATCGGCGGTGCCCGAGCGCAATTCCGGAGTCCCCATCGATCCACGCGCCGCTGTCATCCGGACCGCGATGAGAAATGGCATCCGTCATCGCAGCGACAGAATCCCGAAACGAATCCGGGCTGCGATGATTGGAGCGATCGAGAAAACCTGCTATTCCGCACATGCGGATCGCCTCGGTCGCTGGCGGGAAAGACTTAGAATTGCAATGAAACGCACCACAATAATTATGGCTTACGGCTGACACGCCGAATGCGCAGCCTCCCCGAAATCCTATTTCGCCTGAGACAGGAAGCGTTAAACCTGCGGCTGTTGGCGAAGCCTCCGGTACTCAAGCGGATTCCCGCGGCCGCTCCCCTGCCCGGCCTGCCTGACCCCGTTGCCATTTTTACCGCGGTCGCGAATACACCGTGGTCTCATAACGTCGTCGCCGAAGCAGATCGAATTCTCCGGCATGAGTTCAATCTGCTTGGCGTCACGATCGAGACCGGGCCGGAGATCGATTGGCGCAAGGACTACCTGGCTGGACGGACCAGTGAACCAACATATTTCCGCTTGCTGCCGTATCTCGACTTCGATCGCGTCGG
>Ga0075430_100002771_pt1 | contig 14643 bp, 10 predicted proteins | sample RhiMetdeltSRZDD4_FD_75294 | JGI IMG/M metagenome (GOLD analysis project Ga0075430, IMG submission 75294) | Populus rhizosphere microbial communities from Tennessee, USA - Rhizosphere MetaG P. deltoides SRZDD4 | ecosystem: Host-associated > Plants > Roots > Rhizosphere > Soil | place: USA... | reverse complement strand
CCGCCAGGTCTGAACCTGTCGGTGTGGGTCGCGTCGGTCGCAGTCGCTGCACTCGCGTTGCACCGCCACGCGGCTCTCGCACCGGACCGCGAGCGTACCGTGTGGCTGGTGATTGGCGTCGCGTTCGCGGCCGGATTCGCATGGCGTGACGCTCCGCCGCTGAAGCTGCTTGCGCTTGGGTGCGCGACGTTGAGCTTCGCGCTCGCGGCTCATCGTCTCGCGGCGGCCTCCGTGCGTCGCGCGGGCGTGCTTCGATACGCCGGCGCGCTGGCGCTGGGCGCACTGCACGCGTGGACAGCCGCGTCGCTTGCGCTCGTGGATGCGACGCGATCCACCTCGCGCGCCGAGACCGGCGGCGCGCCCGTCTGGCGCCGTGCCTCGGCCGTCGCGCGCGGCCTCGTGATCGCCACGCCGCTGGTTGTGGTGTTCGGGGCTCTGTTCATGTCGGCCGACGCCGTGTTTGCAGAGCTGGTGACGAACGTGTTCCGCTTCGACTTCGAGCAGATCGCGAGTCACATCTTGTTGTTCTCAATCCTTGCGTGGCTCTCGACCGGCTACCTCCGCGGATTCCTGACAGGCACGGAGCTGCCGCTGCTTTGGAGAGACGGTGCTCGGCTTGCCCTCACGCCGAAACGCCCGACTCTCGGGATCACGGAAGTCGCGACGGCGCTGGCGGCGCTCGATCTGCTGTTCCTCTCCTTCGTCATCGTACAGTTCCGCTACCTGTTCGGTGGCGACGCACTTGTCCAGGTGACTTCCGATCTGACGTACGCCGAATATGCGCGGCGCGGCTTCTTCGAGCTGGTGTTCGCGTCCGTACTCGTCGTGCCGGTCCTGCTCGCCGCCGACTGGCTCCTCGAGCGTCGAACCCAACGCGACGCCTTCGTGTTCCGCGGTCTCGCCGGGATGCAGATCGCGCTGGTGCTCGCGATCGCCGCATCGGCGCTTCAGCGGCTGCGCCTCTACCATGCGAGCTACGGGCTCACGGAGTCACGGTTCTACGCGATGGTGCTGCTGATCTGGATCGGCGCGATGCTGCTGTGGCTCGCCGCGACCGTGCTGCGCGGCCGCCGTGACTCGTTCGCATTCGGGGCGCTGACGTCCGGGCTTGCGACGGTCGGGCTGCTGTTCGTTATCAACCCGGACGCGATCGTCGCGCGCGCGAACGTGGCACGGATGTCGTCGGCGGATACGCCAGTTCGATTCGACGTCGCGTACGCGACGTCGCTGAGCGCCGATGCGGTGCCCGTCCTGATCGGTGCTCTGTCCGCATTGCCACCTGACGTGCAGTGTCCACTCGCGAGACACATGCTGCGACGATGGCCGCCGGACCGCGAGCGCACGATCCGAAACTGGAACTGGTCTGCGGCCCGGGCAAGCGACGCCGTGCGCGAGGACGAGGCGCGCCTGCGGTCGATGGTGGGGCCGGATCAGAAGTGCGCGGCCCGACCATGACGGTGCACCTTCGCGTCACGCAGGTGATTCCTGTACGAGCTCGAAGTCAACGAGGGCACTGCGATGGTCGAGCGCCGACTGGTCAGCCGGCAAGAGCCCACATGGGCTCGACGGATAGACACCCTCGTGGGCGCCTCGTCGCTAAGATGAGCGCGGGAAAGTCACGCTGACGCCGTGGTCAGAACACTCCGGCACTGATCCCGATCGTGAAGCTGCGCCCGCGGGAGGGCGCAAATTGAAAGTGCTCACGGTAAAACGTGTTGGCAAGGTTCTCCACCGCGAACGTCAGATCCACTCGCTCGGGATCGCGCACGAGACTGATCCCTCCGCCGAGCCGGTGCACGGTGAAGCCGTCCAGCGACAGCAGGTCCTGGGCGATGCGGAAGGGCGACTGGAGCAGCGTCGGCGTGATGCGGGCGACGTCGGTCTGCACTCGCACGCCGTACTCGGCCCACCACCTCGAGCGTACCTCAGTGAAACGGACTGCGGAGGTGACCTTCACGGGGGTGATGTTGTCGGCTGGCGCACCGTCGAGGGGGCTGTTGTCCAGCGGATTCACGCCGCTGGTGATAGTGCCGCGCGTGAGCGCGCCCGCCCCGCTGATCGTCATCACGCCGCGCTCGACAACGATCGGGACGCTTGCCGCGAGTTCGAGTCCATGGATGCGGACGTCGGCGTAATTGGTCGCCTGCGCCAGGCCGCCAGCCGGCGTCGCTGCAACCACCAGATCCTGGACGATGAAGTCCCGGTACTGATTCACGAAGAAATACGCGCCACCGGTCGCGCGGCCGAGTGCGACGTTGGCACCCACGTCGACGTTATGACCCGTTTCCGGCTTGACTTTGACGTTCGGCGCGATGCTGCCAGCTGTGGCGGGACCGGCAAAGAACATTTCCTCCAGATTCGGATGGCGGTAACTGCGGCCGTACCGCACAAACGGGCTCACCGACGCCCACGTCCGAGCGACGAGCCCCACGTCGCCGGTCAGCGCTTTCCGTGTGAAGGAACCACCACCTGGATTTGGCAGCGTAGACGGGTCAATTGCCGGGCGCGCGCCGGCCACCACCGACGCCACGTCGTAGCCGGGCGTCGCCTCGGCCGTCACTCCGTAGAAGTCGCCGCGAACCCCGGTGACGAGCGACAGTGAGCGCGGTAGGCGCCACTCGTCCTGGACGAATACCGCAACATCCCTGAGGCTCGCGTCAGGGACACGAACCGGGTGGTCGACAACGGGCGGGCCGAGCTGGACCGCGTTGGGCGGCCGGACAGCCGCGGGGCCGAACTGAGAGAGCGCCACCTGCCCGACGAGTGACGTGGTCGTGGTCGTGGTCCGCAGATCGCCGCTTCGATCCCGGAAGAACGTTAGGCCGCTCGTGAGTACGTGATCCGCCACCGGAACGAACGTCGCCTGCAGATCGACCCCTGAGGACCACACGCGCTGTTCGGTGCTCGACAGAATGTCCAGCCTGAACACGCTGATCGGGAAGAACGCCGGCGACGGCGCCGGAAACTGAATGGGCAGGAGATTCTGCAGAAGCCGCTCAGTTCGCTGGTAGTGCGCCGCGAGTGAGAGGTTGGCCAACCAGGGCGTTACCGCCTGTGTCTCGTACCGTACGGAGGCACGATCGAGATTGCTGTGCGGCAAGGAAGTCTGATTGAAAAAGTACGGCACCGCGAAGTCCGGGAAACCGATGTCGTCCATCCGCCGCCGCTGATAGCGGAGCCGAAGCGTCCGTGCCTCGCCAATCCGGACCAGGCTCGATGCGTTGATGAACGAGCCGTTTGCGGACGAATTGGGAATCTCGCGCTCCGTCCGCACGTACGGAGCGTTGAACGGATCCGGGAACGCGTTCAGCCGAAACCCGAAGTTATCGTCGATAGTGTCGCGCTGGTCGAGCTGGCCTGTCGCAAAGAGTGGCCGGGTGTCCTCGACGTCGAAGCTGCCCGCCTCGTAATTGTCGTAGGCCTCCATGCCAGCCTGCAGCCGGACGGCAACACGCGGCGAGGTGTATCCCACGGTTCCGGTCCCGCGCCGGCCCCGTTCGTTCGTGCTGAAAAACCCGTTGAACCCATACTGCCATCGCGGAGCCTGGGAGAACGACGGCTCGTTGGTGATGATGTTCAGGGTGCCTGCCAGCGCGTCCGATCCGTAGAGCAGCGTTCCCGCCCCGTTCACAATCTCCAGGCGGCTGATGGCATCGGGCGAAATCAGTCCGACCTCGGCGCCCGTCCGATCCGTTGCCTGGCGCGCCGTGTTGAGGCGCTCACCGTCGACCAGCACCAGCAGACGCGTGGAGTCCAGGCCTCGCAGTCGCGGGCGCACACCGAACGGTCCGTTGCCAACCGGCGTGATGTTCGCCACGGACGAAAGTGCGTCCCCCGTGGACAGCGAGTTCGCCTGGCGGACGGCATCCGACGTAATCGTCTCGACGTGCAGCGGAATCCCTCGAACTTCGCGCACGGCGCGCGCCGCGGTGACGCTGACCTCCGCCTTCAGGCCCCCAAGTTCCAGCTGCACAGGCACATCCACCACATCGCCCGGTTCGGCGATGAGGACTGTGCGTGCGGCTTCTGAAAACCCGGAACGGGTGATGATGACCAGGTAGGTGCCCGGAGAGGACACGTCCAGCGAAAAGCGCCCGTCTACGCCGGTCTCGACAGACGATTCCTGGCCGCTCGCGAGGCCGTGAAGAACGACGACGGCATTGGGAACCGACGCGCCCGTCGAGTCGGAGACGACACCACTAACGGTGGCGGCTGCGGCATGCGACGCGGCGATCCAGAGCGCGAAGAAAGCGAGTCCAGCTCGACCAAACATCGCAGCATTGTAGCGGACACGCGGTGTGAATTCCGCCTGCGGTCGACGGTAAGGCCGGATCAGAAGTGCGCGGCCGGTCCATCGACCGTGCACATCTCAACGCATCAACCTTCTTCCTGAGACCGACGCGTTCTCCGTAGAGATCGGCGTTAGCGCTTTCGTTTGCGCGCCATGCGCATACCGGCGGCAGTAGCCACGGCTGCCGCGCCAACGACAGCGGCCGCGACCCTGGCCCGCTTCCGTCTCCGGGCGCGTCCTGTGATCTTGTCGGCGATCTTGTCGGTGACTCTGATAGCCATTGCTGCGGCTTGGCCTCGCACTCGAGCGACCTTCTTTCGCGCCTGCTTGACGGCCGGCTTCTTGGCGAGCTGCGTTGCGAGCTCTTCGCCCCTTCGTCTCGTTTGTGAGATCACTGTCTTGGCACGGCCCACTACCTGTGCCGTGGTGTCATTTGCATTTGCCATCTTCGTTGTCCCTCCATGCCGCGTGATCTTCTCCAGCTTCCACAGGACACAGGAGCACGTATGTCCCGAGGATCAACCGCAACCGGATGGCTTCGTCGCCGCGGGTTCCACGTCGAGGCGTGGGTCTCGCGTCCGCTTCTCGCCCTCGGGATATGCGCGCCGCTTGGACTCTCGCACGGCGCACTCCCTCAAACCCGGCGCAAGAACGCTGTTGAGCAATGTCTATACCGATGCAGAGGGCGAAGCGATGAATAGCCCTTGGAGTTTTCGCGGCTCCGCCTGCGAATTCGCCAAATCCTAGTCAAGCGTGCAAGTTGTGGGGCCTCGCGCCCGTATCCAGTCCTCCGGGACGACGGGGTTCAGTGCAATTAGCTCGGCTGTGGGGTGTATGCTTGCGCTCCCCAGCGTGGCCGAGAAGAGTCCAGGACAAAGGACTGCCCTCCGTGTCTGAGGTGCGGTTCTTGTCGGGTAACCCTTGAGCGCGAGATCGCCCGGCGCGCCCAGGCAGGATGGGCGCGTGCCGGAGACCGGCGTCGAAGCGATCGAGAAAGGGGTAGCAGAACCAACGTCGCGGATGCAATTATCGACCGCAGGTGCTTACGGGAGACGATACCGACCGCTGGAGTGGTCACTGCTCCTGCCAACGCTCTCACGCCGCTCTGGTCTTGAAGCGACGATAGATGAACAGCAGCAGCACGGCCCCCAGCGTCGCCATGACAAAGCCGGCCGGCTCGCCTGCACCATACCAACCCAACGACCTCCCCAGGAACCCGGCGACCAGCGCCCCGGCAATGCCGAGCATCATCGTCACCAGAATGCCGCCGGGATCACGACCCGGCATCACGAGCTTCGCAAGGGCGCCGGCGATCAAGCCGAACACTATCCATCCAAGAATGCCGAGCATGTGACTCTCCTTCCGAGTGGGAGATCGAACGCCAGCCATACCTGGCGTTCGCAATCTGATTCGCGCCGATCGACCTACGGGAGATGCAGAACCTGGCCAGCCTTGATCTTGTCAGGATCCGTCAACTGATCCGTGTTCAGTTCGAAGATCTTCATGTAGGCGCCAGCGCTGCCCAGATGCTCTTTGGCAATCCCGCCGAGGGTGTCGCCAGCCTTCACCGTATAGGTCTTGCCGGCCGACGGCGCAGCGGCAGCGGTCGGCGCAGCTTCCGCTGCGGGTCCGCCCGTCACTCGGATGTCAGCGACGATGTCGTTCTGCCACGTCGGGATCGTCTCGATCGCCGTCCAGATCTCGTTCTTCTCGGCTTCGGTGGCGACCGTGCCCTTGAAATGCAGCTTGCCCTCACGTTCCTCGGCGTTACCGTGGCACTTGCCCTTCGCAGTCTGAATCGCGTATGGGTACGTGTCTCTCATACCCATGTCTCACCCTCCACTACTGATTGACCTAGCTACCTGAATTCCCTGTCGCTCGGGCGACGCCGTCTACGATCGCTTCATGAAGCCCCGATCATCGACGTCACATCGTCGATGATCGACCCGTCACGATTCTGATCAAGAAAAGGCGTCAACATCGCCCCGATGCCTCCGCCTGAGCCACCGAGTGCCGCCGTCGTGGAGGACGCATTGCCCGACTGCTTCGAAAATGCGCCCATCATCAACGTGGCAGCGAGCGGCAGCATGCGTTTCAGGACGTCGGCGCTCAGTCCGGTTTGCGCCGCCGCACGACTGGCGACCTCGCGGCTCGTGTCCTTGCTCCCCAACAGGTGCCCAAGAATGCCGTTTCCATCGGTCACTGCAGATGGATCGGCGAGGCTCGCGGGGTTGTCGATGTACTGGCTGTGGTTCCCGGTTGACAACGCGGCCTTCAGGCTCTCCAAGCCGCCTTGGCTCTGGATGTTCCGCTGGAATCCGCCGGCCAGCGCCGGCATCAGCGCGGAGAGCGCCGCGGTCGCCTGGTCGGGAGCAAGCCCGACCTGTGACCCGAGTTGCTGGACAGCCGCGCCGTCCTGCGCATTCACGATGGCGTCAAGAATATTCATGTGATCTCCTCAGGCTAACGCGCTGCCCGCCCGCCGGCCGATGTGTGCAAGGGCTGCGTACAAAAGGCGCAACGCAATGCCGCAATAGGTAGATGAAATCGCCGATGAGGAACTTGCTCCCATTGACGGTGAAGACGATCGCGGAGAAATCGGGCGTTCGCCGTTGGCTTCACGCTGGCAACCGTCACCCTTCAAGACATAAACGTCGCCGCAAATCGTCGATCTGGTGATGCGAACAATGGCGTCGCCGCGCGCCACGTATAGTCGGCTTGGGTTTCGTCTCCCACTTCCGCTGGCCGGGACCGTAGTAGATAAGTGCCTCATGATGCCGTTCGCGCCGACATCAGTGGAGTCTGGATCGTGCCTGTCTTGTGCTGTCCAATTGTGCACACACGCGTCTCGAACGACTCAGCCGAGTCGCGGCAGCAGCCCCTGTTGGACACCCAGTTCAGAGACCGTAATACAGAAATCTTGGTCGATACTTGGCAGTCGACGCGAAGCGCGCGCCGTCTCTTGCGATATTCGACCCGTTGTGAGCGATCAACTCGTTGATGCTCCGTTATCCTCGACGGCTCTCTCGTCGCAGCTGGCGGAGCAACCCCGTCGAGTTGCCCAAACGGTTATCAAAAATTCTGCGGGCCAGATCGAGTAGAGCACCGACGAGCGGGTCGCGCAGGGCGTATCGCACCGACAATCCTTCCTTCTGCGCCGACACGATGCCCTGGTTACGGAGCACGGCCAATTGCTGCGAGACGATCGGCTGGTCTAGCGCCAGTTCCTCCTGCAGCTCCTGCACCGTACGCCCACCTCGCACGAGGATCTCCAGCATTCGGATCCGCGTGGGATGAGCGAGTGCACGGAAGAACTGGGCCTTAAACGTCTGAAGCTCGCCGGCAGCGACCGGCTCGCCGCGCCTCTCCCGCTTTCGCTTCATTAGTGAAATATAATATAGTAATATTTCTATTCACTCCAGCCAGTTGATGCGCGCCGAAGTCAGCCCACCGGACAATCCCCTCATGTGCACGATCGATCGGCTGGCACACCTGCTCCCGGCGCAAGGCCCCATCAGCATCTTCATTCACCACAACACGCTGCACGCCTTCGAGCACCTGCCATTCGAAGACGCCGTCGAGCATGCCGCTGGCCGGCTGGGGCGCGAGCCGTATCTGGACGAGTCGCGGTATCGCGCCAAACTGGCATCGGGCCGCATTCGCCCCAAGGACGTGGACGCGCTGCTCGTCGAGCAATTGAGCGCGAGCGCGGCGGAAGACGTCGCCGGGGTGGGATCGCGGCTCGATCTCTGGCGATCCTTGGTGCTGCATGGCATTCCTGAGGCCACGGGGCGCGAGCTCTCGTGGATCCTCGAAGAGACCGAGGCGCTGGCGCGATTCCGTACCGATCTGCCGGCGAGCGCGCGATCCGAGTCGACTGCCGTGCGCGACCTGACCGATCGCGTGGACGACGAACGGCAGGCGGTCCGCCGGCTGTGGCACGCGTGCCTCGAGGCGGTGCGACGGGGCGACACGCCGCCGCGTCCCGCACAGGAGACGCCGGTTCGCCATCGCGACTGGCTGCTCGCCGTGCACGGCCTCGACATCGACGCCTGGATCCATCCACCGCTCATCCGATTCCTGGCTGGATATCTCGATCAAGGGCTCGCGCAATGGTCGATGCCCGAGCGGGACCTGGGGATTCACGGCTGCTTTCTGGAGATCTACCGCGCGTCGCTGGCGGCGCGGTGCGGCCGTTGGGCCCGAACGCTCCCCGCTCTCGTTGCCGACGACCACGCCGCTCAACGGACCGCGCTCGACTCGATCGCACACTCCCTCGCGCGGCTCGGTGTGCATGACGACGGGTGCGAGGACTATCTGAGCGCCGAATTGCTGGCCCTGCGAGGATGGGCCGGGATCGTTCGGCAGATCGAAGAGCGGCCGGACCGCGTCCCTGCGCGGGATCTCACGGTCACGCTCCGCGGATACCTCGCGGTTCGCCTGCTGTTCGAAAGGGCCGCACTGGACGAAGCCGCGCGACAACTCTCGTTCCGTCGCCCGGTGTCGGAGCTCCGCGATTGCCTGCGGACCGAGCTCCCTGTCGCATCGCCCCCGACGGCGATCGAACGGGCGTGGCCGCTCTTCCACGTCGCACAGCTCTGCGGCCTCGATCCTTCGATCGTGGAGCAGTGGACGCCACGGCACGTGGGCGAGCTCGAAGCCGAGCTGCGGCGGCTCGACGGCGTGCGCCGGCGTCGCATCCTGCATCAGGCGTTCGAGCGGGCGATCCGTCATCGCCTGTACGACGCGCTCGTGCACCACACACCACACGCACCGCCGGGACCGCCGGCATTTCAGGCAGTGTTCTGCCTCGATGAGCGGGAGGAATCGTTCCGCCGCCACCTGGAGGAGGTCGAGCCTGCCTGCGAGACGTTCGGCACCGCCGGCTTCTTCAACGTGGCGATGTATCACGAGGGGGTGACGGACGCACATCCGCGGCCGCTCTGTCCTGTGGCCATCCGTCCGGAGCATTACGTCGCCGAAATCGAAGCCGGCGGGGATCGTCTAATGCAGCGCACGCGGCGCCTACACCGGCGCGCCGCCGGCTTCCTCGGATACAACGTGCATCTGGGAAGCCGGCTGCCGCTGCGCGGCGCCGTGCTGATGACGGCGTTCGGCTGGCTGGCCCTCGTGCCGCTCGTCCTGCGCGTGGTCCTGCCGTGGCTCTCGTCACGGTGGCGGCGCATTCAACAGACACCGTTCAGCGCCAGCCCAAACCGGCTGCAGCTGGATCGCAACGACGACGCGCCGCCCATCGGACGGTATACCGGCTTCACCGTACGGGAGATGGCGGATATCGTCGGTCGAGTCATTGACGATGTCGGCCTTCGCGATCGTCTGTCGCCGCTCGTGCTCGTCATCGGACACGGATCGATCAGCCTCAATAACCCGCACGAATCTGCGCACGACTGTGGAGCGTGCGGCGGCGGCCGGGGCGGGCCCAACGCCCGCGCATTCGCGCAGATGGCCAACGATCCGCGGGTGCGGCAGCTGCTTGTCGCCGAGGGGCTCTCGATCGACGCGACGACGTGGTTCGTGGGCGGCCAGCGCAACACCTGCAACAACGAGGTAACCTTCTTCGACGACGATCTCGTTCCCGAAACCTCCCGGCCGCTGTTCGAGCGGGCGGTGAACGCGATCGAGGCGACACGGCGTCGCGAAGCGCACGAACGATGCCGCCGTTTCGACGGCGTCCCGCGCTGGTATCCGGCGGCGGCGGCGCTGGCCCACGTGCAGGGGCGCGCCGACGATCTGGCGCAGCCGCGTCCCGAGTACGGGCATGCGACGAACGCGTTCTGCGTCATCGGGCGACGGACGCGAACACGAGGATTGTTCCTCGACCGGCGGGCGTTCCTCGTCTCGTACGACCCGTCGCGTGACGACGACGGCGCGATCCTCGCGCGCATCATCGCTGCGGTCGTCCCCGTCGTCGCCGGGATCAACCTCGAGTACTACTTCAGCTACGTCGATCCGACCGGATACGGCTGCGGCACGAAGCTGCCGCACAACGTGACGTCGCTGCTTGGCGTCATGGATGGTGCGCAGAGCGATCTGCGGACCGGTCTTCCCTGGCAGATGGTCGAGATCCACGAGCCCACTCGGCTCGCGATCGTGGTGGAGGGCACTCGCGATCGCCTCCGGCGTGTCGTGGAGGGCAATCCAGCCATCGAACGGCTCGTGCGACACCGCTGGATCTGGCTCGCCTGCCTCGACGCGGAGTCCAGCACGTTGTGGGAGATGCGTGCCACCGGCCTCGTGGCGCACGCGCCCGAACATGCCCTTGCGGTGGTCGCGGGCGACTCGGCGGCGTGGTACCAGGGCAAGCGAGGGTTCCTGCCCCCCGTGGCGATCCTGCGAGAACCGAGGGTCCCGACGTACGAACGCGGAGCTCAGGCATGACCCTAGACATGCCGAGCATTCCTCTCACGCTGCTGGTGCTGGTCGGCGTCGGATCGCCGGCACTCCTGCTCGCGCTGCTTGGGGTAGCGTCTCTGGTAAACCGCCCTCTCCCCGAGCGCTGGACGGGACCTCTCGCCGGAAGCTTGATGGCGATCGCGTGCGCCGCGCTGGGGATGGCATTCGTCGTGTACGGAATGACGGAGACGGGCCCCCAACTCCTGTCGTACGGCGCCTGGTCGGCATCGCACGAGGGCGGCATGGCGATCGAATTCCTGGTCGATCGACTCTCGCTGGCGTTCGCGGCGCTCTCGACCGCCATCGCGGGCGTCGTGTCGGCGTTTTCGAATCGGTACCTGCACCGGGAGGCAGGGTACAACCGCTATTTCGTGCTATTCGCGGTTTTCGTCACGGGAATGCTCCTGGTGGCGCTGGCCGGGAACGTGGCCGTGCTCTTTATCGGGTGGGAGCTCGTCGGTCTCAGCTCGGCGCTGCTCGTTGCGTTCTTTCAGGAGCGGCCAGCGTCGGTCTCGAATGCGTTTCGTGTGGTGTCAGTCTACCGCATCAGCGACGCAGCCATGCTGTCCGCTGCCGTCCTGCTGCGGCACGTCGCCGGCACCGACAGCCTGTCCCTCCTGTTTGGCGGGGCGGCTCCGACCGTCGGGCTGAGCGCCACGAACGCGACGATCATCGCCATCCTCCTCGTCGTGGCTGTCGCCGGCAAGAGCGCGTTGCTGCCCTTTTCGAGCTGGCTGCCACGCGCGATGGAGGGCCCCACACCCTCGAGCGCCGTTTACTACGGCTCGCTTTCGATTCACGCTGGCTGCTTTCTGCTGCTGCGTGCCGCGCCGCTGCTCGAACAGGCATCCGCGGCCCGGCTCCTCGCCGGCGGTCTCGGCGCGGCCACAGCGCTGTTTGCGGGTATGACGGCGCGTGTCCAGAGCGACATGAAGTCGTCGCTGGCCTATGCCTCGCTCACGCAGGTGGGAATCATCGTCACCGAAATTGCGGTTGGCTGGTACACGCTCGCGTTCATCCACCTCGCCGGACACGCGTGCTTTCGCCTCCTACAATTCCTGAGTGCACCGAACGTCCTCCACGATCTCCACGGACTCGAGGACGCCATCGGCGATCACGCCTCAGACCGCGGTCACCTCAGAGTCGTGCGCTCGGATCGCGCACGCCGGCAACTGTTCCTGATCGCGCTCGAACGCGGATTCCTCGACAGGATTCTCGACCGTGTCGTGGTCGAGCCGTTTACGGGACTGGCAGGTCTGCTCACACGTGTTGACCAGTGGCTGTGCGACGCCGTGCTGCCGACCCGACTGCCCGCCCCCGTCGACGGAGGCAATCAGGATGAGTGACGCACGGCTGTGGCTTGCCGGCCTCGTTGCCCTCCCGGCGCTGGTGATCGGTGCCTCCTGTTTCCGCGTTGATGTCGAACGGCTGCGACGACTGGCGGTCGCCTCAGGCGTCGCGATGGTACTTGCCGCGCTTGTCGTTGCGCTTTCTCCGCCGTTGCGCGACTTTTCGATCCGCACCTCTGCACTCACGTGGATTCCCGGCGGAGAAGATCTCATTCGCATCGACACGCTCTCGAGCGTCCTCCTGCCGTTCGCGGCAGCACTGTGGCTGCTCACTGTGGCAGTCACGCCGCGCGCGGCCCTCGATCGGAGTGGATTACGGCGAACCGCCCTCGCGACGCTACTGACGCTGACGTCTTTTCTCACCGAAAGCGGGGTTGTCCTCTTGCTGTTGTCGGTGGCCTCCGTATGGACGTTCCTGTCTGCACTCGCGGATCCGGCGCATCGGTATCAACGCCGGGTCGTGGCTGTTTATCTGGGCGCATCGACACTGCTGTTTGCCGTCGGCGTCGCACTGCTTGTCAGCCCTGGAGTGCAGAACACCGGGATTGAAACGGTCGCGATGTGGCTGATTGTCGTCGCCGCTCTCGTGCGGAAAGGGATTGTCCCGTTTCACGCGTGGGTGCCGGAGGTGTTCGATCACGGGCGACTGGGACCGGCCATTCTGTTCAACGCACCGCAAGTGGGCGCGTACATGACCGTGGTGCTGATCGTGCCAAGGGCTTCGCCCGAGATGCTGCGGACCATCGCCCTCCTGGCGCTTGGCACCGCCGTGTACGGTGCAGGCCTTGCGCTGGTGCAGCGCAGCGCGCGGCGGGCCTGCGGTTACCTGTTCATGAGTCAGTCGGCGCTGGTGATGGCTGGTCTCGATTGCACGAGCGTGACCGCGCTGGCCGGTGGGCTGTTAGTATGGCTCTCCGCAGGCTTGGGGTTTGCCGGACTCGCCCGCTGCGTCCTGGTCCTCGAGGCGCGCCGCGGGCGGCTGGATCTGACCAGCTATCACGGCGGGTACGATCGCATGCCGCTGCTGGCGATCAGCTTTCTTGCGATGGGGCTCGCATGCACCGGCTTCCCGGGAACGCTCGGCTTCATCGGTCAGGAGCTACTGGTAGACGGCGCCGTGGACGTGTTCCCGGTCATGGGGTTTGCTGTCGTCATTGCGTCGGCGCTGACGGGCCTGGCCGTGCTCAGGATGTACTTTTCACTGTTTTGCGGCCGATCCGACCTGCCGGCTCATCCCAGTCTGCGGCTTGGGTTGAGGCCGCGCGAAGCATGGACGTTCGTAGCACTCGTCATCGCGCTGATCGGACTTGGTCTTGCGCCTCGCCCGCTCGTCGATTCGCGGTTCGATGCGAGCGACGAGATTCTAGGGGTGCGCCAGGAGCGCGTGTCGGGGCGGTAAATCGCGTTGGTGTGTGACTACCTGACCGCGCGTGTCTGATCTGATCCGAATGTGTCAGGCACGGGGCCTAGCTCCGGAACGCCCAACTGCGCCATCATGCCGGTGACGTCCATGTAATGGCTGAAAGCGGGAAGTTGCGTTTCACATTCGACGAGCCGGACAACGCGTTGCAATAACTAGCTCGGTGAGGCACGAGGTCCGTGTGACGTTGATCACCCTCCTGGCTTGACGCGGACACACCCGCAGCCGCCAATACCTGCAACGCCAGGGGACCTAACCGCTCGTCAATAAAAGGCGGGCTGTGCGCCCGGTAAGGGGCCAGGCACCCAGACGCCGCTCCTGACTTCGCGCACGAGCCCCGCGGACACCAAGTTGGTGAGGATTCGCTCTGCGGCATCCACGGGCACGTTGAGCCACGTCTGAAGGGTTTCAATGCTTAGCGTAAGGCTAGGATTTTGGAGTACGCCTTTGATGAGGCGCTGTACTAACGCGCCCCGTTCGCGTATATTCCGACGTTCGTTTCTCGCCATGACTTCCCCCCCAACTAACAAAACGCAAGCGACATGCCCAATCCTGAGACACTCGGCCATACGAGCTCAACTGTGAGGAGCTTCTTAGTGGGATTTGGATGCGAAGCCCCATTGCGACAACGTCGTTGCGCGTTATGGACGCGAATCATCGACACTGCGACATGCGGCCCGCGCCAGCACACCGACGATCCGACATGCCGGCACAAGCTATGCTCCACAGGTCGGCGGTTCGCTGACGTAGGGACTGATGTCATTTCTGCTGAACCATCTCCGGGTTCCTCTCACCTGGCCTCAGATATTCAAACGGGTTCTGTACGAGGCGTTCTGGAAGGACAACTGTCTGGCCCTGGCAGCGCAGCTCGCGTACTACTTTTTCTTTGCGCTGTTCCCGGCACTACTTTTTCTCGTCGCGTTGGCGAGTTACTTCCCGCTCACGACCCTCATAGACGACCTGCTTCGCACAATGGGTGGCTTCATGCCACCGGAGGCCCTTCAGCTCATCACTGAGCAAATGCTCAAAATCTCCGGGGACAGAGAGGGAGGGCTCCTGACTTTGGGAATGTTCCTCGCTGTGTCCAGTTCGTCGGCAGCAATGGTGGCGATCATTGACACCCTGAACGCGGCGTATGACGTTCAGGAGGGGCGGCCGTGGTGGAAGGT
>Ga0075430_100002770_pt1 | contig 14650 bp, 13 predicted proteins | sample RhiMetdeltSRZDD4_FD_75294 | JGI IMG/M metagenome (GOLD analysis project Ga0075430, IMG submission 75294) | Populus rhizosphere microbial communities from Tennessee, USA - Rhizosphere MetaG P. deltoides SRZDD4 | ecosystem: Host-associated > Plants > Roots > Rhizosphere > Soil | place: USA... | reverse complement strand
CCCGGCCAGCGGTGGGTCTTCACGTCCCAGCCGGCGTCGCGCAGCGGCTTGAAACGCGGATCGTCGTCGCCACGGTGACCCGTCGCGGTAACCAGTACCTTCGGCATCGATGTCCCCTTGTGGATACCCTCACCCCCCGACCCCCTCTCCCTGCCGCGGGAGAGGGAGAGGCGGCGGGGGATCGCCGTGTCAATACGTGCGGCGGTGGTCCCAGGCTTCCGGGTTGAGCAGACCGCCCGGCTTCTCGCCTTTCGACGCCTCGACGATGCTCTCGGCGGCCATCGCGGTCATCGCGGCGCTCGTCTCGACGGTGACGCCGGCCATGTGCGCCGTCAGGACGACGTTCGGCAGGTCGACGAAGCGGGTGTCGGTGGGCGGCTCCTGCTCGCGGACGTCGAGGCCGGCGCCGGCCAGCCTGCCACCCACGAGGGCCGCTTCGAGCGCTTCCTCGTCGATCAGCGATCCTCGCGCGGTGTTGACGAGGTACGCCGTCGACTTCATCAGGGCGAGGCGGTCGGCGTTGATGAGGTGGACGTTCTCGCCGCCGCCGGGCGCGTGGAGGGTGACGAAGTCGCTGCGCTGGAGCAGGTCTTCGAGCGAGACCAGCTCGACGCCCCACTTCTCGCAGAAGGCGGTGTCGGGGTACGGCTCGTAGGCGAGCACCTTCATCTCGAAGCCGGAGGCGCGCTGGGCGACGCCCCGCCCGATCCGCCCGAGCCCGACGATCCCGAGGGTCTTGCGCCAGATGTCGCGGCCGGGCGGCCGTGCCCAGCCGCCCGTTCGCAGCAGCTTGTCGTTCTCGACGGTGCGGCGGGCGAGGGAGAACATCAGGGCGAAGGCGTGGTCGGCGACGCCCCAGTCGTTGGCGCCGACGGTGGTGGTAACGAGGACCCCGAGCTCGGTGGCGGCCGGCACGTCGACCTGGTCGAAACCGACGCCCCAGCGGGCGACGTGCTTGAGGGTGTCGGCGCCTTCGAGGACGGCGCGGGTGTACGGTTCCGAGGAAGCGATGACGGCGTCGTGGCCCTGGACCAGCTCCAGCAGCTCGTCGGGCTTCATGCGGGCGCCGGACGGCTGGTAGTTGACCTCCCAGCCGGCGGCGTGCAGCGCCTCAAGCCGTGGGTCGTCCACGCCGGTTACCGACGGCTGGGTCACCAGCACCTTCGGCATGCGGTTCCTCCAGGTTGCCCCTACCCCCAGCCCCTCCTCGTGCGCGGGGGAGGGGAGCCTGGAGCGGGGACGACTAGTATGGGCGGCGGCGCTCCCAGGCGCGCGGGTTGAGCAGGCCGTGCGGCGATTCGCCGAGACCGGTTGGTGGGTGATCACGGGGGGGGGTCGGGTTGCGGGTGACGAAGTCGTTCGCCGGGATGGTGATCAGCACGGTTGGCATGGGCGCATGCTAGCAGGCGAGATCGAAGCAGGCCAGCAGACGAGATCGTCTGGTATCGTGGCCGCATGCTGCACGAGAGTTTGACCGCCGACGAGTCGCGGGAGATCGTGGATCTGCTGCGCGACCTGCTCCGGACCCGGAGCGTGAACCCGCCCGGCGACGAGGCGGCCGTGGTGGACCTGCTGGCCGAGCGGGCCCGCGGCTGGGGCTTCGAGCCGAGGATCGTGGACGTGCTGCCGGGACGTCCGAACCTGATCGTCGAGCTGGCCGGGAGCGGGGAGCGCCCGGCCGTGGTGCTCTCCGGGCATTCGGACACGGTGCCGCCGGGCGAAGCTCCCTGGGAGCACGACCCGTTCTCCGGGGCGCTGGTGGATGGCGAGGTCTGGGGTCGCGGGGCGACCGACATGAAGGCCGGCCTGGCGACGATGCTGGCGGCGATGGCGGTCGTGAAGGGGCGGGGATGGCAGCCGAAGGGCGACGTCCGGCTGGCGGTGACGATCGGCGAGGAAGTCGACTGCGTCGGGGCGAAGCACCTGCGCGACTCGGGCGGCCTGGACGGGGCCGGCTGGATCGTGATCGGCGAACCGACGAACCTGGACGTGGTGGCGGCGCATCGCGGGGCGATCTGGCTGGAGATCGTGGGGCACGGCAAGACGGCGCACGGCTCTGCGCCGCACCTGGGCGTGAACGCGATCGACCATGTGGTGACGCTGCTGAGGTGGCTGGCGCAGCGCTGGCCGAAGTACCCGTACACGCCGCACGACCTGCTGGCGCCGCCGACGATGAACCTCGGGACGATCCGGGGCGGGATCAAGACGAACGTGGTGGCGGACCGCTGCGAGGCGACGGTGGACCTGCGAACGGTGCCGGGCCAGGACCACGAGTCGATCGTGCGCGAGATCCGCGAGATGGCCTCGGAGCTGGAGTCGACGACGCCGGGGCTGCGCCTGGAGGTGACGCCGCGCAACGACATCCCGCCGCTGGAGACGCCGGTCGGACATCCGTTGATCCGCCACGCGGCCGGGGCGGTCGAGGAGGTGGTGGGGGCGGCGCCGGCTGTTCGAGGGGCGACCTACTACACGGACGGCGGGATGTGGATCGGCCTGGACGTGCCGATGGTGATCTTCGGGCCGGGCGACGACAAGCTGGCGCACCAGCCGAACGAGCGGGTGCCCGTGCAGCATCTGGATCTGGCGACGCGGGGGTACATGGCGCTGCTAGAGCGGCTCCTGGGATAGCCAGGCCGTGGGTTGATGACGTTTGAGTCTTGACGTCGGTAGCGCCGGGAAGCCCCTAACCCCCGACCCCTAGCCACCCTACCATGGGGCCCATTGCCCACGGCCCCATGCGTGGGGGAAGGGGAGCCGAGGAGTATCTACGGGGCGCGGCGCGATATCCTTGCGGGTGACGGATTCGCGTGACGATCGAGGCGGGCGTACCTCGCCCGCCGATCAGTTCTGATTGTGAGGAACGACATGGACGACGGTCAGCGCCCGCTGGTCGGCATCACCCTCGGCGATCCGGCCGGCGTCGGCCCGGAGATCATTCTGCAGGCGCTCGGCGAATCGGACGTCTACGAGGCGGTGCGGCCGCTGGTGATCGGCGATCGAATGGCCCTGGAACGGGCCGGGAAGGCGCTCGGGAAGCAGCCGAAGCTGAACGTCGTGACCGATCCGGCGGATGGCAGATACGAGCTGGGCACCGTCGACCTGTTCGACGTGGCCAGTCCGGACATCGACGGCCTGGAGTGGGGGAAGGTCCAGCCGTTCGCCGGACGGGCGGCGTTCCGGTACGTCGAGACGGCGACGCGGCTGGCGCTGGACGGCAAGATCGAGGCGATGGCGACGGCGCCGCTCAACAAGGAGGCGATGCAGGTTGGCGGGGTGCCGCACCTGGACCACACGACGGCGCTGGCGAAGATGACGAACAGTCCGGACACGCTGACGATGTTCACGGTCCGGAATCTCCGGATTTTCTTCATGGCGCGGCACATGTCGATGCGGAACGCCTGCGACGAGGTGACGGCGGAGAACGTGGCGTCGACGCTGGTGAAGTCGCACAAGGCGCTGACGCGATTCGGGGAGCCGCACGCGAAGATCGCGGTGGCAGCGCTGAACCCGCACGGCGGCGAGCACGGGATGTTCGGGCGCGAGGAGATCGACGAGATCGCACCGGGCGTCGAGCGGGCGCGGGCCGAGGGCGTCGACGCGTACGGGCCGATCCCCGGCGACGCGGTGTTCCACCAGTGCCTCCAGGGACGGTGGGACGCGGTGCTGTCGCTGCACCACGACCAGGGGCACATCGCGGCGAAGACGCTCGACTTCGAGCGGACGATCGCGATCACGGTGGGGCTGCCGTTCATCCGTGCGTCGGTGGACCACGGGACGGCGTTCGACATCGCCGGGAAGGGGATCGCGCACTACGAGGGGATGGCGGAGTCGATCCGGCTGGCAGCGAAGTACGCGAAGCTGATCCGGCCGACGGTGCCGGCCTGAGGAGACCTCACCCCCGACCCCTCTCCTGCGAGGAGAGGGGGGATCAAGCGCGGATGCTCTGGTAGAATCTGGTCGGCGGCGGGCCTCAGCGCTTGCCACCGATCGTGGCCCCGTAGCTCAGAGGATAGAGCAACGGTTTCCTAAACCGTGTGTCGCGTGTTCGAATCACGCCGGGGTCGCCGCTCAGTCAACCGTTCACGCCTGAGGCCAGGATGGTGGATCGTGGCTGTCCCGCTTCCTGACAGAGCAACGCTCGTTGCGGCGCGCTTGCGCGCCGAGGAGGAGCGTGCCTTCTGGAGCGCCCACCGCGCCGAACTCACCAGGAGGTTTCCGGACGAGTTCGTGGCGGTTTTGAATGGCGAGGTCGTCGACCATGCTCGTGACTTGATGGTGCTCGCGCGGCGACTTCAGGAGTCCGGTGTCCGACCGAATGAGGCCGCAATCGAATTCGTGGCGACGCGGCCGGAGTTCTACCAGCTCTGATTCCGAGTAGCTGAGTGCCGAAGGCTCCGAGCCTGGCCGGAACGGTGTAGGGCCTGCTAGAGCTTCCAGGCGTCGGAGCGAACGCGGCGGCGGTCGCGGCTCGCGCGGAGCCCGCCGTGCGTGCGGCGATCAAGCCGAACGGTGAGGTAGTCGCCGGGCTTGGTCTGGACGGCGATCATTCCGGCTTCGACGAGCTGCCGCAGGCGGGCGCGGAGCTCGTCTGACGCTGCTTCGAAGTGGCTGGCGAGATCGTCCAGGGTGCCCGCGAGGATGCCATCGCGGGCGAGCTCTTCGAGGATCCGGTCCTGCATCTGTCTGCGCCCCTAGTCGGTGCGGTCGCGCGGCTGTTCCGTCGCTCCGATGAACGACGGCGACAGGGAGAAGGGGACGAGGAGAGCGGGGCCGGCCTTTGCGGCCCGACGCGGCCATCGTTGCGATGTGGGGGTGGGGCTGCGCGGTCGTTCGACGTCCCGGGGGCCGATGGGCGAGTCGCCGTCCTTCGGCATCGCCGAGCTGGACCTCGAGCGTGCCGAGGCGCTCCAGGCCGCACGCATCCGAGAGCGGCGGGAGGTCAGAACCAGGGCGTCACCCGCGGCCGATGGTCGAGGTCAGCGCGTCGGGTACGCGGGCTCGTACTCGGCGGCGTCGCGGGAGACGTCCTGGTCGTGCGCCCAGTCGCGCAGGCTCTCGCGGAGCCAGGTCGTGTCGTCGAGCGTCGGGTCGATCAGCGTGGTGTCGGACATCAGCAGGCCCATCGTCCCTCTCCCTTGCCCGGCTCGCCTCATGCGCGGTGGATGGCGAGTCCGTCCTTCCGATGCACAGCGTACCGCCGTCCGGCCGATCACGCTGTGACGCATGTCACGCTTTTTCGGCTTTGATGGCCGAACCTGAATAACTCGCGGCCCGGATGTCCCGCCGCGTGTCTTCTATACCTTTTGAGTTTGATAGTTCATACGGGCTAAGTTCCTGGTCCATTCAGGCTAGAAGGCCCAATCTCCCGGCGCCTCGCGCATCTGAATCGGGTGATGGCGGGCGCTTGCGCCGACGGGGCATCGGTTTCGATGCCCCGATCTCGCGCAGCGCATCCGTCCGAGACTCGGAGCGGAGGTATCGATCATGGATCTGCGTGCTGATGGCGGACTGTGGCCCCCGAGTATCGGCGACTATGTGAGAGTGCGGAATGGCGGGGCCCTCGCCGAGGTGATCGACATCTCGATCGCGCGGACCAACTCGCGATACACGCTCAACGTCTTCTCGCCGACGATGGCCGAGCCCGTCTCCTTCCGATTGGACGAGCTCGAGTCGGTCTGGCAGGGCTGGCCCTCGGCGTTCGCCGGCCGGCAGCGCGACCGGGAGCAGCGGCCGGGCTGGCGCAGCGCCGTGACCCGCTGAGCTGCATGCCGAGCCGCGGCGGCGGCTCCCGACGCGGCCGTTCGGTGCGCCAGGCGTCTCCGGGGTACCATCCGGTAGCCCACGATGCTGCGAGGTGCCCGAACGGGCCACGAGGGGAGCCGCCGAATGGATCTGCGACCGTCCCCGCGCCAGCAGGAGCTGATCGAGCGGGCGTCTGCGCTGGCCACGGAGCGATTCGCGCCGCGCGCCGCCCTCCACGATCACGAGGCCTCCTTCCCGTTCGAGGACTACGCCGATCTCCATCGAGCCGGACTGCTGGGGCTGTGCGTCCCCGAGCGGTACGGCGGCCTGGGAGCGGACTTCGAGACCTACTGCCTGGTCTCGGAGCAGATCGCGCGGGGCAACGCCTCGACGGCCCTGACCTACAACATGCACGCCCTGACCATGCTGATGATGGGGCACTTCCTGAAGCATCTGAAGCTTTCGCCGGAGGTCCGGGCGCGCCACGAGGAGCTGAGCGCGCGGCGCTATCGACAGGTCGTGGAGCGGGGGGTCTTCTACGGCCAGCCGCACAGCGAGCCCGTCGAGGCCGGCAACGCGGACCAGCTCCAGGTCGGCGGCCGGCGGTTCGGCACGCGGGCCGAGCGCGTCGATGGCGGGTACCGCGTCAACGGCCGAAAGTTCTTCGTCTCGCTGGCCGGCGCCGCGACCTACTACGCCACGCCGGCGTTGCTCGTCGCCGACGGCCCGTGGGAGGAGAGGACGCTGTATCTGGAGATCCCGGCCGACACGCCGGGCGTGGAGGTGACCGGCGAGTGGGACCCGCTGGGGATGCGCGGGACGGTCAGCCGCGACCTGGTGTTGACGGACGTCTGGGTTCCCGCCGAGGCCGAGATCCTGCCGCCCGGGGTGTTCTTCAAGCTCTACCAGCGATATCCGCACCAGTTCCTGGGCTTCTCGGCGACGTTCCTCGGGCTGATGCAGGCGGCGTACGACTTCACGATCGAATACCTGACCGGGAAGGTGCCGGGGGCGCCGGGACTCCAGGAGGCGGCTCCCGCCCGCGGGCACGCCGTCGCGGAGATGGTGTTCACGCTGGAGTCGGCGCGGGCGCTGTACTACCGCGCGATATCCGAAGAGCGGCTCGATCCGCCGATCGAGAGCGTGCAACGCGCCCGGGCGGCGCACGTGGGGATCCAGCGCGCGGTGGTGGCGCTGACGGGCGAGGCGATCCGGGTCTGCGGCGGCCGGGCGATGCTGAAGCGCTACCCGCTGGAGCGGTACTACCGCGATGCGCGGGCGTCGGCGGTGATGCGGCCGTGGAGCCAGGACATCGCGACGCAGCAGGCCTGGGAGACGGCGCTCGCGACGGAGTAGGCAGCGGGCAGTGGGCAGTAGGAGGGGCGCGGAGTGCGGGTGGGAGTTGACGGGCGGAAGATCCCGGAGGCGGTCGAGCGCGGCCCGATCCGGAGCTTCGATCATGCGCGGCAGATGGGGCTGGAGGGGCTGTTCTTTCGGACCGTCCTGGAGATGAGCCCGACCCTCGATGCCGGCAAGCTTCGGGAGATCCGCGCCCACGCCGACGAGCTGGGGATGTACTGCGAGACCGGCCTGGGCAAGGTGAACCCGTACGCCACGCCGGAGGCGCCGGAGCTGCGCGCGATCGGCGATGGCGACATCCGGCTCGGCTTCGAGCGGATGCTGCGGGCCTGTCGGGAGATCGACTGCACCGAGGTGTGGGTCGGCACGGCGAACTACAAGAGCGCCTACCGGGGCCACCTGGCGTACGACCGTTTTCGGACGGACGTGACCTGGGACGAGCAGCTTCAGGCGACCGAGCGGTTCCTGAAGGCGCTGGCGCCGGCAGCTCGAGACCTGGGCATCCACATGAACGTGGAGACGCACGAGGAGATCACGACCTGGGAGGTCGTGCGGCTGGTCGAGGCGGTCGGGCCGGACGTGCTGGGCGTGACGTTCGACGTGGCGAACGTGCTCCAGCGCGGCGAGGATCCGGTCGCGGCGGTCCACCGCATCGGGCCGTACGTGCGGCAGACCCACCTCAAGGATTTCGCGCTGATGTTTGTGGAGGAGGGCATCCTGCGGCAGGCCCGGCCGTGCGGTCAGGGCGTGGTGGACTACGACGCGATCCTGCCGCTGCTCCATCAGCACAACCCGTCGCTGAACCTGACGATCGAGAACTCGAGCGTGCACAGTCGCGGGTTGATCGACATCTGGGAGCCGGTCTGGATGGCGGCGCACCCGGACCTGCCGCCGGCCGAGGTGGCGCAGTATTTCCGGCTGGTGAAGGGGTGGGAGAGCCGGGCCACGCGCGGCGAGACGCCGACCTTCGACGAGTATGAGGCGGGCCCGCACGACTACGACCACATGGTCCGGTTCATCACGGAGAGCGCCGCGCACGTCCGGGCCATCTGCGAGCGGCACGAGCTGGCATGAGGACGAAGATCGGCGCGAGGTTCGTCGTCGGGTATGCGGGCGGCGACCACGTGATCTACCGCGACGGCGAGGTCGTCTACGAGGACGACCGCATCGTCCACGTCGGGCATGGGTTCGCGGGGGACGTGGACCAGACGGTCGAGGCCGGCGACGCCATCGTCAGCCCCGGGTTCATCGACCTGAACGCCCTGGCCGACATCGATCACGGCATCCTCGACACGTTCCAGGACCCGGGGCTCTCGCTCGGGCTGCAGTGGTCGGAGGAGTACTTCCTGAACCGCCGGCACGAGCTGTTCAGCGCGGACGAGGAGCGGTTCCAGCGGTGGTACGCTCTGATCCAGCTCTTGCTGAACGGGATCACGACGGCGATGCCGATCGCCGCCGAGACGTACCGGGAGTGGTGCGAGACCTACAACCAGCTCGCCGACGTGGGGCGGATCGCCGGCGAGCTGGGGCTGCGGATGTACCTCGGGCCGGCCTATCGGTCGGGGATCAACGTGGTGCGCGCGGACGGCTCGCGCGACGTGCTCTGGGACGAGCCGCGCGGCGAGGATGGACTCCAGCAGGCGGTCAGGTTCGTCCGTGACTTCGAGGGCGCGTTCGACGGGCGGATCAGGGGGGCGTTCCTGCCCTGCCGCATCGAGACGGTGACCCCGGACCTGCTGCGAGCCACGAAGCGCCACGCCGACGCGCTGGGCTGCCCGATCAAGCTGCACGCCGCCCAGGGGCTCCCGGAGCTTGCGCTGATCCAGAGGTGGCACGGGAAACGCTCGATCGAGCTGCTGGGCGAGATCGGGTTCCTGGGGCCGAACGTGGCGATCCCGCACGTCTACTACATCGGCGGTCACAACGGGGTTGAGGCGAGCGGGGCGGACGAGCTGGCGCTGCTCCGCGACAGCGGCACGACGGTGGTGCACTGCCCGATCCCCGGCGCGCGCCATGCTCGGTCGCTCGACACGCTGGAGGCGTACCTGGCGGCCGGCGTCAACGTGGCGATCGGGACCGACATGTTCCCGCCGGACATCATCCGGACACTCGATTACGGCAGCAACATGGCGAAGCAGCGGGCCGGCAGCCAGACGGCGGGAGCACCGGCCGACCTGTACCGGGCGGCGACGCTCGGCGGGGCGCGGATGCTCGGGCGGGACGACCTCGGGCGGCTGGCGCCGGGCGCGAAGGCCGACATCACGGTGATCGATCTGACGAATCCGCGGACCGGCCCGATCGACGATCCGATCCGGACGCTCCTGATGAACGGCAACGGCCGCGACGTGAAGACGGTGATCGTGGACGGGCGCACGGTGGTGGAGGACGGCACGATCCCAGGGCTTGACGTGAAGTCGATGCGGCAACGGGCGCAGGCGTACTTCGAGACGTACCGGGCGGCGTACTCGGAGCGGGACTACCTGCGGCGGCCGCCGGACGCGCTGTTCCCGCCGACGTTCCGGGTCATCCAGCGGTGAACGTGCTCCCTTTCCTGCGCCCGGCATCGACGGATGTCATGGGCGGCGGCTTCGGCGGCTTGATGGGACGAGAACGTCCACGCCGTCGTAGGTCGACAGCAAATCTGTCATTCCGAGGCACCCGGCGACTGCCCCGCCCGGTCGATCGCGTGCCGAGGAATCTCTCGGACCGCTCTCCGCTGCAACGTGAAGGAGGGGCATGCGCGATCTCTCGAGTCGCCCCCCAGGTGGCAATCGGTCCCGGCCCCGACCGAACGTTGTCGAGGCAGCAGTTTGTGAGATCCCTCGCGGCGGGACGTCACGGGGAGGGGCAATCGACGGCCGCTCGGGATGACAAGGGGGTGGGGCATGTCAGAAACAGACGAAGCGGCTTGATGTGGAAAGGTGCCGGTCGGCCTACGCATCCCGATGAAGGAGCCAGAGCTGCCTGGCGTGTGTGGCGCGGGATCTGCACAGGTGTCACAATCGAGGCGCGTTCCATCGGGCCATCACACCGAACGAGCTGAGAGATGCCCCCGTCCTCACCATCGGATGACCCGCGCGACCGGCGACGTGCCGAGTCCTCGGACACCGGGCGCTCCGGCCGACGCCGGCGCCGACCAGGCCAGCCGGGTGTGACGGGGCCGACGGGCGGGCAGCTCGGCACGGCGGAGTCGGCTCAAGCGCCCCCTGGCGCGGCGGCACCCGCTGCTGACGGGCGCGGCACGACGGTCCCGCCGATCGCCAGTCCGGGCCAGTCAGGGCGCCTGGCGCCGGGGCCGATCCAGCCGCCGCCCGGCGTGGGCGAGCCGGTGTCGGCCGGAGCCGTCGCCGGCGCCCCGGACCGGACGACGGAGCGAGACGATCGTCGGACGGAGCCGCGCGACGGCCATCCGACGGCGGGCGTCGGAAGCCGCGTCGGCGCCTGGCTGCTAGAGGGTCAGCCCCCGGAGCCGGAGGGCTTCTACGAGCGCGAGGAGCAGGTCGAGCGGACGCCCCAGCACCACCCGCAGCCCTGGTACAAGGTGATGTGCCTGACCGGCGTCGACTACTTCTCGACGCTGGGGTACCAGCCGGGCATCGCGGCGCTGGCGGCCGGGATGCTTGCGCCGCTGGCGACGCTGATCCTGGTGATCGTGACGCTGTTCGGGGCGCTGCCGATGTACCGGCGCGTCGCCGAGGAGAGCCCACACGGCGACGGCTCGATCTCGATGCTCGAACGGCTGATGGGCTGGTGGAAGGGAAAACTGTTCGTCCTCTGCCTGATCGGCTTCGTGGCGACCGGGTTCGTCATCACGATCACGCTCTCGGCCGCCGACGCGACGGCTCACCTGGCCGAGAACCCGTTCACTCGCTTCGTCCACGGCTACGAGGTGGTGACGACGCTGGTGCTGATCGGGCTGCTCGGGGCGGTCTTCCTCAAGGGGTTCGGCGAGGCGATCGGCGTGGCGGTGGTCCTGGTGCTGGCGTACATCGCGCTCAACGTGGTGGTCATCGCGACCGGGCTCTGGCAGATCGCCCAGGAGCCGCGCCTGCTGGCCGGCTGGACGAGCAGCCTGTTCCAGGTGTACGGGTCGCCGTTGGCGATGATCGGCGCGGCGCTGCTGGTCTTCCCGCGGCTGGCGCTGGGGCTCTCGGGCTTCGAGACGGGCGTCGTGGTGATGCCGCTCGTCAAGGGCGACCCGAACGACGACCCGGAGCAGCCACGGGGCCGGATCCGGAACACCCACAAGCTGCTGACGAGCGCCGCCCTCATCATGAGCGTCCTGCTGATCGCCAGCGCTTTCGTGACCACACTGCTGATCCCGCACGCCGAGCTGGAGGAGGGCGGCACCGCCAGCGGCCGGGCGCTGGCGTACCTGGCACACGCCTACCTCGGCGAGATCTTCGGGTCCGTCTACGACGTGAGCACGATCTTGATCCTCTGGTTCGCGGGGGCCTCGGCGATGGCCGGGCTGCTGAACATCGTGCCGCGCTACCTGCCGCGCTACGGCATGGCGCCGAACTGGGCGCGCGCGACCCGCCCGCTGGTGCTGATCTTCACGGCGATCAGCTTCGTGGTGACGATCATCTTCCGGGCCAGCGTCGAGGCCCAGGCGGGAGCGTACGCGACGGGCGTCCTGGCGCTGATGACCTCCGCGACGGTCGCGGTGACGCTCTCGGCGTGGCGGCAGAAGCAGCATCTCGCCCTCGCGCTGTTCGGCGTGGTCTCGCTGATCTTCATCTACACCACCGTCGTGACCGTGGTCGGCCAGCCGGACGGCCTGAAGATCGCCGGACTGTTCATCGTCGCGATCGTGGTGGTGTCGGTGATCTCGCGGTTGTGGCGCCAGACCGAGCTGCGGGTCGGCCGGGTGACGCTCGATCCGGTCGCCCGGCGCTTCCTCCGAGAGGCCGCGAAGGGCGAGATCCGGATCATCGCGCACGACACCGATCAGCTCGCGCTGGACGAGTACGAGAAGAAGGAGGAGCAGACGCGGCGGTGCAATCACGTGCCGCTGGAGCATCCGATCCTCTTCCTGGAGATCACGGTGCCGGACGCCTCGGAGTTCGCGCCGGACCTGCACGTCTGGGGGGTCCAGGTCGGGCCGTACTGCGTGCTCCGGGCCCAGAGCGCGGCCGTGCCGAACGCCATCGCGGCGTTCCTGCTCTACATTCGAGATACCACGGGCAAGGTGCCGCACGTCTACTTCGAGTGGAGCGAGGGGAGCCCGTTCGGCCACCTGGCGCGCTACGTGCTGGTGGGCGAGGGCGACATCGCGCCGATCACCCACGAGGTGTTGCGCCAGGCCGAGCCCGAGCCGACGCGCCGCCCGACCGTCCACGTCGCCTGACGGCGAGGATTCGGGTTCTGGGTGCTGGGTTCTGGGGGAGGCCTCGGGGTTGAACGGTGGGCTTGCTGCCGTCACACTTGTCGCAGGGTGGCGGTGAGGGGTGATGGTGGAGCGGCGTGAGATCGACCTGCTGCTGAGCGGTGGCACCGTGGTGACGGTCGACCCGGAGCAGCGGATCGTCGAGGATGGGGCGGTCGCGATCGAAGGCGGACGGATCGTCGAGGTCGGGACGGCCGAGGCGCTGGGCCAGACGTACCAGGCCCGCGAGACGATCGACTGCCGGGGCAAGGCCGTGCTGCCGGGCCTGATCGACGCGCACGGGCACGGCGGGCACTCGCTCGTCAAGACGATCGGCGCGGACACCCCGTCGTTGTGGATGCGGATCGTCACCGCAAATAGTCCAATAGGTATAAGTCCGCAGGTCAGATGACCCCGCCCTCTCATACTCGGCCGACCGCCTTCGCCATCGGTGTCATGATTCCTGACGCGCCGGTGTCACCCACATCAGACTCGGCCACAACCTTGGGGCTCTCCCTCATTCTTGGTGAATCAGGGGGACTGGGAAGTCTCAGAGAGTCGCGCGTCATCTATGCGGACGTGGGTATCCCTTCCATGACGGCTAGGTCGGTCGGATTCGGCGTAAGGACGGCGAATCCGAAGCCAGCCGCCAGGAAGAGGCTCCGCCACTCGGCTTCGGTGCGATTCGCGGAACCGAACATCATCATCAAGTTGACATCGTTGAATGCGCGAACACGGCGAGCGGGGTGGCCGGGCGGGGGCATGATGGCATCGACGACAATCAGGGTTCCATGGGGGCCCATTGCACGCCTACAGTTGCCCAGGATCCTGGTGGCCTGTGCGTCATCCCAGTTCAGCAAGACGCGCGACAAGACGTACACGTCCCCGCCGGACGGCAGCTCCTGCAGGAAATCGCCGCCGACGATGCGGCAGCGCCCTTTGACGCCTGCAGCTTTCAACACAGGAGGCGCGGCCTTCACGACGTCGGGCAGGTCGAACAGGATACCGCGCAGCGTCGGATTGGCCCGCAAGAGGGATGAGACGAAGGTGCCCTGCCCGCCTCCGACGTCGACCAACGTCCCGAACCGCGCGAAGTCGTAATCAGCGACGGCGGCCGGCAGCCGCTCATCGGCGGTCCTGGCGTTCCACTCGTCCCAGACGGTGGCCGTCTCGGGGTTCTGGTTCAGATACTCGAAGAACGGTATGCCGAACACCCGGGCGAATGCAGGCTCGCCAGTCAGGACGCTGGTGTAGAGATCTCCCCAGGTCCGGTAACTCTCTTCGCCGACGAACAGCAGCTTCACGCGCCAGAGTTCCGAGGACAGTGCCGTAGATCCGAATCGACCGCCTTCATCTTCGGTGAAGATGCCGGCGCTCGCCAGCGCCCGCATCAAGCGGTAGAGGGTCCTCGGGTGTGCCCCGACCAGGGCGGCGACCTCGTCGCTACTCTTGGGGCCGGCGGCGAACATCGCGTGCAGGTCCAGCTTCGCGGCGACATACAGGGCCTGCGATAGCTGGTAGCCCGTGACGAGCTGGTGAATCAGCAGCCAGGGCGGCAGGGCTGGTGCGTCCGCGATCGTCTCGGTGGCATTCGAGCGGATCCCGTCCGTCATCGGTGCATCTCCCATGCTGCGTGGATGTCGCACCCAGTTTGCGCCGGGATCCTGCGGGCGTCAACACGTGCAGTTCGACTTTTGATGGCGTCAAGCCGCGTGGCTTGACGGACGATCGCGCGGCGGTCGAAGCCGGGCTCTCCCAGGAGTGGAGCAACGGCCCGACCGAGGGCCACGTCAATAAGCTGAAGCTGCTGAAGCGGCAGATGTACGGGCGCGCCAACGTCGACCTCCTCCGTCAGCGGATGCTCCGCGCAGCTTGAACGACCGTCGTACCGTCGCATTTTGAGGCGAACGAAACCGGATCCATGCACGTGCGTCACCGCGACTCATTGGGACGGTACACTGGCGGTGATGTGCACGGGCGCACGACGATCGGAGCCTCGAGAGTTGGCGGCACGAGGAGGTCCTCATGGCGACGGACCGGCAGCAGACCGAAGGTCAGGACGGCGGGGCGTACGGGTCGGCGGCGGCAACGGAGGGATGGCAGCGCGGAGCGGCGGCGCGCGCCCAGTTCCTGGGCCCCATCACCGAGATGATGCTCGACCTGGCCGACATCGGGCCGGGG
>Ga0075430_100002769_pt1 | contig 14650 bp, 13 predicted proteins | sample RhiMetdeltSRZDD4_FD_75294 | JGI IMG/M metagenome (GOLD analysis project Ga0075430, IMG submission 75294) | Populus rhizosphere microbial communities from Tennessee, USA - Rhizosphere MetaG P. deltoides SRZDD4 | ecosystem: Host-associated > Plants > Roots > Rhizosphere > Soil | place: USA... | reverse complement strand
GCCTGCCGATCCCGGTTTTCCGCATAGCGCATTCGAAGTGGCGGCGGGGTTGACGCTCGATTTGTGGGGGTACGCGCCATGAGCGGCAAGCCGCTTCTTCCGCAGCACAACCGCTACGATTTCGTCCCCATCACGGAAAGAAAGCCGTATAGCTGGCCCGAGGGCAAGCGCCTCGCGTTCGTGCTGACCACCAACGTCGAATGGTTCGCGTTCGGCGCGGGCTTCGGACACGACCCGGCGAAGCAGGGCGAGCCGCAGACGCATCGGAACTACGCCTGGCGCGACTACGGCAACCGCATCGGGATCTGGCGCTTGCTCGAGCTCTTCGACGAGCTCAAGCTGCCCGCCGCGCACAATGCGAACAGCCTGCTCTACGAATACGCGCCGCAGGTGATGGCCGCGATCCGCGCCCGCGGCGACGAAGTCGTCGCGCACGGGCGCACCAACGCGGAGAACCTGCGGGGGCTGTGGCAGCCGGACGAAGAGCGCATCCTGCGCGAGGTGACCGAGACCATCGCCCGCCACGAGGGCGCGCCGCCTTCGGGCTGGATGGGCACGGGGGCGTACGAGACCGCGCACACGCCCGACCTTCTCAAGGAGCTCGGCTACCGCTACCTGATGGACTGGCCGATGGACGATCAGCCGGTGTGGCTGCGCACGCGCGCCGGACCGCTCCTGTCGGTGCCTTACCCGATCGAGCTGAACGATGCCCAGGTCGTGATCCACCGCCGCCAGGACGCGAGCGACTTCTGCGACATGATCGTGGACCAGTTCGACGAGATGGTGGAGCAGAGCGAGCGCCACGCGCTGGTGATGAATGTCTCGGTGCATACCTATGTCTTCGGCCAGCCGTTCCGGCTGCGGCGGCTGCGCGCGGCGCTCAAGCATTGCCGCAGCCATGCGAAGGCGGCCCGGGTCTGGTGGACCCGGCCGCGCGACGTGGCCGAGTTCTGCTACCGGCTGGAGCCCGGCACCATCCCCTGACTGAGACATTCTTCACACCAATCTTTGTAAGTCCTTTGCTACGTGCCAGTTTTTGTAAGGGCGCGGCCCGAGGGCATTGCTCTTGGATACTCTCGGGCGCGTGGACTTCAGCGCCCCCTTCCTAGCCTCCGAGCGCCTGCGCCTCGCGATTCGGGAGAGCGCGGCGCGCAGCCAGCAGACCGAGGCCGCGCTGCGGCGTTTCCGTACCGCCCTCGATGCTTCGGCCGACATGGTGCTGCTGGTCGACATGCGGCAGCGCCGCTTCATCGACTTCAACGAGAGCGCGTGCCGCCAGCTCGGCTACTCGCGCGAGGAACTGCTCGCGCGCGGCTCGAACGATGTCCGCGTGGATCAGCCCAGTCACATCCTGGAACGACAGTGGCAGGCGCTCCTCCGGAGCGTGGAGCGCTCCGACACCACGACCGCGGTCTACCGGCGCAAGGACGGCAGCACCTTCCCCGTCGAGGTGCGACGCACGGTGCACGATACCGCCGAGGGGCCGATCCTCGTGGTGAGCGCGCGCGACCTTACGGAGCGCGTTGCGGCCGATGAGCGCGAGGCGACCCACCTGCGCTACCAGGCAAGCCTCGCGCGCTTCGGCCAGGCCGCGCTCGACAAGCGCGAGCCGCAGCAGCTGATCGCCGACGCGCTGGAAACAATCGTCGCTGGCCTGTGCGCGGATGCGGTGGTCTATCTGGAACCCGGGCCGCAACCCGGGGAGCTCGTGCTGCGCGGGGGCATCGGCGCCACCGGCGGGAGCCGGGACAGCGAGCGGCTGGTCGGCGCCTCAGGCAACGCGGTGGAAACGGCGCTCGCGAGCAGCGAGCCCTTCATCGGCTCGGGCCGCGCGCTGCCTTTCGCCTGGGCTCACGCACTCAGCAGCGCGGCAGTGGTGGCGGTGCGCGGCGACAACACCGTGCGCGGCGCGCTGTGCGCGCTCTCGTATCGCGAGGATGCCTACTGGGCCGACGAAATTGGCTTCCTGCGCACTGCTGCGACCCTTCTCTCGACCGGCCTGCAGCGCATCGACAACGAGCGCAGGCTGGCCTTTCTCGCCCAGTTCGACGCGCTGACCGGCCTTGCCAACCGCACGCTCCTTGCCGACCGCCTCGCGCAGCTGATCGAGCGTGCGAAGCGCAGCACCGCGCCGCTCGGCGTGCTGTTCGTGGACCTGGATGACTTCAAGCTGGTGAACGACCGCCTCGGGCATTCCGCGGGCGACGAGCTGCTGCGCGAGGTCGCGCAGCGGCTGCAGGCGAGCGTGCGCAGCGGCGACACGGTGGCGCGCATTAGCGGCGACGAGTTCGCGATCGTGCTCGCCGACCTCGCGCGTCCCGACGACGCGGCGGTGGTGGCGCAGAAGATCCTCGAGCGCCTCGCGCTGCCGGTGATGCTGAACGGCGAGCAGACTTTCGTCACCGCGAGCATCGGCATCTCGGCGTTCCCGGGCAACGGGGACAGCGCCGAAGCGCTGCTCGGCGCCGCCGACGCGGCGATGTACCGCGCCAAGCAGTCGGGGCGCAACGCCTACCAGTTCTATACCACCGAGATCACGCACCGGACGCGCGCGCGCGCCCAGCTCGCCTTCGAGCTGCGCAACGCGCTCGAGCGCAACCAGTTCGCGCTCGCCTACCAGCCCAAGTTCGACCTCGCCAACGGCAAGCCCTGCGGCGCCGAGGCGCTGCTGCGCTGGAAGCATCCCGAGCGCGGCGTGGTGTCGCCGGTCGAGTTCATCCCGGTGCTCGAGGAGACCGGCCTCATCGTGCAGGTCGGCGAGTGGGTCATTCGCCGCGCCTGCGAGGACCTGAAGAGCTGGACCGCGGCCGGCGTGAAGCCGATGCCGATCGCGGTCAACCTGTCCGCGCGCCAGTTCCGGCAGAGGGACCTCGACGCGCGCATCCGCGGGCTGGTCGCCGCCGCCGGCGTCGACCCGGCGCTGATCGAGCTCGAGATCACCGAGAGCCAGCTGATGGTCGACCCGGAGCACGCGATCCGCGTCATGCGCGCGCTGCGCGACCAGGGGATCCGCATCGCGATCGACGACTTCGGCACCGGCTACTCGAGCCTTGCCTACCTCACCCGCTTCCCGGTGAAGGCGCTGAAGATCGACCGCTCCTTCGTCGCCGATGTGTTCACCGACCACGCCGACGCCGCGATCGTGCGCACCATCATCGAGATGGCGCATCAGCTCAACTTCACCGTGGTCGCCGAAGGGGTCGAGACCGACCGTCAGGCGGCGTTCCTGCGTCAGTTCGGCTGCGAGCAGGCGCAGGGCTATTTCTTCGGCCGGCCGATGCCGGCCGCCCAATTGTTCAGCGTGGCTCACTAGCCGCCGTGGCCGCGCGCGGCGCCGGATAACCCTTCGCGCATGCTGGCACGTCCCGACTTCTCCCAAAGCGTGCCGCCGTTCGCACAGGCGGTGCGGGTGCTGCTGCTCGAGGACGATCCGATCAGCGTGGAGATCGTCGGCACGTACCTCCGGCGCGTCACGTTCGTGGACCCGGAGCTGCACAGCGCGGGGACCCTGGCCGATGCGCTCGCGCTCGCCGCGCAGGTGGAAGTCGACCTGGTCATCACCGATCTTCATGTGCCGGACTCGCGCGGCACAGTGACCGTCGAGGCCCTGGTCCGGACGGTCGAATGCCCGGTGATCGCGATCACCTCGGACCTCGATGCAGCCCTACGCGAGGCCACGTTGGCGCGCGGCGCATACGATTTCGTGCACAAGGACCAGCTGACCGAGGCGACGCTGGAGCGGCTGGTGCGTCTGGCGGCGATGCAGGCGCGCACCTTCCGCTCGCTGCGCGATAGCGAGGCGCGCTTCCGCAGCCTGGGCGCCCTGACGTCCGACTGGTTCTGGGAAACCGACGCCGAGCACCGGTTCGTGGCGGCGCCCGGACGCGTGAGCGCCGTCACCGGCCTGCCGCCCGAGGCCTACGTCGGCAAGCCGCGCTGGGAAGTGCCGGGCCTCGCGCCGCTGAACGGCGACTGGGGCGCCCACCGCGACGCGCTCGCGCGGCGCGAGATTTTCCGCGACCTCGAGCTCGAGCAGGTGCGACCCGACGGCAGCCGTTGCTACCTGCAGATCAGCGGCGAGCCGATCTATCGCCCGGACGGCGCCTTCATCGGCTACCGCGGCACCGCGAAGGACATCACCCTGCGGAGACGCGAGGACCGACTGCTCGCGCTGGAGCACGCGGCGACGCAGCGCCTTGCCGCCGCGCAGCGCCCGAGCGAGGCGATCCGCGAGCTCATCCAGGCGGTATGCGAAAGCGAGGACTGGGGCTGCGGACGATACTTCGCGCTGGACGACGCCGCCGGCGTCATGCGCTTCGAGCAAGGCTGGGCGGCGCCGGACGGTCGATTCGACGCCTTCATCGCCAGCTCGCTGAACCAGGCCTACGCGCGCGGCGATGGTCTCGTCGGCAGGGTCTGGGACACGGGCGAGCCGCTGTGGGCGAAGGATGCGGCGGTGCACAGCGCGCTGGTTTTTCCGGTGACCTCGCGCGAGCGCACGGTCGGCGTGGTGTCGATCTCGAGCGATGCGATCCGCGAGCCCGACACGCGCCTGCTCGGCACGCTGCGCGTGATCGGCAGCCAGCTCGGCCATTTCCTGCAGCGCTGCCAGACCGAAGAGGCGCTTCGCGCGAGCGAAAGCCGGCTGCGCGCGATCGTCAGCAACGAGCCGCAATGCGTGAAGCTGATCGACGGCGACGGCCGGCTGCTCGAGATGAATCCCGCGGGTTTGCGCATGATCGAGGCCGATGACCTCGAGGCGCTACGGGGGCAGTGCGTCTACGGGCTGGTGGCGGCCGAGCACCGCGACGCCTTCCGCGATCTGACGCGGCGCGTCGCCGGCGGCCAGTCCGGCGGACTCGAATTCGAGATCGTGGGGCTGAAAGGCGCGCGCCGCTGGCTGGAAACGCGCGCCGTGCCGTTGCGCGACGACACGAGCGGCAAGCCGCTGGTGCTCGGCATCACCCGCGACGTCACCGAGCGCCGCAGCGCCGAGGCGGCGCTGCGCGCGAGCGAGCAGCGCTTCCGTACTCTGACCGAGCTCACCTCCGACTGGTATTGGGAGCAGGACGCCGAGCTGCGCTTTGTACACACTGGCGGAACGAGCGACGCCCGCGGCGGGATCAGCCCGCAAGCGCACGTCGGGCTGCGCCGCTGGGAGCTGCCGCGCACCGAAATCGTCGGCGATTCGTGGGACGAACACCGGCAGGCGCTCGAGGCGCGCCGGCCGTTTACCGACCTGCTATTGCGGCGCAGCTCGGAGAACGGCGAGATCCACTACGTCAGCGTCGCCGGCCGGCCGGTTTTCGACGCCCATGGCTGCTTCAGCGGCTATCGGGGGGTCGCCAAGGACGTCACCAATCGCGTGGCGGCGGAGCTTGCGCTGCGCAGGTTCCGCGCGGCGCTCGATGCGGCGGGAGACATGGTTTTCCTGGTCGATGCACGGACCTCGGCCTACCTCGACTTCAACGAGACGGCGTGCCGCACCCTGGGCTACACGCGCGACGAGATGCTGGGGATGCATACGCAGGAGGTGCGCGCAGACCGGACACGCGAGCAGCTGCTGGAGGACTATCGCACGCTGGCCGCCGCGCCCAACGCGCGCGACATCAGCGTGGGCACGTACCGGCGCAAGGATGGCAGCACGTTTCCGGTCGAGGTGACGCGCAGGCTGCTCGAAACGCCCGATGGCAGGGTCGTGGTCGCCACGGCGCGCGACCTGACGGAGCGCATGCATGCCGAGCAGCGCCAGGCGACGCATCTGCGCTATCAGGAACGCGTCACGCGCTTCGGCCAGGCCGCGCTCGTCAAGTGCGAGCCTGCCGAGCTGGTCGAAAAGGCGGTACAGGCGGTGCTCGAGGCGCTCGGCGCCGAGTGCGTGGCCTATGTCGAGGCCGAGTCCGGCGCCCCGGCCGCCGCGCTGATGCTGCGCGCCGTGGTCGGGGTTTCCGATGCCGGCCCGAGAATCATCGCCTGCGCGCGGAACAATCCGCTGCGCCAGGCGATGCTGTCCGGCACCCGCCTGCTGGCCGATGGGGACCGGCTGCCGTTCGCGTGGGCGCGCGAGCTGCGAAGCGCGGCGCTCATTCCCGTGCGCAGCGACGACCAGGCACGCGCCGCGTTGTGCGTCTGCTATCGGCAAGCCAGCGCTTTCGGCGCCGAGGAGCTGAACTTCATCGAGGCCATGGCGAGCGTGCTGTCGACGGCGCTGCAGCGCATCGACAGCGAGGCGCGGCTCGCGTACCTCGCGCAGTTCGATCCGCTCACGGAGCTGCCCAACCGCACGCTGTTCGCCGACCGCTTCTCGCAGATGATCGCGCAGGCGCAGCGCCACGGCACGCCGCTCGCGGTGCTGTTCATCGACCTCGACGAGTTCAAGGTGGTGAACGACACGCTCGGTCATGCCGGCGGGGATGCGCTGCTCAAGGAGGTGGCGGGGCGGCTGCTGTCCGCGGTGCGAGCGGGCGACACCGTGGCGCGCATCAGCGGCGACGAGTTCGCCATCGTGCTCGCCGACCTCGTCCGCGCGGACGACGCCGCGCTCGTCGCGCAGAAGCTGATCGATCGCCTGGCGGACGCGGCCGAGATCAACGGCAAGGAAGTGTTCGTCACGGCGAGCATCGGGATCGCGGCCTATCCGTCCGACGGCGCCGATGCCGAGGCGCTGATCGGCGCGGCGGACGCGGCCATGTACCGGGCGAAGCAGGCGGGGCGCAACGCCTACCAGTTCTACACCGCGGAGATCAACCAGCGTTCGCGCGCCCGCGCGCAGCTCGGCACGGAGCTGCGCCGCGCGCTCGAGCGCGACGAGTTCGCGCTGGTGTACCAGCCGAAGTACGGCCTGGACCGGCGCCAGCCGAGCGGCGCCGAGGCCCTATTGCGCTGGAAGCATCCCGAGCGCGGCATGGTCTCGCCGGGGGAGTTCATCCCGGTGCTCGAGGAGACCGGCCTCATCGTGCCGGTGGGCGAGTGGGTGGTTCGGCGCGCCTGCGAGGACCTGAAGACCTGGCTGGCCGCGGGCGTGAATGTGGGGCCGGTGTCGGTCAACCTGTCGGCGCGCCAGTTCAAGCTGCAGGACCTGGACAAGCGCATCCAGTCGATGGTGCTCGCCGCCGGCATCGATCCCGGCCTGATCGAGCTCGAGATCACCGAGAGCCAGTTGATGCAGGATCCCGATCACGCGATCCGCGTGATGCGCGCGCTGCGCGAGGCCGGCATGCGTATCGCGATCGACGACTTCGGCACCGGCTACTCGAGTCTCGCCTACCTGACGCGCTTCCCGGTCGGGGCGCTGAAAATCGACCGCTCGTTCGTCAGCGACATGGCGCGCGACAAGGACGACGCCACCATCGTGCGCACCATCATCGAGATGGCGCACTCGCTGGGCTTCACCGTGGTCGCCGAGGGGGTCGAGACCGAGGAGCAGGCCAACCTGCTGCGCCTGCTGCGCTGCGAGCAGGCCCAGGGCTACCTCTACGCGCGGCCGATGCCGGCCGCGGAGTTGAGCCGCCTGTTCAGCGCGGCAAGGACGCGCCGAGCGCCCTGATCTCCGCGCCGATGTCCGTGCTGAACGGACGGTTGGATAGATCGAACCAGTAGCGCGCGTTCGCCTCGTCACCCTCCATGAGGTGCACGATGCCGTGCGCCCAGCACGCGAGCGGCGATTCCTCGTCCTGCTGCACGATCTCGTGCGCGGCCTGCCACTCGCCGCGCTCCAGGTGCGCGAGCGCGCGCTGCAGGCCCTCCCGATCGATCTTCATGCGCATAGCGCCCTCAATTAGCTTTTTCTCGCGCGCGGGTCAAGCTGACGCGGAACTTCGACTTAGAAAGCTAATTGACAAAGGTAATTTGCCGGGCGGAGAATCGCCCGGCAAATGCCCCGCGCGCGCAAAAAGGCTCTACCCCTTACGGTGTCGCGCGCCGCGCTGCTGCCGAGCGGCAGCGACGCCGAGTTCCGCGGGCTGATCCACGACCTCATCGCCTACGGCCACAAGCTCGACGCCTGCCGCGATGCGTTCGCCGCGATCGCCGGCATCTCGGGCGCGCAGTACGAAATCCTGATGCTGGTCAGCCGCACCGACGGGCTATCGATCGGCGAGGTGGCGGCGCGCCTGCACCGCTCCGGCGCCTTCATCACCATCGAGGCGAACAAGCTGGTCGAGCGCGGCATCCTCGACAAGGCCTCCGACCCGGAGGACGGGCGCCGGGTGCGGCTGCGGATGAATGCCAAGAGCCTGCAGCTGCTTGAGCGCCTCGCGCCGTATCAGCAGCGCGTCAACGATGTGCTCTTCGAGTTCGTCGACGCGAAGCGCTTCCGCGAGCTGCGCGCGGTTGCCGCGCAGCTGGTGGCGCGCGGCGACCGCGCGGTGGCGATGCTCGAGCTCTTGCTGCACGAAGCGGAGGCCGCGTGAGCGTCTCCTACTTCGTGCGTTACGACATCGGGGTTGCCGACCTGGAGAAATTCCTCGCGCGCTACCGCAAGGTCCACGTGCCGCTGGTCACCGCGTGGCCGGGGCTGCAGCGCATGGTGCTGCATACGCCGATCGATTGGAAGGATCCGTTTCCGGTGAACCGCGGCAAGGCCGTGCTGATGGCGCAGCTCGTGTTCGAGAGCGCGGAAGCTATGAACAAGGCGTTTGCCTCGCGCGAGCGCGCGGAGGCGCGAGCGGATTTCATGCGCTTCATGACGTTCGACGGCACGGTGACGCACCAGGCAATGGAAAGCGAAGAGGTGTTCCCATGAAACCGAAGCAGCACCTGGAGTTCGTGAAGGTCGACCTGAAAAGCGGCTGGGAAGTGCCGCCGGGATACCCGCCGGGGTTCTACCAGAAGATCCTCGCCTCGGACCTGGACGAGAAGAACAAGCGCGGCAGCCGCACGCGGCTGCTCAGGATCGAGCCCGGCGCCTTTTCCACCGAGCCCTTCGTGCACGACCATTGGGAGGAGGTCTACGTCGTGCAGGGCGATCTCGTGGTCGGCAACGACAAGCAGGGCAAGGGCGGGGAGCAGTGCTTCGCGCCGACCTATGCCTGCCGGCCGCCGGGGGTCCATCACGGCCCGTTCACCTCGCGTGGCGGCTGCATCCTGCACGAGATTCACTACTATGCTGAAGACCGGTAAGGACCACCTCGAGTCGCTGCGCGACGGGCGCGTCGTCTACATCGGCTCGGAGAAGGTCGAGGACGTCACCACGCACCCCGCGTTCCGCAACGGCGCGCGCTCGATGGCGGCGATCTACGACATGAAGCGTGCGGACCCGCGCTTTAGCACCGAGGGGTACAGCAATTACTTCCTGAGGGCGAAAACCAAGGACGACCTGGCCAAGCGCACGGAGCTGCACCGGGCCATCGCGGCGATGAGCCACGGCCTGCTGGGTCGCTCGCCGGACCACGTATCGAGCTTCGTGACCGGCATGGCGATGAACCCGTCGGTGTTCAAGGGGTTCGCGAAGAACCTGCTCGACTACTACGAGCACATGCGGCGCGAGGACGTCTACGGCGTGTACGCCGTACTGCCGCCGCAGGCCGCGCGCAATCCCGAGTTCTACCAGAAGCAGAACATTCCGGTGCCGTCGCTGCGCGTGGTGAAGGAGGACGACGACGGCGTGGTGATCACCGGGATGAAGATGCTCGCGACCGGCGCCGTGTTCGCCAACGAGATCTGGATCGGCAACCTGCTGCCGCTCGCGCCGAACCAGCTCGCCGAGTCGGTGACCTGCGCGGTGCGGGTGAATACCCCGGGCGTGACGCTGTGGTCGCGCAAGCCCTTCGAGCGCCACGCGTCCTCCGAGTTCGAGAACCCGCTCACCTGGCGCTTCGACGAGACCGACTCGATGGTGATGTGCGAGAACGTCAAGGTGCCGTGGGAGCGCGTGTTCGTGCACATGGACGCGATCCTCGCGCGCGAGATCTACATCAGGACGCCGGGGCACTGCTACGGCAACCACCAGTCCAACGTGCGCTTCCACGCCAAGATGCAGCTGATCGTGGGGCTCGCGAGCAAGATCGCGCACGCCTCGGGCGCCAACGAGGTGCCGGCGGTGCGCGAGGTGCTCGGCCGCTTCGCCGCGCTCGAGGCGGCGCTCGGCGGCATGATCGCCGGCCAGCTGCACGACGCCGAGGACTGGCCCGAAGGCTGGAAGACCTTCAACCGGCGCTACATGTATGCCGCGCTCAATTGGTGCACCGAGAGCCACTCGGCGATCATCGACGCGCTGCGCGAGCTGGTGGGCGGCGGCGTATTCCAGATGCCCGCCGACATCACCGTGATGCACGACGCGAAGCTCAAGCAGATGTTCGAGACTTACTGGCAGACGCCGCAGCTCGGCGCAGTCGAGCGCATGAAGCTCTACAAGCTCGCCTGGGACCTGATCGGCTCCGAGTTCGCCGGCCGGCACCTGCAGTACGAGAAGTTCTACGCCGGCGCGTCCTTCATCGTGCGCAACCACAGCTTCCGCGAAGCGCCCTGGGAGGGTTATCACAAAGTGGTGGACGATCTGATGGCGACCTATGGCATTCCAGCCCACTGAGCTCATCATTGCCGGCTGGACCGGGCGCGACGAGGCCGCGCTCCGGAAGCACATCAAGGAGCTGGAGGAGATCGGCGTCAAGCCGCCGAAGACCACGCCGATCTTCTATCGCGTGGCAGCGAACCTGTTCTGTCATTCCACCGAGATCCAGGTTTCGGGCCCGGACACCAGCGGAGAGGTCGAATTCGTCTTGATTCAGGAGAAGGAGCTGCGGGTCGCCGTCGGCTCCGATCACACGGACCGCAAGGCCGAGACCATCGGCGTGTCGCTCTCGAAGCAGCTCTGCGCGAAGCCGGTATCCACTGAGAGCTGGCGCTACGACGAGGTGAAGCCGCACTGGGAGCGGCTCGTGCTGCGCGCCTGGGCCGACGGCGAGCTCTATCAGGAAGGTCCGGTGACGGCGATGCGCTCGCCTGAGGATTTGATGGGGCGATATCCTCTGAAGCCCGGCTACGCCATGTTCTGCGGCACCCTGGCCGCCCGAGGCGGCATCCGGCCGGCCGAAAGATTCTCCATGGAGCTTGAGGATCCGGTGCTGAAGCGCAAACTGAAGCACGAGTACCGCATCCGCGTGCTGCCGGTGGAAGGCTGAACCCCCGCATGCTATACAGCGGCTCGCGGCGCTTGGCCGCGTGACCAAGGGGATCTCGATGCTGAGGAGACGGGTAGCCGTAACGGCACTGGCGGCCGTCGTTCTCGCCAGCGGTTGCGCATCGGTGCAGATGGCGCCGGAGCAGGCGGATACCGCGGCGAAGAGTTACGCGGTGTCGCCCGGCACGGCGAACATCTATGTCTACCGCAACGAGCAGATGGGCGCGGCGATCAAGATGCCCGTGGTGCTGAACGGGAAGCTCGTCGGCGACACCGGCGCCAAGACCTACCTCCTGCTCCAGGTGCCGCCCGGTCCCCACGTGATCGTCTCCAAGACCGAGAACGACTCGTTGATCGCCGTGAGCGCCGAGGCGGGACGCAACTACTTCGTCTGGCAGGAGGTGAAGATGGGCGTGATGTCGCCGCGCTCGCTGCTGCACCTCGTGGACGAAGCGACCGGCAAGGCCGGGGTGGCCGAGTGCAAGCTCGCCCAGACCCTGCCGTGACGCTTCAGTAGCGCACCAGGACTCGGTAGCGCAGGGTTGCGCTTCCCTCTGCCGGCACGTTGACGCGCCATTCGGCGGTACCGGCGGCCACCTTGGCGTGGCGCTGGGTCTCTTCCAGCATGGTCCAGTCGCCCGGTACGGGCTCGCGCACCACGACCGTGGCGGCTTCCTTCTTCGCGTTGCGCAGCACGATCTCGTACGCGCTCTCGAACACGTAGCTCGCGCGGTTGGTCGGCTCGCGGCGCTTGAAGTCGGTTTGCTTCTTGTCCGCGGTGACGTCGAACGCCTCGCCCAGCTTGAGGCGCACGGTCTCGTTCTTCGGCGTGTGGTCGATCTTGTCCTCGCCGACGAATTGCGCGTTGCCGGCGCTGTCCTTCTTGTACACGCGCACCACGCCTTTCGGCATCGGCATGCCGAGGCGCGAGGACTCGCGGTTCTCGAGCTGCACGAATACGCCGACCTTCATCTTCTGGCCGATGCCGCCGACGCTCGAGCGATAGTAGTAGTCGTTGCCCTGGAGCACGAGCTCCTTGACCACCGGCACGCCCTGCGAGCTGAGCAGCGAGACCTGCTTGGTCTGGTTGTCGGCGATCGTGGTCGGCCGCTGGAGCGTATAGAGGTGGTACTCGAAGAGTGACTCCTGCGCCATCTGGGCGGCCGGCGCTTCGGCGGCTCGGTCGCGCATCGCGCCGCTCTTGGCGGCGAGGCGCATTTCATCGCGCACGCGGTTGACGTCGCCCGCCACGAGCTGGAGCTTGGCGTTCGGGTAGCCGGTGCCACTGGTGTTGGTGAGCGTCACCCAGCCGTTCAGGTCGAGCGCCGTGTCCTTCGCGTTCAGCTCGGCGACGTAGTCGGCCTTCCAGGCGAGCCCGCCGGTGAGGTAGGAGAGCTCGATCGCCTGTGCGCCGCCGCGGGCAGCGTCCAGCTCGCTCACCAGCGTCGGGCGGTCGCGCAGGTTTGCCGGCACGCCGTCGTAAACGATGCGCCCGGGCAGGCCGGTCTCGATCCGGTCGCCGATGCGCAGCACCACGCCCGACGTCGCGGCAAGCACGGTGGCGGTCTCGATCGACTCGGCGCCGGTGGTCGGGTGCGTCCTGACAATGCGCACGTTGCGCCCGACGTATTTCTCCAGCAGTTTCGCCGGCGTGAGCAGGTCGAAGTCGAAGTTCTGCTCGAGCAGCGAGAGCGATCCGGGGTGCGACAGGCTGCGCAGCAGCGCGGTCTCGGGCCGCATCCGGGCGCTCACTTCGCGCAGCGCGAGGCGGTTGCGGCCGGCCTCGAAGCTCACGCGCCGCTGGTCCTTCACCAGCGCGAGGCTCTCGTTGTAGATGGTCACCGCGACCGACTGCTGGTCGGTGAGGGTGCTCGGCTTCTCGACGACCGTGGCATAGGCAGCGCCGGACAGCGCCAGCGCCACCGTCGCCGTGACTTTTTTCAGCATTGGCATGGGTTGTTGCCTCCTTGTCCTCCCTTAAACGGCACCTTCCTTGCTGCGGGTTAGGCAGGAGGCAAATTTCATGAAAGTCGCGAAGCAGAAGAGCCAGGCTCTCGCCCGGCTGGCTGCCCTGGTACGGCAGATGAAGATCGGCATGCTGACCACCATCGAGGCCGACGGCTCGCTGCGCAGCCGCCCGCTGGAAACGGTGGAATTCGACCCGGAGGGCCGCCTCTGGTTCTTTACCGAGGCGCATTCGCCCAAGTCGGAGCGCGCCCAGGCCGGCGACCACCAGGTCAGCTTGTGCTACGCCGACCCGCGCGACGAGGACTTCGCGTCGATCTCCGGCACTGCGCGCGTGGTGCGCGACGAGGACAAGATGCGGGCCCTGTGGAACTCGGGCCTGGAGCGCTGGTTTGCGCGCGGGCTGGAAGACCCGGACCTGGCGCTGCTCGAGGTCCGTATCGATAAGGCCGAGTACTGGGACGAGCCCCGGCGCGAGAACGTGAAGATCGGCACGCTAACGGCGCAGGACCAGCGCTAGGGCGACCATCACGAGGGCCGCGCCGGCCAGCATTCCCAACGTGACTTGCTCGTCGAGTAGAGCCCAGCCCCAAAGCACGCCGAGGACCGGCACCGCCAGGCCGACGGTCAGCGTGCGCGAGGGGCCGATGTCCCGCACCAGGGTGAAGAACGGCAGGTAAGCGAGTCCGCTGCAGACCAGTCCCACGGCGACCATTGCTGCCAGGCCGGGCAAGGTCCACTCGGATGGCGGCGGCGCGGTCGCCCACAGCGGTGCCATCAGGAAGGCAGAGAAAACCATCGAGCCCGCGGCGAGCCCCATCGGCGGCACGCGCCCGGCGCGTTGCTTGATCATCACACCGGCCCAGCCCCAGAAGCCGGCGCCGGCAATCGCCACCAGCGTGCCGAGCAGCGTCTTCCACCCGAGCTCGACCGGCCCGAGGTTGACGATGAGCGTGACGCCAGCGACGCCGAGCGCGAAACCGGCGATGCGCCCAGCGCCAAGCCGCTCCTTCAGTACCGGGACAGCGATCACCGCGGCCCAGAGCGGCACCATGCCGTTGATGATCGCGAGGTAGCCTGCGGGCAGCACGCTCGCCGCCCACGCGAAGCAGACGAAAGGCAGCACGTTGTTGACCAGCGCGACCGCGAGGTGGTCGCGCCAGTGCTCGACCAAGCCGATGCGCTGGCGCGCCACCCAGATCGCCCACGGCACCAGGAACAGGGCTGCGGAGAGCGCGCGGCCCTCGGCCACGGCGGCGGTGCCGAAGGCTGGCACCGCCACGCGCAGAAAGATGTACTGGAACGACCACATGGTGGCCAGCGCCAGCCACCGTGCGGCGTCATAGGTTCTCAGATGTACACGCGCTTCATCGTCTCGGCCGGATAGCGTGTGCCGGCGCCCGCGCCGACCGGTGCGGCATCGGAGATGCGCTTCAGATCGTCGGCGGTCAACTTGATGTCGAGCGCGGCAAGGTTTTCATCGATGCGCTCGCGGCGCTTGGTGCCGGGGATGGGCACCACGTCCTTGCCCTGCGCGAGCACCCACGCGAGCACGAGCTGCGCAGG
>Ga0075430_100002768_pt1 | contig 14650 bp, 16 predicted proteins | sample RhiMetdeltSRZDD4_FD_75294 | JGI IMG/M metagenome (GOLD analysis project Ga0075430, IMG submission 75294) | Populus rhizosphere microbial communities from Tennessee, USA - Rhizosphere MetaG P. deltoides SRZDD4 | ecosystem: Host-associated > Plants > Roots > Rhizosphere > Soil | place: USA... | reverse complement strand
TCCACCTCCATCAGCCACAAGGTAATCGATCTCGAAGATGTATGTACGATCACCATCTCGCCGCGGCAGGCCTCAAACTGATCCCTTCGCAGCCAGCCCCTATCGGCAGCGGCCGGTGTCGCCTCCTGGGCGGCCTGCGCCACCTGGCCGCACAGTCCTTCGATGGTAGCGAGCGACGCGGTCGCACACATGGCAAGCTTGATCGCATGACGTCTAGAAGTTTTCACAGCTGAGCTCCTCCTGGTGCAAAACTTCGTCCAGAGTCGGGAGGCGGCACAGGGTGTCTGTTGGAGGCACGCACCGGATGATGTGGTTTCGGATGCGCGAATGTGCGCACGACTCTCCGTCCTGGCGCACTGGCTGCTGCCTCGGGCTGCGCGCGAATGCACGCCGGGCACATGCGTGCGCGAGGACTGCGTTGCCAGGGATGATTCGTGCGTCCTGAGTGCAGAATTGGAAAGTTGCGAGGCGAGTGAACGCGAGCATTCGCGAGGCCGGACTCAGGACATCGCGCCCCGGTTCTACGAGCGCCTCAAGTTCAGGCCAATCGCCGAGAGGGTGTCTATCTGTTCATGGAGTGGAGGGGGTAGGGGTAGGGGAAACCCAAAGGGAGAAGGCAGAAGGGAAAAGGGAGAAACAGGCCTTGTACCTTTGTACCTGCCCGCCGCCGAGCGCGCGGTGCAACCGCAACCTGCCAAACCAAGGACAACAGGAGTTTAAGAGATCAAGAGAGACCAGGAATTTCTCCTGATCTCCTGCCCTCCTGTTTCTCGCGACGATGAGCCGGTCTGCAGAGTCGCGGTGGAAGGTCGCTGGCAGAGCAGCCGTCTGCGCGGCAATCGCTGTCGAAATCGGCACGAGCCGCACCGACCGGGTGGTCGCCTGAGAAAAGGGCGACGAGCTCCGGCGAGGTCTCGCCGTAGCGCGCCAGAGTGTCTGGCGCGGAGGCGGAGGAGGTTGGAGGTCGACGCGTCAGCCCCTGACTTGACTAGTCTGACCAACACGACGATACTCGGGCGATGGCCGAGACCTACTCGACCTACGAAGCCAAGGCCAAGCTCAGCGAGATCCTCCGCAAGGTGGCGCGCGGCAGGACGATCCGCATCTCGCGCCGGGGGGAGCCGATCGCCGAGATCCGACCCGTGCGCCGGGAGCCGGCTGCGCTCGAACAGCGAATCAGCGACCTGCGGGAACAGGGTGTGCTGAGCGCTTCATCCCCTCGCAAGGCCGCCCGCCTGAAGCCCGTCGCGCGTCGCACCGGAGCGCTCCGCCGCTTTCTGGCGGACCGGAACGGGTGAACGCCGCCTACGTCGACACGTCGTGCCTCGTCGCCATCGCCTTCGCCGAGCCGGGCTATAAGGCCGTCGCCTCGCGTCTCGACCGCTTCGACCAGCTGTTCGCATCGAACCTGCTCGAGGCGGAGCTCCGCGCGGCATTCCGCCGGGAGAAGGTGAACGCTGACGACACGCTGCTCGGCAGCCTCTCATGGGTCTTCCCCGACCGCGCCTTGACCGCGGAGATCGGGGCGGTGCTGGATGCCGGGCAACTGCGCGGCGCGGATGCCTGGCACCTGGCCTGTGCCCTCTATCTCTCACCTGACCCGCGCGAGCTCGCGTTCCTCACCATGGACCGACAGCAGGCCAGAGTGGCCGAGGCGCTGGGGTTTGTCGATCGCATCTGACTGCCAACTTCGACGTCATCCTCGTCTGCCTCGCGCTCATCGATCGGGTTCACGCCGAAGGGGAATCCATCACCATCACCAAGCGTGGCCGGACCGTCGCCCGGCTCGTCCCTGCCGGCGACGACGAGCGGCCGTGGCTGCGGGTTCGCGGCACGCTGCGGAAATACGACGAGCCGTTCGCCCCTGCCGTCGACGAGCGTGACATCGACGCCATCACCTGATGGCGAGCACACGGCCCCGCGCCACGAGCATCGCCACTTCCCAGAGACCGCGCAGGGTTCATTTCTCCCTTTTGCCTTCTGCCTTTTCCCTTGTCACCGCAAGCCGCGGATCTACGTGAATATCGCCTCGTAAACCATCCCCTTGCCGTCGGGCCCGACCGGCACCAGGAAGATTTCGTAGGTCCCCATCTCGTCGTGCACGACCTCGTAAATGCGCTGGGGCAGGACGGGGTCGAGGTTGGTGCGAAACGACAAGGTGAACGGAATTCGATGTTTGGCCGGGGTCGGGCGTCCGGGCTCGCCGAGCGGGCGCGCCTCGATCAACTCCGCGGCGACGTCGGTGTCGGGGCGCGGGCGAATCCGGAACGTCTGGCCAATCCGCGGCCGGAACGTTTCGACAGTCAGGGTCTCCAGGTTGTTCGACATCACCGTATCGTCTGGCACCAGGCCGTCCGCTTCAAGTCCCCAACGAGGAGTCTCGAGGGCGCGGATCCTGCTGGACCAGCGACTACGGATTGGGGGCTATTTCCGCGACGCTGACCGTCGACGGCCCGAACTTGCCGACGACGATCCCTGCCGCGCGGTTCGCAAGCTTCGCCGCCTCCGGCAGCGAGCCGCCGGCGGCCAGCGCCAGGGCGATCGTGCCGATGACCGTGTCGCCGGCGCCGGTGACGTCGGAGACCTCGCGCGCCTCGGCGGGTAGCGTCGTATCGCCGCCGGGCGTGTGCAGGTACATGCCGTGCTCGCCGCGCGTGATGAGGACGTTCTCGCAGCCGGCTCTCTCCCGAAATCGCCGTGCCGCCTCGCGCGCGTCGGCGTCGGTGCGGATGCGCAGATGTGCGACCGCTTCGGCTTCGTGGTGATTGGGAGTGATCAATGTCGCGCCGCGGTAGTAGTCGATGTGCGGCACTTTCGGATCGATGAGCATCGGACGCTTCGCCCGGTTCGCTGCCTGAATCGAGGCGGCGGCCACGGTCCGGGAAATCGCGCCTTTCAGATAGTCGGAGATGACGACGACGTCAGCATCGGGGATCAGCGCCTCGAGCCGTTCGACAATCGCCGACTCCACGGCCTGCGCGACTTCCTGATCCGACTCGTAGTCGATACGCGCGACCTGCTGGTTCCGTGTGGTCACGACCCTCGCCTTGCGCGTCGTGCGCCGGCCGGCGTCGGTGACGATGCCAGCGACACCGATGCCGCGGGATGTCAGATCGCGACACAGTTGCCGGCCTTCCTGGTCGTCGCCAACCACGCCGACGACAACAGTGCGTCCCCCGAGGGCGGAAATATTGTTGGCGACGTTGCACGCGCCGCCGAGCCGGAACTCTTCGTTCTGAAACCGGACCACCGGGACCGGCGCTTCGGGCGAGATCCGATCGACGTTCCCGATCAAGAAGTGATCGACCATCAGGTCACCGATGACGAGAACGGTGCGGCCGGCGAGTCGTTGAATCAGATCGTTGGTGGGACCGGCCATCTCAGGCCGCGCGCCGCTGGGCGACGGCAGGAGCGTCCGTCGCGGTCACCCGGTCGGCCGCGTAGGGCAAGGTCACGATCAACAGGAACAGCATCAGGAATTCGGAGTCCCCGAAGTTGTACTCGAACATGCCCGCGGTGAGCATCGCGACCACACCGGCGAGCGCCGCGGTGGGCAGCGATCGCATCGGCGACGAACGAGTCTTCCGGGCCAGATCCCGGATGAGCACGACGATGAACCAGATCCACACCACGAGTGCGGGCAGACCACGTTCGGCCGCGATCTGAAGCGGGACGTTGTGCAGATGGGGATTGATCTGCCGTTCCGCCCGCGGGTCGCGGTAATGCTGGTAAACGAGGCGCACGTTGTCCGGTCCGACACCGGTGAGTGGATAGTCGCGAATGATGTCCATGCCGGTGTGGAACATCGCCACGCGATCGCGGTTGGTCGGGTCCGACAGATTGAACGTGGAATACAGGCGCTGGGTCAGCGGCGCCGGCGCAAACGCCAGGAACAAGGCCGCGGCCACGGGAGCGAGCGCGATCAGCCGGAAGTCGCGGAGCAGCAGGAGCAGGCCGATGCCGACGCACACGCCGACCCACGCATTGCGGCTCATCGTCAGGGCGATCGCGACGAGCAGCGCCGGCATGACCAGCGACGCCCAGGTACGGTCCTGACCCCGGAACATGATGCGCGCGGCCGCGGTGCACGCCACGAGCATCAGCACGCCCGAGTAGGTCATGTAATGGGACAGTGTTCCCTCGACGCGCCGCTGCAGGTGATCGAAGTTGAGGATGGCATATTGGACGATGCCGTAAATCGCCTCGAGGGCCCCGACCGTGATGATCACGTCCACGGCCGTGAGGCTGCGGGGGCCAGGAAGGAGCCGGTACGCGATCGGGACGATGGCGAAGAGGACCAGCTGCTTCGTGTCCATGAAGCTGACGCGCTGATCGACCGCAAAGTACGCCGAGACGAGCGTCACCGCCCCATAGGCCGCGAGCGGCCAGAACATCCGAGGGACCTCGATGCGCTCGTGGTTGCGGATCACCAGCGCGAGCCACAGGACGGCGGTGAGCGTCAGGAGGACGCCGGCGGCAAAGATCGAGACCTGGAGCGATGCCGCGAAAGCCAGCAGCGCGAGCCACGCGGCACGCTCGAGTCCGACGGGACGGTCTTCCACGATGCCGGTGGTGGTGGTCGTCGTCATGCGATACACGCCAGCGCTCTTTCAGCGGCTGCCAGCACCGCTGCCGGCCTCAGCGTCGTCAGGCACCGGTAGTCCCCTGGCGCGCACACCCGCTGATCACACGGACGACAGGCCAGGCCCGCCACTTCCACCGATTCGCTGAGGATGTGGCCTGATCGCCATGGTGCCGAGCGCGCCGGAAGCGTGGGGCCGTAAATCGCCACAATCGGCGTGGCGGTGGTCGCGGCGACATGCAGCGGACCGGTATCACCGCCGATGAACAGGCGGCTTCGGGCGACCAGCGCCCGGAGCTCGGCGATGTCGAACTCACCGAAGTCCAGCACCTGCGACCGCGCTTCCGCCGGCAGACGATCGCGGGCGCTCGCCGCGATGCGATCGGCCGCGGGGCGGTCGGACGGTCCGGAGCTCAGCACGACACGGCGACCACGTGATTCGCGCACGAGGCTCGACACGACCTCCGTGAATGCGGGCTCCGGCCAGCGACGGAACGGATTGCTGGCGCTCACGTGGACGACGATCAGCTCGTGTCCGGGTTCCACCCCGGCTCTCTGCAGCCGTTCCGCAACCCGGCCGTCGGCGGCAGTGTCGAGCGGCATTTCAACGGCATCGCGCGCCGGGTCGGGCGCGCCCCCCGGCCAGCCGTCGATGGCGTTCAGCAGGTCCCACTGATTCACCACCGAGTGCCGTGGACGGAGCTCGCGGGCACGTGGCACGGTACGCGTGTACATCCAGTGCCGACCCGCGATGTCGTATCCGATCCGCTGGGGGGCGCCGGTCGCCAGCGTGAGCCACGAGCTGCGAGGGCCGCCGTGCATGTCAATCACCACGTCGAAACGCTTCCGCCTGAGCCGCCGGGCGAGCCGGAGATCGTCGGCGATCCGCGCCAGCCCGCGGGTCCGCTCGACGACAATGACGTCGTCCAGGTGGGGATTGCCGGAAACCACCGCCGCCGCGTCGCGCTCGACGAGATAGCTGATGGATGCGTCCGGGAACGTCCGCCTCAAGGCCCTGATCAGCGGCGTCGACAGGACCACGTCGCCGATGAGTCTCAGGCGAATGAGGAGGACGCGCACGGGTCACGGTTCGATGGTCGCCTCGTCCAGGAGCATGACGGGGATGTCATCTTTGATCGCGTAGACGCGCTTGCACTGGCTGCACTTGAGCGCCGTTCCGTTCTTGACGAGCTCCACCTTCGTCTTGCAGTTCGGGCAGGCGAGAATCTCGAGCAATTCAGGGTCGACAGGCATGGAATCCTTTAGGGCGCGGGCAGTGGCACGTTGCGTCCCGTGACCGCAGGGGTCATTATAGTCATGAAGATGCGGCGAACAGTCCTCGTGTTCCTGGCGGTCGTGCTCGCCTGTCCCGCCCTGGCGGGTGCCCAGGCTCCTGCCGCCGACACCTCCAGTTATTACTTCCTGCTCGGACGCTACTACGAGTCCCAGGGCGATGTGGACAAGGCCATCGCCTCGCACAAGCAGGCCCTGGGCCTGGAGCCGGCGTCGGCCGAGATTCGGGCCGAGCTCGCGGGCCTCTACGCGCGTCAGGACCGGCCCGCGGAAGCCGTCGAGATGGCCGAGGCCGCTCTCGGGAAGGATCCGGCGAATCGCGAAGCGAACCGGATCATCGGGTCGGTGTTTGCCGCGCTCGCCGAGCAGCGCCAGCCCCTGAAGCCCGGGGACGACACGGCGACTTACGTCCCAAGGGCGATCGGCGCGCTGGAACGGGCCCGTTCGGATGGCGGCAGCGATGTCGCGCTCGACCTGACGCTGGGACGTCTTTACGTTCAGACGAAGGCGTTCGACCGGGCCATTCCGCTGTTGCGGCGTGTGGCCGCGCAGCAGCCCGGTTACAGCGAGATCGCGATCCTGCTCGCGACCGCCGAAGAGGGTGCGGGCCGGACGGACGACGCCCTCGAAACCCTGCGCGCGTCGCTCGATGAGAACCCCAAGTCGTTCCGTGGATGGGTCATGCTCGGGGAGCTGAGCGAGAAGCAGAACGAGTGGAAATCGGCCGCCGACGCGTACGCGCGCGCGCAGACCCTGAACTCACGGGTCGATCTGAGCACCCGGCGCGCGGGCGCCCTGATCAACGCCGGCGATGCGGCCGCTGCGCGTGATTTGCTGAAAGAGCCTGCTTCGGCCGCCAAGCCGGGACCGATCGTCCTCTATCTATATGCAACCGCGCTCCGGCAGACGAACGATCTCGCCGGTGCCGAGGACATCGCCCGCCGGCTGCGGGCGGCGGCGCCCGAGGATCCGCGAGGCATGTATGTCCTCGCCCAGGTGCTCGAAACCAAGAAGGATTTCGAAGGCGCGGAGCGTGCGCTGCGCGACATCCTGCAGCGCGATCCTTCCGATGCCACGGCGCTCAATTACCTGGGTTACATGCTGGCGGAACGGGGGCAGCGCCTCGACGAGGCGGTGGACCTGGTGCAACGCGCGCTGAAGATCGAGCCGGGGAATCCGTCGTTTCTCGACAGCCTGGGCTGGGCCTACTACCAGCAGGGAAAGCTCGATCTGGCCGATCCGCCGCTCAGCGAGGCGGCGTCGAAGATGCCAAACAACTCGGTGATCCAGGATCACCTCGGCGATCTGCGCTTCAAGCAGCAGCGATTTGCCGACGCGGCGGCGGCCTGGGAACGCTCGCTCAACGGCGACGGTGACTCGATCGATCGGCCGAGGATTCAGAAAAAAATCCAGGACGCCCGTTCCCGCCTGGAGCGTCCCTAGCTAGATGCGGTTTCGCGTCAGTTTGATGGTGGCGTTCGCCTGCTGTGTGTCGGCGGGCGCATTGTCGGCGTGTGCGGTCAAACGGGTGGCGCTGCCGACCGGCCCCGGCACGCCGTTCCCTGACGCCGCGCCCGCGTACGAACAAGCCATCAAGGATTGCCGTTCGGTCCGGACGATCCGCGCCACGCTCGGACTCTCGGGGCGGGCGGGCTCGACGAGCCTGCGCGGCAACGTTGACGCCGGTTTCGAAGCCCCCGAGAAGATCCGTCTCGAAGGACGTCACCCGCTCGGGCGCCCGGTGTTCATCCTGGCGTCGCCAGGTCCGCAAACCACCCTCTACATGCCGCGTGAGAACCGGGTGATGCAGAACGCCAGCGCCACCGACATCGTCGAGGCGCTCGTTGGCCTGAGGCTGGCGCCGCACGATCTGCGCACGCTGGTGAGCGGCTGCGGGTTCGAGGTTGGCCAGCCATCCGAGGGACGCCAGTACGGAGATGGTCTGGTTGCCGTGACGGTTGCCGGCGCGACGACATACATCCGGCAGGAGCGGGGGCGGTGGCAGATCGTCGGATCGACGCGGTCGCCGCTGAGCGTCCTCTATTCGGACTTCACCAGCGGCCGTCCATCGACGCTTCGCCTGCAGGCCAGCGGCACACCGGCCGCCGATGTGACGGTCCGGCTCTCGGACGTGAACATCAACGTGCCGCTCGAATCCGAGGTGTTCGCGGTAGACGTGCCTGCCAGCGCGCAGCCGTTGACGCTCGAGGAGCTGCGCCGGGCCGGTCCACTCGGCGGCGCATGACCCGCAAGCGCCGATCACCCCCGCGTTCGCGTCCCCGTAAGGCTTCCGCCGGCAGTCGTCGCCGCGTGGCAGCGCGCGCACACGCCAAGGTCAACCTCGATTTGCGGGTGCTCGGGACGCGGCCCGACGGCTATCACGAGCTGCGCACGGTGTTTCAGTCGATTGCGCTGCACGACACGATAACTGCCCAGGAAAAAGCCGGTCCCTTCGTCTTGAAATGCCGGACCCCCGGTGTACCGCTGGACGATCGGAACCTCGTGTGGCGCGCGGCGGCCGCGCTCTGGAAAGCGCTGGGGCGGGCCGGCGATCCCGCGGATACCGTCGTGACGATCGAGAAAGCCATTCCCATGCAGGCCGGGCTGGGTGGCGGGAGCGCCGATGCGGCGGCGGCACTGCAGGTGCTGGGCCGCCTCTGGGGCGGCGCCCCGCTGTCACTGCTGCGCGAGGTCGCCGGCGGTATCGGATCCGACGCTCCATTCTTTCTGTCGGGCGGGACCGCGCTTGGCCTCGGGCGCGGCGAAGAGGTGTATCCGCTCGTCGACCTGCCCCGTCACTGGATCGTGCTCGTCCGGCCGCCCTTCGGCGTCTCCACCGTCGAAGCTTACTCGTGGTACGACGAAGATCGCGCAGCCGGTGTGCGCGAGCCCCGGATCGACGTCCAGATCCTGCCGGTGCCCTGGCCGAGCCGCGCGGCACAGATGATCAACGACCTCGAGGCTCCCGTGATCCGCCGCCATCCGGAAATCGGCACCATCAAGGCGGCGCTCCGCGAGGCCGGCGCGTCCGCCGCAGCGATGTCCGGCAGCGGGTCGGTTGTGTTCGGACTCTTCCGCACCCGGCCGGCGGCCGCGCGCGCCCTCCGTCCGCTTGCCAAGCTCGGAGATTCGGTCGTGCTGAGCCACACCTTGTCGCGCGCCGAACATGAGGCGAGGGCCCGTCCAATCCTCCGTCGCGTTTGACCGAACCGGCTCATCCCGGCTAAACTTATCGTTTTCTAGTGGCGCCCGAGGACGCAGTCGGGGGAGCGAAGGTCTTCTGGGGCGTGGCCAAGCTGGTAAGGCGCGGGACTTTGGATCCCGTATTCGAAGGTTCGAATCCTTCCGCCCCAACCAGCCTTCGCGCGCGTCCTTCGGACGCGCGCTACGGCTAGGCCTTCGGCGAGTCCGCTAATGTGAGTCGGGGCGTCACGGAATCTTCGCGCGGCTCCTGCCCGCGAGCGGAATGGAGCGGGCGTTGGGGCCCGCGCAATGGAGCGAGCGGGAGGGGGGCTCCGGGGGGAAGCGCCCCGGGACACGCGAAGCTCCGAGGGGCGATATTCCTCCCGGACAAACGATGAGTCGCGGACAGCTCAAGCTGTTTTCTGGGAGCGCACATCCGGCCCTCACGGCCGAGATTGCCGAGTTTCTGGGCGTCTCAATCGGTCACGCGCGTTTGCAGCGGTTTCCGGACACGGAGTGCTCTTTTCAGATCGACGAGAACATCCGTGGCACCGACGTCTTCGTCGTGCAGCCGACCTGCGCCGACGTCGATCGCAACATCATGGAGTTGTGCGTGATGATCGATGCGTTCCGCCGTTCGTCGGCGTCGCGCATCACGGCGGTCATCCCGTATTACGGCTACGCCCGGCAGGATCGCAAGGACAAGCCGCGCGTGCCGATCTCGGCCAAGCTGGTGGCGAACCTGCTGAGCGCGGCCGGGGCGAATCGCGTGTTGACGATGGATCTGCACAAGGCGCAGATCCAGGGATTCTTCGACATTCCGGTGGATCACCTGTTCGCGGCGCCGGTGATCATCGACTACTGCTCGAGGCTCGGGATTCCGAACCTCACGATCGTGTCGCCGGATGCCGGAGGCGCTGAACGGGCCCGCGCGTATGCGAAGCGGCTCGGCGCGGAACTGGCGATCGTCGACAAGCGGCGCACCGACGATGGCACCGCGGAAGTGATGAACGTGATCGGCGACGTAGCCGGGCGCTGTTGCATCCTGCAGGACGACATCATCGACACCGCAGGCACGATCGTGAAGGCAGCCAGCGCGCTGCGGGCCGAGGGCGCGGAGCGGGTGTTCGCCTGCGCGGTGCACGGGGTGCTGTCGGGTCCGGCAATGGAGCGGCTCGAAGCGTCGCCGCTCGAGCAGGTGATCATCACCAATACGATCCCGCTCGAGGCTGAACGCTCGAAGTGCTGCAAGAAGATCAAGCAGCTGTCGGTGGCGAGACTGCTGGGACAGGCGATCCGCAGCATTCATGAAGAGACGTCGGTAAGTTCGTTGTTCGTGTAGTCGCCAGCAGCCAGTTTCCAGCTTCCAGGAGTTCACTGGAACCGAGACTGGCAACTGGGACCTGGAAACTGGAAACTGAGATGGATTCAACACTTCAGGCAGAAAAACGCGAAACACGCGGCAAGAACGAAGCGCGCCGGCTGCGCGCCAGCGGCAAGATTCCGGCGGTGCTCTACGGTGCTGAGAAAGGCAAGGCGAGCGAGATCGCCGTCGACCCGAAGGTCCTCCTCCGCATCCTCCATTCCGAGTCGGGCGTGAACACGCTGATCGGGCTCGAGGGCGTCGGCAGTGGCGACACGCGAGTGATGGTGAAGGAATACCAGCTCGACCCGATCACCCACAAGCTGCTCCACGTCGACTTCTACCAGGTCGCGATGGACAAGATGCTGACGGTGACCGTGCCGATCCTCCTCAAGGGCGAGGCCAAGGGCGTCAAGCAGCAGGGCGGCATCGTCGACTTCGTCAACCGCGAGATCGAGATCGAGACCCTGCCGGGCGACATCCCGGAGAACGTCACTGTCGACGTCTCCGAGTTGATGCTCAACCAGGGCCTCCGCGTGCGCGACCTCCAGATCGAAGGCGCGAAGTGGAAGCCGCTCACCGACGGGGACACGATGATCGTCCACGTCGTGGCGCTCAAGGTCGAAGAGCCGGAGCCCGAGGCGGCTGCGGCGGTGCCTGCGGCGGCGGCCGAGCCCGAGGTTATCAAGAAGGGCAAGACGGAGAAGGAAGAAGAGAAATAAGGCAGAAGGCAGAAGGCAGAAGCGATCTTTTTCCCTTTTGCCTTTTGCCTTTTGCGTTTTCCCTTGATCTGGATGCGCCTTATAGTCGGCCTCGGCAACCCGGGCAGGAGGTACGCGGCCACCCGGCACAACCTGGGCTTCGAGGTCGTCGACGTGCTGGCGGGGCGGTGGAAGGCCGGGTGGGAGTCGGCGCCGCGCGGGATCGAAGGATTGGTCGCGCGGGATCGGGCGGCGGACACGCTCCTGGCCAAGCCGCTGACGTTCATGAACCTCAGCGGCCCGGCCGTCGTCGGACTGCTGCAGTTCTACAAGATCGAGCTGCCGGAGATGTTCGTCATCGTCGACGACGTGAACCTGGAGCTGGGGCGGCTGCGAGCGCGGGCCGCCGGATCGGCGGGCGGCCACAACGGCCTCAAGTCGATCATCGAAGCGCTTGGCAGTGATGCGTTCGCACGGATGCGCATCGGGGTCGGCGGCGGCGAGCCGCGCCGCGACCTGTCGGGCCACGTGCTGGGCCGGTTCGCTCCCGACGAGGAACCGATCATTGCCGAGGCGGTCAGTCGAAGCGTCGAGGCCGCCGAGCTGTTCATCGCCGAGGGAATCAACCCGGTGATGAACAGGTTCAATCGGAAGGAAGAGAAAGAAGAGACGGAATAGGACAATCCGATCTTTCTCCTTGCTACGTCGCAGAGACGTAGCCACCGCCCAGGCGCGCCGCAGCGCGCCCGCCGGAGCGGAGTGGGGCACAGGGGCCCCGCGAGCGACGGCGTAAGGGGGTCCGGGGGACGAAGTCCCCCGGACTAAGAAGTCCAGAAGGAGACACATGAGCACTACCAGACAGTACGAGCTCGTCTACGTCCTGACACCCGAATCGTCAGACGAGCAGGTCGCCGAGATGCACACGCAGATCGAGCAGATCGTTCAGCGTTTCAACGGCACCATCGACAAGACCGAGAACTGGGGCCGCCGCAAGCTCGCCTACGAGATCGGCCATCACCGCGAAGGCAACTACGTCGTCGAGACCATCACCGGCTCTGGTGAGCTGATGAAGGAGATCGACCGCCGCCTGCGCGTGCTCGACACGGTGATTCGTCACCTGGTCGTGCGCGTCGACGAGGAACTGCGGGTGGCCGAGCGCACGCGCGACGCGCGCAAGGCGACCCAGGCCCGCCGCCGGACCGCGCGCGGCCTGCCGCCCGAGCCGCAGCCGGGCGAGGGGCGTGGCGACAACATGGACCAGGATGACGATCGCGGCGACCGGTACGACCGCGGGGATCGCTACGGAGACAAGTACGAGGTGCAGCGATGAGCGAGGAACGTGGAGGCCGCGGCCGCGGCGGCGCGAAGGGGCGTGACGCGGACAAGAACAAGGGCGGCGATCGCCCGCGCGGCGGGTTCTTCCGTCGCCGGCGCGTCTGCAAGTTCTGCGCGGAGAAGATCGACTACGTCAACTACAAGGACGTGCGTCTGTTGATGCCGTTCCTCCCCGAGCGGGGCAAGATCCAGCCGCGCCGGATCTCGGGCACCTGTGCGCTGCACCAGCGCAAGCTGCAGACGGCGATCAAGCGCGCGCGGCAGCTGGCGCTGATCCCGTACGTGACCGACTGATACGAGATTGCCAACATTGCCAGGATTGCCAACATTGCCAACATTGGGAATGCGGCAATCTTGATAATTTTGGCAATGTTGGCAATTTTGGCAATGTTGGCAATGCAGAGAGAACTCCTATGGAAGTCATCCTGAGAGAACACATCGACAATCTCGGCCGCCGCGGCGATGTCGTGAAGGTCGCGGCGGGCTACGCGCGCAACTACCTGTTGCCGCGGAAGCTCGCGCTCGCCGTCACCGAGGCGAACAAGCGGCAGATCGAGCGCGAGCGGAAAGTGGCCGAGGCGCGCGATGCCGAAGAGAAGCAGCAGGCCGATGCGCTCGCGCAGCGGATCACAGCCGCCGAGATCGAGATCGCTCGACGCGTGGGGGAGAACAACACGCTCTACGGGTCGGTGACCTCGGCGGACATCGCGCACGCACTGGAAGCGAAGGGCTTCCAGGTGGACAAGCGGAAGATCGTCCTCGCCGAGCCGCTCAAGGCGGTAGGGGAGGTGACCGTACCGCTGAAGATTCATCGCGATGTGACCGCGCAGCTCAAGGTGAAGGTCGTCCCCGACACCCACTGAGCCGCAACCGCGTCCGATCACCATCCGAATCGGGTGACGAGGGTGTTATCATCCCGTCACCCGATTTCTTTTTCCCCAGCCCCTTACGCATGCCAGACGTCGCTGCGCCTGAACGTACGCTTCCGCACAACCTCGACGCTGAAAAATCGGTGCTCGGCGCGATCCTGATCCACAACGACGCGTTCAATCACGCGGCCGAGCTGATCGATGCGAAGGATTTCTTCCGCGACGCGCATCGCCGGATCTTCGACAAGATGGTGGCGCTCAGCGAGCGCGGCCACGTCATCGACTTCATCACGCTGAAGGAGGAATTGTCGCGGGCCGGCGAGCTCGACGAAATCGGCGGCCCTTCATATATCGCGGCTCTCGCCGATGGCGTGCCGCGGTCGGCCAACGTCGAGTACTACGCGCGCATCGTCAAGGAGAAGTCGACGCTTCGCAGCCTCATTCACTCGGCGAACAAGATCCTGACCGAGGCGTACGAGGCGGAAGAGGAGCCCGACACGCTGCTCGACGAGGCGGAGCGTGCGATCTTCGCGATTGCCGAGGGACGGATCCGCGCCGGCTTCGTGCCGCTGCGGGATCTCGTGCAAACCAGCTTTGCCGCGATCGAGAAACTGCAGCAGAACAAGGGCGCGATTACCGGCGTGCCGAGCGGATTCCCTGATCTCGACGAGATGACCACCGGCCTTCACCCCGGCGACCTGGTGGTCGTGGCGGCCAGGCCATCGATGGGCAAGACCAGCCTCGTCCTGAACATTGCGCAGTACGTCGGGACCCATACGTCGATGACCGTCGGGTTCTTCAGCCTCGAGATGTCCAAGGAGCAGCTGTTCATGCGCATGCTCACCTCTGAGGCACGAATCGACGCGCATCGCTTCCGCAGCGGCTATCTCAACGAACAGGACTACGGCAAGCTGTCGCACGCGCTCGGCACGCTCGCCGAGGCGCGGGTGTTCATCGACGACACGGCATCGATCGGGGTGCTCGAGATGCGTGCGAAGGCACGCCGTCTCAAGGCGGAGCACGGTCTCGATCTCCTCATCATCGACTACCTGCAGCTGATGCAGGGGCGCGGCCGGTTCGAGAGCCGTCAGCAGGAAGTGTCGGCGATCTCCCGATCGCTCAAAGGGCTGGCCAAAGAGCTCAGCTGTCCGATCATCGCGCTCTCGCAGCTCAGTCGCGCCCCGGAAGGACGGACCGATCATCGCCCGCAACTCTCCGACCTGCGTGAATCCGGCGCCATCGAGCAGGACGCGGACGTCGTGTTCTTCATCTACCGCCCCGAGGTCTACGACAAGGAAGAGGCCAGGCCGGAGGATCAGGGCAT
>Ga0075430_100002767_pt1 | contig 14651 bp, 11 predicted proteins | sample RhiMetdeltSRZDD4_FD_75294 | JGI IMG/M metagenome (GOLD analysis project Ga0075430, IMG submission 75294) | Populus rhizosphere microbial communities from Tennessee, USA - Rhizosphere MetaG P. deltoides SRZDD4 | ecosystem: Host-associated > Plants > Roots > Rhizosphere > Soil | place: USA... | reverse complement strand
CGTGTGCTGCGCGCCGGCGACTTCGGACGCATGCAGGCCACCGCTGATGTCCACGAACGCCTTCCCTTCCGCAGCGAGACGGCGGGCGTCGGCGTCCGAGAGCCCCGCGGGGTGCGCGAGTCGCAGCGAGATCTCACGCAGCCGCTCCACCCGTCCGAGGTTCTCGGGCGATGAAATGAGCACGAGCGTCCATGGCCGCCCGTTCGACGTCTTCCCGACGTCGACGAGCCGCACGCGGTTGCTCGCGGCCGCGAGCCGCTGGAAGTACGTCATCGTCTCGTCATACGTCGCGAGCTTGAAGTCTGCCCCGACGGTGAAGCCGAGGACCGATTCCGGTGTCGGAATCGCGGCGTGCTGTGCGGCGCCGGGGGCGCTGAATGCAGCGCCGAAAGTGAACGAGACGACGGCGAGTCCGCGAATGGCGATCATGACGATTGGAGTGGGATCGGCGAGAGTCGGCCGGCGCAATATGCGCGCGGCCTGTGACGGGCGTAACGGACGCGAGGGCTGCGGCGGCGGGATTCCGCCTGCTAAATTGCGATACGACTCGTTGCCGAAGGCCGTGCCATGAGAACCCGCCTGCGCACCCATATCGATACCCGACGGGCAAGCGTCGCTGCCGCAATCGCCCTGTGCGGTGTCGCCGCTGCCTGTCGCACCGAGCCGGAGCCGGCGTCGGTCGAGACAAAGGTCGTGTACTCGGACGCCTTCTCCATCGACACGCTTTACGCATCGATGCGGGGACCGTACCACGTGATGAAGGTGCAGCTCGGCGACAGCACCTCGCACGAGCTGCTCTGGGTCGTCGGCTACGAAGCTGCCATCGTCGACGCCGACACGCGCGAGCAGAAGTCGTCGGAGTTCATGTGCCACTCCAACGTAGACCTCGACATGGCGCGGCACCGCGAGATCTTCGGATGGAAGAAGTATCCGAGCCGCCGACTGTTCACGCTTTCCGAGGGGCAGACGGATGTCCGGCTCCCCGACGGATTCGGCATCCCGCTACGCTCCGACGAGCCCCTGTCGGTCACCGCACAGGTGCTGAATCACAACCATAAAGGTGACCCCGTCCGGGTTCGACAGCGCGTGACCGTGCACTTCATCCGCGACCGCGCGCTGGAGAACCCGCTCGTGCCACTCTACCAGCGGGGCGTCAACACGCTCGTACGCCTCGACGGTCCCGGGGGCGGCTACGGCGAAGAAGTGGACGAACACGCCGAGCACCAGCACGGTGCCGCCGACGGCATGGCCGCGGACACGATGCCGTACCGCGACAAGAAGGGTCGCTCGTTCGCCGGCCACTGGGTCGTGAAGCCCGGCCGTGAGGTGCGACGCACGCCGCTCGACGGTTGGCTCGCGCTGCGGCAGGACATGACGATTCACTTCGCGAGCGTGCACCTGCATCCGTTCGCCGAGTCGATCGAGCTGCGCGACGTAACGACAGGCGCGACGGTGCTCTCGAGCAGGGCCGAGAATCACGCGTCGCGCATTGGACTGTCGCGGGTCGATCAGATCGCGTCGAAAGAGGGCATCACGCTGCTCAGGGACCACCAGTACGAGCTCGTGAGTGCGTACAACAACACGAGTGGCGCGGACCGAACGGCAATGGCGGTGATGTACCTGTACGTCGAGGACACGGAGTTTCGGGCGAAGCGCTGAAGGGGTCAGAGTCCAAGGGCATCGTTCCATTGCCAAGGCAATGGAACGATGCCCTTGGACTCTGACCCCTTGCTCCGCCTCGCTGCCGCAAAGCTGCCCGTGATCGTGATGTCGCCCTTCCCGGTCTCGAGCGGCGTAATCGGCTTCCCGACCGCGTCCGGTGTCAGGAACGGAATCACCTGATACTGGCTCGCGTACAGCGTGAACGTTCCCGAGACCCGACTGCCTGCTTCGGTGATCGTGACCGAACCGGAGTCAGCGAGGAACACCTGCAGGCCATTCGCCTTCCGAACCACAAACGCCGAGGAGAACTCGGCTCTCGGCATTCCTGGCCGCGTTCCGAGCGCGCCCAGTCCATGCGCGCCGAGTGGGAAGCCCGCACCGCGACGGGTGAACGAGATCGTCTGGCCACCGCCGCCCAACAGAACTATCGAGCTGAGCGTCTCGCCTGCAACGTTGGCCTCGATCGCGAACTGACGCGCCCACGCGTCGTCACCGGCGGAAGCCGAGCCGCTGATGCGCTCGTTCACTGCGCCCCGGACGTCAGCGCTGAACGTCGAGCCACCGGGGACGGGGCTCATGGCGTCTCCGCAGCCCACAGCGACCAACACACCTCCCGCCAGCAGACAGCGGCCTGCTCGGGTCAGACTTTCGTATGTCATTGATGTCGAGCTCCTGTCCAGAAGGGTGGAACAGCGGCAGCGTCGGGCACCGTCTATCGCGGGCCGGGGCGCCGCATTCGTGGCGCGTTAGGCATGCGCGGTGGCTGCATGCCGCGCGATCGGCCGCCCGGGAGGTCTCGCGTGCGGATGGACATCGCGGTCGTCGGCTTCGCGCCGGCGAGGATGTCGCGCTCCACTCGGCGTCGAAACTCCGACAGCTCATCGTCGCGGGCGCCGTTCCGGAGCGCGTCCGCCACCGTTGCCGCCGCCGAGTCGGCCGGAACGCCCCGCGCGACGAGGTCCGCCAGCACGACGAGCGGAACGGTCAACAGGCCGGTCGGACGTGCGGCACGCATGGATTCGACCGCCGTCGGCGTGACCCCGGCGACGATCACGCCCGCACCGGAGACGATCTCATCGCTCTGTGCCCGTTCGCCCAGCGCCTGACGAGCGGAGCCGAGGGCCGACGCGTACTCGCGCACGGCACCGACGATACGCTCGGCGGACGCGCGACGGGTTGCGCCCTCGAGCGCGACGCCGATCAACGGATCGGCCGGTAGCCCGGCGACACGAACGGAATCCACCAGCCGGGTGACCTGCGCTGCGGTCGCCGAATCGAGGCGTGTCGTGAGCCGTCGATCCTGCGCCGACGCATCCGACACGGCCAGCAGCGCGAGGCCGACGGCCGCAAGCAGCGGCTTGACGTTAGGCGTCATTGTGTCCGGCCTCCGCCCACGAGCATGACCGAGTTCCGCGACCCGAACCACCGCTCCGGCGCGAGTGGCGCTTGGGGGTCCGGCACCCAGGCGCTGCCGTCCACGACGAACGCGTAGACGTGACGCCCGTCCGCCAATGGCAGCGCGACGTGCCACGCGCCACCGGGCGCGCGCGCCATCGGCGTCGCGATCGGATCCCAGTCGTTGAACTCGCCGACGAGCGCGACGCGACTCGCTGCCGGCGCAACGAGCATGAATTGCACCGGCTGTCGCACGCCTAACGCGCCTGCTGACACGTTGGCGGGAACGACCGGCGGGACGCGTCTCATCCCCAGATCCTCCATCGCGGCGCGGTAGGACTCGCCGCGCAGCCGCCACCCCGCAAAGCCGCCCACGCCGAGTCCCGCGGCGAAGGCGACTGCCGCCGCCAGTCCCGCGACGAGCCACACCGCGCCGCGTCGTCGTGAGCGGCGTCGAAGGCGGGCATGCTCCCAATCGCCCGTGGGGTCACCCGCGTCATCCGATGCGAACCGGCTTGCCGCTTCGCCACGAATGGCCACGAGCACGTCGTCCAGCGCAGCGTCGTCGCGGGCACTCGGGGTGCGCAACTCCGCGGCAGCGCGCTGGAAGTTCCGTTCATCCCGGTCGTCCCTGTCGTCAGTCATCGTAGATCTCCCGCAGTCGCGGTCGCAGCGCGTCGCACGCACGCTTCACCCGCATCTTGAGCGCAGACACACTGGCGCCGAGTATCGTCGCCATTTCCTGATAGTCCATCTCCTCGACGTACTTGAGGAGAAACGCCTCGCGCAGCAGCGGCTCGAGCTCGTCCACCGCTCGCCGAATCGCATCCCCCCGCTCACTCGGCTCCTCGGCCGGCGAGGCCGCGTTCACGAGCGCCACCGGATCGTTCAGAAAGCGACGCGTCCGACGCGCGCGTTGCAGCGCCAGCGTGCGACAACGGTTCACGAGGATGCGAAACAGCCAGGCGCGGAACGGCTGACGATCGTCGTAGCGCGAGAGCGCCAGATACGCGCGCATGAACGTGTCCTGCACCGCGTCTTCGGCATCGGCGGCGTCGCGAAGCATCCGCGCCGCGTACCGCATGCACGACGGGTGGTGGTGCCGGACGAGGAGCTCGTAGGCGTCCACGTCGCCGCGCGCCGCGCGCGAAGCCAGCCCGGTGTCGCCCACCGGTTCCACAGCCGCGTGTGTCATCGCTGACTGTTACTACCACGAACGCTCGAGAACGGTCACATAAGGCGGGACGAATGGGTGTCCGCGTCCTCCGGAGCGGGTGGAGAAATGCCGTCGTCCGTCAAAGTGGACGGACCGATCCGCACGCCGGCGACGGTTTCCGTATGATGCCCGCGATCGCCGCCTCATCGCGGATGAGGCAGCGTGATCCGCCGCTCGCTACTCATCCCGCCTAACGCTCCACTCATCCCCCGCCGTCGCGCCTTGGCGAACCTGACCGGCGCTCGGCCTGACGCCCTCACATCTTAGCGATAGATCGCGATTGCCATTTCTCCCACCAACGCCGCCTGCCGTGCCGATCTCGTTCACCGTCGACCCGTCCTCGCGCCTGCTGCGGACCGTGGTCACCGGCCGATTCACCCGGGATGACATGGTCACCTACACGAGCGAGCTGCGCGCGCACCCGCAGCTCGACCGCGTGGAACGACGCCTCGTGGACGTACGCCCGTCGGCCATCGTGACGGCCGATGAGCTGCTCGACATGCTCGTGCTCGAGCACGACGTCGCCGGGAGCGCCCGTCGCACCGACCGCCGCGCCATTCTGTTGTCGTCGGAGTCGGGCCCCGCCCTCGGCCGAGAGCTCGTCGTTGCCGATCGGCGACACACGGGCGTCCCGGTGTCGTACCGCGTGTTCAGGTCATCGATCCACGCGTATCGCTACCTGCGCGTCGAGCCGCGCATTCCCCTGGAACGGCCGCGCCCCGCGATCCGCCGGTTCACGAGAGACGCCGGCGATTAGGTCGGGGATCGGGGATCGGGAATCGGGATTCGGGGATCGAGGACCCGGGGGTCGAGAAGCGGGAATCGGGAGGTTGCTGCGACGGCTCCTCGGCCTGTCGGGTCCATTGCGCCTGGCTGGCATCAACGCTCAGGCGTATGCGGATCGGGCGGATGAAACGGATCGAGCGGATGGGGAACTTGGAAATCGGGAACCAAGCCCAATCCACCCGCTCGGCCAGGCGAGACCGGCTGCAGCGAGTTCGTCCCATCTTCGGTCTTAGCGCTCGCGCCGTCAGACGCGATTCTGCGTAGTCTGCGACGCGGTCGTTTCGCCCGCTCGATCCGCTAAACGGCGCACCGCGTCTGGAACGATGAAAGTGGAGGTCCGACCGGGGTCTCTGGCCCAATCAGGAGGTTGGAACCTTCCGCAGCGAGCTGTCATTCCCTAGGCTCAGCCACGCAGCAACGTGGCTGAACGCACTCTCTTCAGCGCAGGGATATGACCGCGATAGACGTCGAAGCCGAACGGCTGGCCGAGGACGCGCGCCGCGCGCAGAACTGGAAGCGATGGGGACCCTACCTCGCGGAGCGGCAGTGGGGCACCGTCCGCGAGGACTACTCCTCGGACGGGACGTGCTGGGATTACTTCCCGCACGACCACGCCCGGAGCCGCGCCTATCGGTGGGGCGAAGACGGACTGCTCGGCTTCTCGGATCGCGGCGGCCGGCTCTGCCTCGCCGTCGCGCTCTGGAACGGCGTCGATCCGATCCTCAAGGAACGCCTGTTCGGGCTCACCGGCCCTGAAGGCAATCACGGTGAGGACGTGAAGGAATGCTACTTCTACCTCGATGCCACGCCGACGCACTCCTACAACAAGGCGCTCTACAAATACCCGCAACGCGAGTATCCGTACGCCGCGCTCGTGTCGGAGAACGTGCGCCGCGGACGCGATCGTGGTGAGTTCGAGCTCGCCGATACGGGCGTGTTCGACGACAACCGCTACTTCGACGTCCAGGCAGAGTACGCGAAAGCAGCGCCGGAAGATGTGCTGCTGCGGCTGACGATCTCGAATCGCGGCCCCGAGGCGGCGACGCTGCACGTCCTGCCCACTCTCTGGTTCCGCAACTCGTGGAGTTGGGGGCGAAGCGGCGAGAAGTACGGGCCGAAACCATCGCTTGCGCTCGAGGGCGACCGCGTGATCGCCGATCACTGGTCGCTTGGCCGCATGGCGTTCTCGGCTGACCGCGCGTCCACGGGCGCCGAGCCTCGATGGTTGTTCACGGAGAACGACACGAACACCGAGCGGCTGTTCGGCGTGCCTAACGCGACGCCGTACGTCAAGGATGCCTTTCACGCGTACGTGATCGACGGCCGGAGCGACCGGGTCAATCCCGCAATGACCGGGACGAAGGCCGCCGCGTATTACGTGATCCGCCTCGCGGCTGGGGCGACCGCGACGGTGGCATTGAGACTGACTGCCACGAACACCATTCCGGCCGGTTCCCTGTTCGGCGCCGCGTTCGACCGCACGTTCGCTCGCCGGCAGGAGGAAGCGGACGCGTTCTACGCCACGCGCATCCCGGGCGCGCTCACCGACGACGAACAGGCGGTCGCGCGTCAGGCGTATGCCGGTCTGCTCTGGTCGAAGCAGTTCTACCACTACGCGATCACGGAGTGGCTCGAGGGAGATCCGGCACAGCCCGCTCCACCGTCGTCACGTCTCGACGGCCGGAACTCGGAGTGGCGCCACGTCTACAACGCCGACGTCATCTCGATGCCCGACAAGTGGGAGTATCCGTGGTACGCGGCGTGGGACCTCGCCTTTCACACGGTGCCGCTCGCACGCATCGACCCCACGTTCGCGAAGGAGCAGCTCATCCTGCTCCTGCGCGAGTGGTACATGCACCCGAACGGCCAGATGCCCGCGTACGAGTTCGCGTTCGGCGATGTGAATCCGCCCGTTCATGCGTGGGCCGTGTGGCGTGTGTACAAGATGACCGGGCGGCGCGGTGAGCGAGATCGCGTCTTCCTCGCCCGCGCGTTCCAGAAGCTGCTGCTCAACTTCACGTGGTGGGTGAACCGGAAGGATCCCGAGGGACACAACCTCTTCTCGGGCGGATTCCTCGGTCTCGACAACATCGGCGTCTTCGATCGCTCGCAGCCGCTGCCGACGGGAGGACATCTCGAACAGGCTGACGGCACGGCATGGATGGCGTTCTTCTGCGGAACGATGCTCTCGATGGCACTCGAGCTTGCCAGTGAGGATCCGAGCTACGAGGACGTCGCGTCGAAGTTCTTCGAGCACTTTGTCGCGATCACCGACGCCATGAACTCGCTCGGCGGGACGGGACTCTGGGATGACGTCGATGGCTTCTACTATGACGAGCTTCACGTCAACGGCGATCACGTTCCATTGCGCGTGCGGTCGATCGTGGGACTCATCCCGCTCTTCGCGTGCGAGATCGTCGAGCAGTCCGTGATCGCGAAGTTGCCTGGATTCACGAAGCGGATGCGATGGTTCCTCCACAATCGCTCGGAGCTGGCGCGGTACACGTCGTACATGGCCGCCAGCCCGGCGGTCGATCGGGATGCGCACGCCCATCGGCTGCTTGCGATCCCATCGAGGGAGCGGCTCGCGAGCGTGCTGAGCTATTTGCTCGACGAGACCGAGTTTCTCTCTGGTAACGGTGTGCGATCCATCTCTCGCGTGCACGCGGAGAATCCATACATTTTCCGTCACGGTAGCGAGGAGTTCCGGGTGCAGTACGATCCCGCCGAAAGTACGAGCGGCCTGTTCGGGGGGAACTCGAACTGGCGGGGGCCGGTGTGGTTTCCGGTCAACTATCTCCTCGTCGAGGCGCTCGAGCGCTACCACCACTTCTACGGCGACACGCTCCGCGTCGAGTGTCCCGTAGGATCCGACCAGATGCTCACGTTAGGCGAGGTCGCCACGGAGCTGTCGTCTCGGCTGTCGCGCATCTTCCTCCGCGATGCCACTGGCGCACGTCCCTGTCATGGAAGCGACTCCCGCTACGCCAGCGATCCGCACTGGCGGGACCTCGTGCTGTTTCACGAGTACTTCGACGGCGAAAACGGACGCGGCCTCGGTGCCAGTCATCAGACAGGGTGGACGGCGCTCGTCGTTCGCTGTCTCGAGACGGTAGCGAACTCGCGCCGAGCGGACGCCGCGTTCCTGAGTATGTCGTCACCCGGCGTCGCCGGGCTTCATGGCCACCCGATCGTTCGGGATGTCGCATCGGTCCAGGCGTAGCCAGGACCGAGCGGCCGGCCGCGGCCGACAGGTCGTTCAAGCTTCTCCCGAGGAAACCGTCGTCATGGTCGCAGCATCCGCAGAATGGCTCGAGGCTGATGGCCTCGGCGGCTTTGCCTTCGGCCGCGTCGACGGCGTTCGTACCCGTCGCTATCACTCCATCCTCTCCGTCGCGACGAGGCCGCCAACCGGGCGAGTCGTGCTCGTGAATGGCTTCGATGCGTGGGTCGAGACCGCCGACGGACGCTTCGCGATCACCTCTCAGCGGTATGCGCAGGACGTCGTGCATCCCGACGGGGCGACGCGGCTCGTCGGTTTCACGAACACCCCATGGCCGACGTGGACGTACCTGCTGCCTAACGGGCTCGAGGTCATTCAGGAGCTGGTGGCGGTACGCGGCGGCCCGGTCGTCGCGCTTTCGTGGCAGCTGTCCGGCGCCGGCGACGCGCAGCTCGTCGTGCAGCCGTATCTCTCCGGGCGAGACGTGCACGCGCTTCACCACGAGAACCATGCGGCCTGCCTGGAATCGCGCGTGGCAGGGCGCCGTGTAACGTGGCAGCCGTATGGCGACCTGCCACCGGTGATCGCGCTCGCAAACGGTGACTACTTCGCCGATCCCGCGTGGTACCGCCAGTTCCAGTACGACGAGGAGCGCGCCCGCGGGCTCGATTTCGTCGAGGATCTCGTCGCACCCGGTCGATTCACCTTCGCGCTCGACCGTCGAGCCGTGCTCGCGCTCGGTGCCGGTTCAGGCGCGGGGTCGAGCGTGGCGCTGCCTCTGCTCAACACATCGCCGGAGCGCTGCTGGGATTCCATCGAGGCGAGCGAGCGCACACGCCGATCGCGATTCGCGTCGTCCCTCCACCGGGCGGCCGACGACTTCATTGTCGCGCGCGGCGCCGGGAAAACGATCATTGCCGGCTACCCGTGGTTCTCCGACTGGGGGCGCGACACGTTCATCGCGATTCGCGGGCTCTGCCTGGCCGGAACACACAGCGGTCACGATAGAACGGAGGATGCCCGCGAGATTCTCCTCGAGTGGGCAGAGCACGTCAGCGACGGAATGCTGCCGAACTTCTTCCCCGAGGGTGGAAAGGCGGCCGAGTACAACTCCGTGGACGCGTCGCTCTGGTATGTGATCGCGGTATACGAGTTCCTGCGCCAATCGAAGCGGGAGCGCGCGCTGAACACGTCGCAGCGTCGGCGTCTTTTCGCGGCAATCGACGCGATCGTCACCGGATACGCCCGTGGCACACGCTTCGGCATCCGGGCCGACGGAACGGGGTTGCTCTCCGCCGGCGAGCGCGGCGTGCAGTTGACGTGGATGGACGCGAAGGTCGGCGATTGGGTCGTGACTCCCCGCGTCGGGAAGCCGGTCGAGGTCCAAGCACTCTGGATCAACGCGCTTCGAATTGCCGGCCGACGATCTGCGCGCTGGGCGGCGGTCGCGTCGCACGCCCAGATGACGTTCGCCGAGCGGTTCTGGAACGAGGACCGCGGGTTCCTCTACGACGTGATCGACGTGGACCACCGCCCGGGCGTCGTGGACTCGACGCTTCGGCCGAACCAGATCTTCGCCGTGGGCGGGCTTCCCTTCCCGGTGATCACCGGCGAGTCGGCTCGGCGCGTCGTGGACGTCGTCGAGCGACAGCTGTGGACGCCGGCGGGGCTGCGCTCGTTAGGGACGCACGAGCGAGGCTACGTCGGCCATTACGGTGGGGACATGCGGCAGCGCGACGGCGCCTACCACCAGGGAACGGTCTGGCCGTGGCTCGCGGGGGCGTTCATCGAAGCCTGGGTACGCGTGCGCGGCGACTCGCCGGAGACCCGGCGCGAGGCGGCATCTCGGTTCCTTGCGCCGCTGCTCCGTCATTACGACGCGACCGCGCCGGGCCAGATCGGCGAGATCGCTGACGGCGATGCGCCGCACACGCCTAACGGCTGCCCGTTCCAGGCGTGGTCCGTGGGGGAGGCACTCCGGCTCGTCGAGGACGTGCTCCACGTGGAGAGCGAGGTGCAGCCGACGCCGATGACATCGCTCATTCAGGTCGGCTGATCGAAGATGCCGGGCAAGGCCGAGCGCTCCGCACGCGGGCGATGGGGGCATCTCCCGGAGTATCTCATCGAAGCCGGCGCCCTCGCCACCTTCATGGTTTCGGCGTGCCTGTTCGGCACACTGCTGGGCCATCCGTCTTCGCCGGTCGTGGGCGCGATCGCGTCAGACGACGTCCGTCGCGTGCTCATGGGGATCGCGATGGGGCTCACCGCCATCGCGATCATTCATTCGCCATGGGGACGGCGGTCCGGTGCGCAGATGAACCCGGCGGTGACGCTGGCGTTCTTTCGCCTGGGCAAATCCGCCCCACGTGACGCGGCGGCGTACGTCGTCGCGCAGTTCGTCGGTGGCGCGGCCGGCGTCGTGCTCGCATCCGCGGCATTCGGCTCGGCGCTCGCCGCTCCGGGCGTGATGTACGTCGTGACGGAGCCAGGCATGGCGGGTGTGGCGGCGGCGTTCCTCGTCGAGCTCGTGATCTCGGCGATCATGATGACGATGGTGTTGCACACGACGTCGTCCGAGCGGTGGAAGCGATACACGGGCATCCTGGCGGGCGGGCTCGTGGCGGTGTTCATCGTCGTCACCGCGCCGATCTCGGGGATGAGCATGAACCCGGCGCGTACGGTGGCGTCCGCGGTCGTCGCGAATCATTGGATGTCGGTGTGGGTGTACCTCACCGCCCCGCTCGCTGGGATGCTTCTCGCTGCGGAGACGTTCGTCCGACGGCGAGGGCGCGAGGCGGCGTCGTGTGGGAAGATCATGCACGCCGATCCATGCATCTTCTGCCAGCACGTTCGTGCGCGCGTGGCGCCCGTACGGCACAAATCGATTGGAACTCCGGAGCCTCGACGAGCCTTATAGCCGCCGATCCGCTCACGCGAGGCTCCAAGGGTGTCCAACGACAATCATTACGACGTCATCATCATCGGCAGCGGTGCCGGCGGTGGCACGCTCGCCTATCGGCTCGCGCCAACCGGCCTTCGCGTGCTCCTCCTCGAGCGCGGCGACTACGTCGTGCGTGAGCCGCAGAACTGGAGCACGCTCGCCGTCAACAAGCAGGGACGATACGCCACGAAAGAAACGTGGCGAACGGCGACCGGCGCCGAGCTCCATCCCCACACGAACTACCATGTCGGCGGCAACACGAAGTTCTACGGTGCGGCGCTCTTTCGGCTGCGACGCGAGGACTTCGGCGAGCTCCGGCATCATGGCGGCATGTCGCCGGCCTGGCCCGTGTCGTACGACGAGATGGAGCCGTACTACACGGCAGCCGAGCGCCTGTATCAGGTGCACGGCGATCGCGGCGCGGACCCGACCGAGCCCTGGGCGAGCGCGCCCTACGACCACCCGGCCATCTCGCACGAGCCGCGGATCCAGCAGCTCCATGACGACCTCGTCGCGCAGGGCCGCCGTCCGTTCCACGTCCCGTTAGGCGTCAGGCTCGACGAGGCGAACCGCCGCCGGAGCGCGTGCATCCGCTGCGCGACCTGCGATGGACATCCGTGCCTCGTCAACGCGAAAGCGGATGCACAGGTCATGTGCGTGGATCCCGCGCTCGAGTATCCGAACGTGACGCTCGCAACCGGCGCGCTCGTCACGCGCCTCGAGACGACCGCATCGGGACGGGAGGTTTCAGCCGTCATCGTCGAGCGCAACGGCAAGACCGAGCGCTACTCGGCGAATGTCGTCGTCTCATCGGCCGGCGCGATCAACTCGGCCGCGCTGTTGTTGCGGTCGACGAGCGACCGCCACCCGAACGGTCTCGCGAACTCGTCGGGTGTCGTGGGCCGGTACTACATGGGGCACGTCAACTCCGTGCTCATGGCGATCTCGAAATGCCCGAACCCGACGATCTTCCAGAAGACGCTCGCGCTGAACGATTTCTATTTCGGTTCGAGCGAGTGGCAGTTCCCCATGGGGCACATCTCGTTCGTGGGGAAGCTCGACGCCGATACGCTGTCCGCCGGAGCGCCGGCGATCGCTCCCGGTTGGACTCTCGACCTCATGGCGAAGCACTCGCTCGACTTCTGGCTCACGTCCGAGGATCTGCCCGACGCGAACAACCGCGTCTCGCTCGACCGCGACGGCAACATCGTGCTCGCGTACAGGCCGAACAACGAGGAAGGCCACAAACGCCTCGGGAACAAAGTCCGTGAGTTGCTCGAGGGTCAGCGATCCTGCCCGATCCATGGAAAGGACTGTCACGTCGGCGTGTTCGCGCGAACCCTGTACCTCGGGCAACGGATCCCGCTCGCGGGAGTCGCGCACCAGAACGGGACCGTTCGCTTCGGCCACGATCCAGCGACGTCGGCGCTCGACGTGAATTGCAGGGCACACGACGTCGACAACCTGTACGTCGTGGACGCGAGCTTCTTCCCCTCGAGCGGTGCCGTCAATCCGGCGCTCACGATCATGGCGAACGCGTTGCGCGTCGGCGACCACCTCATTGAACGGTTCGGTGCCCGGTCGGCGATTGCCGAGCGCCAGCCACCTCACTCTCGCGCGGCCAGCGTGCCGGCGATCGCCTGATCACTCGGAACCGCTCTCCCATCATGACAATGCTCAGCGACGGGAACGTTTCTCCCGTACTCCGACGGCGGCGAGCCACCCTGCTCGTGCTGTCGATCGTCGCGCTCACCACGGCACCTCCGCTCGCGACCGCTCAGACGTCCGGGGCGCTGAGCGCGCGCGGGGCCGTCGCCGTCCGCGACCCCCGTCCCGTCGCGCGTGCCGTCGAAGCCGTGGGCTTCACCGTGTCCGAGATGGATCGCGCGGTCGCGTTCTACTCGACCGTGCTGTCGTTCGAGAAGGTCTCGGACGTCGAGGTCGCGAACGCGGAGCTCGAGCGCCTCTCGGGCGTGTTCGGCGCACGCGCGCGCATCGTGCGCATGCGACTCGGCGGGGAGCTCATCGAGCTCACCGAGTATCTGGCGCCGCGCGGCCGGCCCATCCCGATCGATTCACGCAGTCACGATCGCTGGTTCCAGCACATCGCGATCATCGTGAGCGACATGGACAGGGCGTACGCGACGCTTCGGGCGCACCGGGTGCAGCATGCGTCCACGGGGCCGCAGCGTCTCCCCGACTGGAATCCGAATGCCGGCGGCATCGAGGCGTTCTACTTCAAGGATCCCGACGGCCACACGCTCGAGGTCCTGGAGTTCCCGGCCGGTAAAGGCGACGCAAGATGGCAGCGGACCGACCGCTTGTTCCTCGGCATCGATCATACGGCGATCGTCGCCGCGAGCACCGATTCGAGCCTCGCGTTCTACCGCGATGTGTTAGGCATGAGGGTCGCAGGCGAGAGCGAGAACTTCGGCACCGAACAGGAGCACCTGAACAACGTCTTCGGCGCCCGTCTTCGCATCACGGCGCTGCGCGCGGCATCGGGGCCCGGCATCGAGCTGCTCGAGTACCTCGCGCCGACGGACGGGCGTCCGTATCCCCCAGACGCCACGTCGAACGACGTTTCGCACTGGCAGACAATTCTCGACTCGCCCGACGCGGTGGTCGCGGACCGAGCCCTGCGCTCGACGCGGGCGCGTTACGTCTCGGCGGGACTCATTTCGTTAGGCGACACGGCGACGGCAACGCTCGTCCGAGATCCGGATGGCCACGCCGTTCTCATCAAGGCCCGCCGCTGAGGCGGCCGGCGCACTCCCCACTCACTCCAATGAAACTGTTCATCTCGATTGCTCTCGCGCTCGCGGCCCAGCCGGCGGTCGCCCAGGTCTCGACCACCAGTTCGCTCACGCTCGATGGTGCCCGGCGGGTGATCGCCGGCGCACAGGCCGAGGCGCGCCGCGTGAGTGCGCCGGGCGGCGTCATCGCCGTCGTCGATAATGGCGGCAATCTCATCGCGCTCGAGCGGCTCGATGGAACGTTCGCGGCCGGTGCCAACATCTCCATCGGCAAGGCCCGTACGGCAGTCCAGTTCAAGCGGCCGACAAAGGTGTTCGAGGACATCATCCGCAACGGACGCACTCCCATGGTCGCGCTCGATGACTTCACTCCACTGCAGGGCGGCGTCCCCGTCGTCGTGGACGGAGAGATCGTCGGGGCAGTCGGCGTGAGCGGCGCGGCGAGCGCGCAGCAGGATGAAGAGCTCGCAATCGCCGGCGCAGCCGTGATCTCGGGGCTCGGGGTGACGACGTCGAACGGAACGGTCGCTCCGCCAGCCCGGTACTGGCGTGATGCCGACGTGCAAGCGGCGTTCGCGAAGGGAGCGGTGCTCTTCGATGGTAACGGGGACCGCAACTACATGGTTCACGCGAGCCGCCGCGACTCGGCCGGCCTCGTCGAAGTCCATGCGA
>Ga0075430_100002761_pt1 | contig 14667 bp, 16 predicted proteins | sample RhiMetdeltSRZDD4_FD_75294 | JGI IMG/M metagenome (GOLD analysis project Ga0075430, IMG submission 75294) | Populus rhizosphere microbial communities from Tennessee, USA - Rhizosphere MetaG P. deltoides SRZDD4 | ecosystem: Host-associated > Plants > Roots > Rhizosphere > Soil | place: USA... | reverse complement strand
GTAGTTACGCCTGCCGTCACTGTTATGCCATGCATGAAGTTATTGCCGACCTGCGTGACCGATTCGGGGACCGCATGCGGTATGTTTTCCGGCATCGACCGATTTCAGGCAGCGACGATGCCGAGCGAGCGGCAGAACTTGCGGAATACGCTTCGGAGACGACCGGCCGATTCTGGAACGTCCATGATGCCCTCATGAAACAAGGGACGAGGTTCAGTGACGGAGACTTCGAACGGATCGCATCGGACTTCGAACTGCCGCCGAGCGACGCAAAGGATGGAGCAGCATGGCAAGTCGCCGTAACGCGGGTCGCTGATGATATTCGAAGCGCACAGCACAGCGGCGTGTTGGAGACGCCGACCTTCTTCATCAACAACCGCCGCTATGAAGGGCCATGGGACGAGAGTTCGCTGGCCGAGGCCATGCTGGGCTCGCTCGGGCATCGACTTCACGCTGCGACGGTGGATTTCGTTCGATGGGCTCCGTCGGCCGGCCTCTCCCTCCTGCTCATGTCGGTCCTCGCCGTCCTGTTGGTGAATTCGCCTATCGGTCCCGCATTCCAGTCCTGGTGGGACCAGAGTTTTGGCCTTCAATTGAGCGGAAGCGCATTTGCTTTGCCATTGTTGGATTGGGTGAACGACGGACTGCTGACCATCTTCTTCCTGGTGGTGGGTCTGGAGATCAAGCGCGAGTTCACGGTGGGTCGTCTGGCCACGCGCCTTGCGGCTGCGCTGCCGATTGTCGCTGCATTCGGCGGCATGACGGCGCCGGCGCTCATCTACCTGCTCGTGGTCCCCTCGGGACCGCTCCACGCCGGCTGGGGGATGACCATCGCCACGGATACCGCCTTTGCGGTCGCGTTGATTGTCCTTCTCGGAACGCGCGTTCCGGTTGAACTGCGGGTGTTCCTGACTGCCGCGGTCATCATGGACGATCTGGTGGCGATCGTCGTGATCGCCCTGTTCTACACAGGCAACATCGACCTCTCCTATCTGGTGACCTCGGTTGCCGTGACCGGCTTGCTGGCGGCGCTCAATCAGTTGGGAGTGTACCGTTCGTTGCCCTATGCGGTGTTCGGCGTCGTGCTCTGGGTTACCCTGCATGAGTCGGGGCTGCATGCCACTCTGGCTGGCGTGATCCTTGCCATCGTGACTCCGACCCGTCCGCCAGCGAACTTACGTGCGCTGATGGCACAGGCCGAGGCGGTGATTCGGACCGAGACCAAGCGCGCCGGGGAAGCCGTCATGCAGCACGGGCCGTCGGAACCGGCCCTGCAGGCCATGGATGTCATCCATGATCGGATCGAGTCTCCGGCCAGCAAGCTGTTGCGTTCGATCGAACCCTGGTCCAGCTATATCGTGCTGCCTGTCTTCGCCCTGGCCAATGCCGGCGTGGTCTGGTCTCTCGATGTGTTCGAAGGGCACGGGCGTCTGATGTTGGGCATCATTCTGGGATTGGTGCTCGGAAAGCCCATCGGTATCTTCACGGCTGCCTGGCTGGCAGCTCGTTTCGGCATTGCCGTGAAGCCGGATGCTTATTCGTGGCGCCAGTTGTCGGGTGCCGGCGCGCTCGCGGGAATCGGCTTTACGATGTCCTTATTTATCGCGGCCCAGGCCTTTCCCAACGGAGAAGATTATGCAGCCGCCAAGATCGCGATCTTTGTCGCCTCGTTGGTGGCCGGAGCCGTGGGAGTAGTAATTCTCTGGCCGCGAAGCATTGAAGAAACAGGGGAACGGCTGGCCGATCCTCCTCCCGCTCGCACAAGGGGCTGATAGCCGACGAGAGCTGCCGCCGCGTATAATCGGCTCTAAAGCCAATAGCGCCGGCCGATACATGTCGGGCTATACAGCACGAGAAAGCGACATGTGCTCAATTGCTTGTCACGGGAACGTGCGAAAAAGCGTTACAACGAAGACGAGAGGATGGCCTCCTTCGCCAAGTTTCACGTGAAGGAACTGAGCAACCTTTTTCTGCAACCGTCTACTTGTTTACGGTACCAGGCGATGCCAGACTCAGAAAATAACTGTGTGCGGAATTCGTCGGAGACTAACTGTATCGCTTCGACGGACTCGGCGCGTGTAGGCTTACCGGCATCAGTGAAATAGGGCAGGGACATCGAACTCCCCGATAGCATTCTTACACGTACATGCTGAGAAGAAAGCATGGAATACAGCTCCAAAGGAGGCTTTCATGCCAAAAGCCATCTGGAATGAGATGACATTAGCCGAAAGCAATGAGGGCAAGGTGATCGAAGGGAACTACTATTTCCCGCCCCAGTCACTGAAACAGCAGCACTTCAAACCGAGCACGACGCATACGACATGTGCTTGGAAAGGAGAGGCGAGCTATTACGACATTGTGGTGGACGGGAAGATCAATAAGGACGCGGCTTGGTATTATCCTTCACCCAAAGAGGCGGCCAAAGACATAACAGGATACGTGGCCTTTTGGAAGGGAGTACAAGTCGATGATCGCTAAGACGGCTGGTTTTACCGATGTCAGAGATGCTCTTGGCCAAGCTCGTGTACGCAGCGATACCTTGTTCGGCCTGGTCCGACCTGAAGCCTTCTATGACCGGCCGGTCCCCGAGCGCCACCGGATGATTTTCTACTTCGGTCGTCTCGAGGCCTTTGACTGGAATCTCATCAGCCAAGCGGCAGGGTAGGAGTGCTGGCGGCATTTGCACCGTTTTTCGGTGCACTTAACTGGCTGCTCATACCCTTTGCCATCGTCGGCGTGGTCGTATCCGCAATCGTGACTGGAATGGCCCCTGAGGGCACAAGGGGGTAGAGTACGGCAGGACTCATCTGCAGCGGCATCGCTGCCATCTTCAAGCTCGTTCGTCTGATTACTGCCTCCTACGCAAAGGGTTCCAGTTTGGCCAAGATAGTCGGGAGATATTCCGCAACCGTCGGATGAATATGCATCGCGCGCTGTATGACCGTGTACGGCGCCTTTGCATACATGACGTCCAGCAAAACGTGAATTACTTCATCGCCTCCGGTCCCAAGGATCGCTGCACCCAGAATCTGTTTTGTTTCCGCATCAACGGAAATTTTGATGAAACCTTGTGTCTCCCCTTTCTCAAAGGCTCGGCTTACTCGGCTCATCGGATGTTTCGTAGCGAGTGCAGCGCGCCCAGACTTCCGTATTTCTGCGTCCGTCATGCCGCATCGGCCTAGCGGCGGATCTGTATATAAAGCGTAAGCCTGGATTCGGTCTGACACGCGACGATGATCTGCGTTGAGGAGATTATCGGCAACGATCTCATAGTCGTTGTATGAAGTATGCGTAAAGGCGCCGCGGCCGTTGCAGTCACCCAGGGCCCAGATGCCGGGTACGTTCGTTTGCAGTTGATCGTCAACGATGATGTAGCCGCGTTGATCGGTCGCAACCTCGGCCCGGTCGAGATCCAGGTCGTGCGTGTTGGGAGTACGCCCTACCGCTAGAAGAACATGAGTGCCTAAGACTTCCGGCGGACCTTCGTCGCATTCGGTGTGCACGGCGACACCACTATCGTGCTTCGCCAGTGATATACATTTCGCATTCAGCCGAATCCGTATCCCCTCAGCCTCCAGGATTCCACGCACGGCTTCGGAAACATCTTCGTCTTCACGCCCAATCAGGCGCGGTCCCATCTCGACAATCGTGACTTCGCTCCCGAAGCGGCGATACATCTGAGCGAATTCCAACCCAATATAACTTCCGCCGACGATGATGAGATGCTGCGGCAAGAAGTCGATATCCATCATCGATGAGTTGGTGAGAAATGTGACATCATGAATCCCCGGCATCGCGGGAACCGAGGCGCGCCCACCAACGTTGATGAAAATTTTGTCGGCTTCCAGGACTTCATCGTTGACTACGACCGTGCGGGACGACTGGAACCGGGCATGGCCTTGGATGACCGTGCAGTTTTTCAGTCCTCGCAGCCATTCATCCACACCTCTGTTCGACCGTCCGGAAACTTCATCCTTGCGTGCTTTCACACGTTTCATATCGACGCGCACATCGCCATTGACAACAAACCCATATTCGGCGCCTCGGCGAGCCACATGGGCCGCGTACGCGCTGGCCACGAGCGTCTTTGTCGGGATACATCCCGTATTCACACAGGTGCCACCAAACTTGTGACGTTCAATAATGGCGACTGTCATGTCCGCGGCCGCAAACCGCGCAGCCAAAGACGGGCCTGCCTGGCCGGTCCCGATGATGATTGTGTCGAAATGCCGCGACACCAGACACCTCTTCAAGGAAGATCGCAGGCCACCTTAGCCAGTGCGCCGGCGCAGTGCTCGCCGGGCGCGCCGCCCACGGTAACGATCACGTCGTAGTCGCTCACGTTGGCAGCTCCGTCCCGACCTGCTCCGCCACCATGTACGCCGCATACCACTCGGGCCAGTTTTCGTCGCGCTGCCCGCCCAGCGTGCGCTTTTCGTACTGTCCGTGGGCAGCTTCCGCACGCCGAAACGCGCTCGCCAGATCGCTCACCGACGCGAACGTCGTCGTCGCGGGATCGATCCGACCTTCCAGCCGCGTCGTGACTTCCTGGAACAGCCAGCCGTTGCCGTCCGGATCACGGAACGAGGCGAACGACCGGTAGCTGCCGTGCTTGGGATCCGGACCGCTGACCCGGACACGCCCGAACAGATAGGGCTCGTCCGGGCCGGCGTACACGCCGGCATTGTGGAACGTCTCGCTGACCTCGACGCCGCGACCGATCAGCTCTTTGCGGGCGGCCTCGATGTCGGAGACGATCAGGTACAGGCCCTGGGCGGAGCCGGGCGCGGCCGCGGTGACGTTCTTGCCGAAGATGACCGAGCACCCGGAGCCGGGCGGCGTGAACTGGAGCACGCGGAAGCCCTTGCCGTCGTCGAAGTCGGCGTCGAGGCGCCACCCGAGCTTCCCGCCGTAGAACTCTTTGGCGCGGTCGACATCCGAGACGGGGATGACGACTATCTCGAACTTCATGTCCACTTTCGCGGCGATTGCGTTGCTGGTCGCGTTGCCACTACGGACTTCAGTGGTACTCATGGCTGCCTCCTCTGTTTTGTCATCTCTTTGTGGCGGTTAACCGACAGGTAAAATGAGCACTCTCGTAGCAGGTTGTGGAAATTTCTGCAACTGATCGGGCTATTTTTCTGACACAGTGATCGCTTTTACTTTCAAAAAAATAAACGGTGAATAAGGACGCGGCTTGGTGTTATCGTTACGTACGCGGCCGCGACCTTCTGGAAGGGGGTGCCCGTCGATGATCGCGAAGACGACCACGACCACTCATCTGTCGCCGGTACTGGCTCAAGCTCGCGCAGGCACCGATGCCTTATTCGGCTTGGTTCGGCCAGAGGCGTTTTATGAGCGACCGGTTCCCGAGCGCCACCGGATAATTTTCTACTGTGGTCATCTGGAGGCGTTTGACTGGAATCTCGTGAGGCAAGCGGCAGCGCGTCCGCCATTCCATCCGGAATTGGACCAGCTCTTCGCGTTCGGGATTGATCCGGGGCCAGGGCAATTACCACAGGACAAGCGCTCGGATTGGCCCGCAATAGAAGAGGTCCAACAGTATAATGTGCGCGCGCGACGGGCCATCGATGAGTTGTTGATCGACACACCAGAGCAGTTGCTCTCTGTTGCGCTCGAGCACCGGCTGATGCACGCAGAGACCTTCGCCTATCTTCTCCATGATCTGCCGCTCACCCAAAAAACCATTCCGCCGGTCGCGCCCCATCCATCTGGTCCGACTCCTATTCGCAAGATCGTTGAAATTCCCGCCGGGACAGTGACGTTGGGCCAACGACGCAAGCACCTCCATGGCCAATATCAATTTGGATGGGACAACGAATTCGATGGCCACGAGGTCTCTGTCTCTGCGTTTGCCATGAGCAAGCACAAGGTTACGAATGGAGAGTATCTCGAATTCGTTGGAGCCGGTGCTAAGCCGCCGCACTTCTGGACGTGGCACGAGGGCCAGTGGTGCTGGCGAGGCATGTCGGGATTAGTGCCATTGCCATTGGATTGGCCGGTCTATGTCACCCATGTGGAGGCGTGCGACTTTGCGGCCTGGAACGGAAAGAGATTGCCCACCGAAGCGGAATTTCATCGGGCAGCGTACGGGACGTTGAGCGGTGAAAGCGAACGATCCTATCCGTGGGGCGATGAGCAGCCGGATACCCGGCGGGGAAACTTTGACGGGAATCGATGGGATCCTCTTCCCGTGACCGCGACCCCGCTCGGAGACAGCGCATTCGGAATTTCCCAACTGGTCGGCAACGGATGGGAGTGGACTTCGACGGTCTTCCAGCCTTTTCCCGGATTCCAGCCTCTCTCGTTTTATCCCGGATACTCGTCTCGCTTCTTTGATGGCGAACATTATGTCCTCAAAGGGGCGTCCTCGCGGACAGATGCCAGTCTGCTGCGCCGATCGTTTCGCAACTGGTTCCGGCCCAACTACCGGTATGTCTATGCCGGCTTTCGGTGTGTGGAGAACTAATATGCTGCTCTCACAGACGGTACAGACCGACGCGGTCCGACAGTTCGCCGTCGCAGTGAGTGACAGCCTCGGGAAGGTTGGCCAACGCGAACTGCCTTCGATGTACCTGTACGATGAGTTGGGAACAGCGCTGTTTGAAGCGATCACCTTGCTCCCCGAATATGGGTTGACCCGCGCCGAAGAGCGCATCCTCCGCCGACATGCGGGAGCCATGCTCGAACATCTTCCGCCCCCCGTGGCAGTGGTTGAACTGGGGAGCGGCAGTGGCCGAAAGACCCGCTGGATATTGGAAGCGCTCGCGTATCGGGAGCCGGTGGCGTATTTCCCCATCGACATTTCGGCGGCGGCCCTCGTCAAGTGCCACCAAGAACTGGGAAATCTCGGCGCAATCAGCATCGTCGGGCTGGAGAAATCGTATCTGGAAGGGTTACAGGAAGTAGCCGCCCGCCGCCGGCCGGATCAGACATTCCTGGTATTGTTCCTGGGAAGCACCATCGGCAATTTCGATCCGCCGGCAGCGGAGATGTTTCTGCGCGACATCCGCCGGCATTTGAGGCCCGGCGACGCCCTTCTCCTGGGGACTGACGTGGAGAAGTCGATCGATGCCATGCTGCTGGCCTACGATGACCCGGCTGGAGTGACCGCCGCCTTCAACCTGAATCTACTCGCCCGGATCAATCGGGAACTCGGGGGAAACTTTCTCCTCTTCAACTTCGAACACGACGTGCGGTATCGGCAAATGGACCGTCGGATTGAAATGCATCTCCGCTCAACACGGAATCAAACCGTGTCGATTCGGGCCGCGGACTTCACCTGTCTCTTCAGAGAAGGGGAAACGATCTGGACGGAGGCCTGCCACAAATTCCGCGTCGAGGAGATTCCTGCTATCGCTCGACGTACAGGCTTCCTGTGTGAAGCGCAATGGATCGATACCGAATGGGCGTTTGCCGAGAATCTTCTGATCGTCGATTAGCGAAGCAGGCCGGCTTCCCGTAAAAACTGCTCAGCCACTACCTTCACCGGACGATGTTCGCCGTCCGCTTGATAGTTTAACGTGCGCATGGTGCGGTCGGTAATTAATCCGGCCAGGTCGGTGAGGGCCCGCCGCAAGGGAGGGTTGTCCTTCAACACGTCGGTGCGCACGACGAAGGCACAATCGTAGGGCGGGAAATATCGCTTGTCATCTTGCAGAACCAGCACATCCAGAACTGATAACTGGCCATCGGTGGCATTCGCGGCCACCATGCCCACTTGTCGTTGTTCGAGTGCCTTGTACAGCAACCCGAGGTCCATGGTCTTAGGCGATCCGTGGATGGGAAGATTGTAGATCCTCAGTAACCCGGCCAGCCCATCCGACCGCTGCTGGAATTCGTACCCAACACCGAGCTTCCAACCAGGAGAATATCTCGCCGCATCACTCAATGTTTCAAGCTTGCTTTTCCGTGCATCCTCTCCACGGATCACCATCGCGAACGTATTATTGAAGCCCAACGGGTCCATCCATTCCACGCCGAATCGCGTCTGATATTCGGCTCGCACGAGGGCCATTGCAGCAGCCGGATCACTGGTGGGTGGTAACTTTAAGATTGTCGTCAGCGCAGTCCCCGTGTACTCAGGATAGAGGTCGATATCCCCATTCACGAGCCCCTGGTGCGCCAACAGGGTCCCGCCCAGGTTCAGTCGGCGATCAACGCGGCGGCCAAGCCGATGTTCCAAATGCTGCGCCACGATCTCGCCGAGGATCACTTGCTCGGTGAAATTCTTCGAGCCGACCGTGATCGGACGTTCCTTGGTACAGCCGACAACTCCACCTACCCACAGCCCGACGATCAAACAGGCGACAATCTGTGCTCTATCCATTCGAGACCTCGATCGGCCGCCAACGCGATCAAGGCGGCCGGAACCGCGCCGGCCAGGAGCAGCGTCGTATCGACGGATGCCAGGCCGCGAAAGATAAATACACCGAGTCCACCCCCGCCGATCGCCGCCGCAATCGTTGCCGTCCCGATCGTCGTCACGGTCGCGATCCGCAGGCCGGCCAGAATCGTCCTGGTCGCCAGCGGGAGTTCGACCTCCCAGAGAAGCTGCCGTCCCGTCATACCCATGGCGATCGCCGACTCACGCACGGAGGGGTCCACGCTGAGAATGCCGGTCAGAGTATTCCGCAGAATCGGCAAGAGAGCGTACAGAACCAGCGCGACAATCGCCGTATGCTTGCCGATCCCGCCCAGGAAGGGAAGAGGAATGAGAAACCCGAAGAGCGCCAGACTGGGCACGGTTTGCATGATATTCGCAAATCCCATCACCCATCGTTGAAGGAAGGTGCGCCGGGTGAGCAGAATGCCCGCCGGAATGGCAAGTGCCGCGGCAATCGCCATGGAAAGGCCCACCAGGAACAGGTGTTCGAACGTCAAATCAAGGATGTCACGCGCCAGCTCGGGAGGCATCAGGTCGTCCCCTTCCACTTCTCATCGAGGCACGTGTGAAAGGCCTGCACTTCCTGATCGTGGGCATCGAGAAACTCGGAACGTCCACCCAGAAAGACCAACCGACCATTGTGAAGAACCCCGATGCGGGTGCCAAGCAACAAGGCTTCCCGGACATCATGGGTGACGAGCAGAGCCGTCTTACTCAGCCTGTCGCGCAGGTCTAGGAACTGGTGCTGCAATTCCACACGGGTCACCGGATCAAGCGCACCAAAGGGCTCGTCCAACAGCAACAACGGCGGATCCGCTGCGAGTGCGCGGGCGACACCCACCCGCTGGCGTTGACCGCCGGACAGCTCACGAGGATAGCGCATGGCGAACTGCATCGGAGGGAGCCCGACCTGAGTCAGTAAATGCTGCACGCGGACGTCGATATCGTGGGACTGCCAACCTTCCAACCGCGGAACCAGGCCGACATTGGCCGCCACAGTGAAATGCGGAAAGAGGCCCGCATCCTGGATCACGTATCCAATCCGACGCCTCAGGCGGATCAAGTCCCAGGCAGTCGTGGATGTACCCTCGACCAAGACCTTACCAGCGCTTGGCAGGAGTAGGCCATTCACCATTTTCAGAGCGGTGGTCTTGCCCGACCCGCTGCGGCCCAGGAGGACCAGGGTTTCTCCGGCCTCGACATCAAAACTGAGATCGTACAGGATATCTTTCTCACCGATGCGAGCGGAAACTTGCCGGAAAGAGACAAGAGGATTCATGAGCGCAAGGCTTAATCTACTCTTTTCGATTCCGCCCTTTCTACTCGTTCGTAGGCAGAATCGATTTCTAATCCAGCTTCCGCCCAGGCCCCTATGGAGGAGTTCACGGGTTCAATGGATCCGGCACTTCACGGCTCTCAAGCGGTCGTGGGCGTACTATGCCACCGGAGTTCCTTCCACGAAGTCCGACACAACTCGCTTGATGGAGCCGAACCGAACCTCACTAATTGCGAAGCCCGATCAAGCGGTACGGAGTGGCCGGTTGCGAAACCTGATCGCCGCAGCAAAGCCAAGCAGGACGAAAAGCGCTAAGCAGATACGCTCACCCGGAACGAACCTCACATCTCTTTGAGATATTCGTGCACGAATCGGACCGCCATGGCACCTTCACCCACGGCCGACGCGACGCGCTTGACGGAGTCGGACCGAACATCCCCGGCGGCGAACACGCCTGCGCGGCTCGTCTCCAGTAAGAACGGCTGGCGGCGACCGGTCCAGTGGGGAGACGCGGCCAAAGCCGTCCCCGTCCGGATGAACCCATGGGCATCTCGCTCGATCTCCGAGGGCAGCCAGTCCGTCCGCGGGACGGCGCCAATGAAGCTGAACACCGCCGAAGTCTCTATGGTTTGCTCTTTTCCTGTCTTGCTGTTGAGAGTGTCGAGTGCGCCCAGGTGGCCGTCGCCCCGCATGCGCTGGATGGTTGTGTTGGAGAGCACCTCGATATTGGCGGTCTGTTCGATACGCTTGACCAGGTAGCTCGACATGTCCTTGTACAAATCGTGACCGCGGATCAGCAGGAGCACTTGCGCGGCGTGCTGAGCCAGGAAGACCGCGGCCTGGCCGGCGGAATTCCCGCCACCCACCATCACCACCTGCTGCCCTCTACACAGTTGCGCTTCGGTCACGGTCGCGGCGTAGTACACCCCCCTTCCTTCAAACTGTTCACACCCCTCGACGGCCAGCCGGCTGTAGTCGACCCCTGTCGCGATCAGCAGACACTTGGTAGTGACGGTCTCGCCTCCGTCGAGGTGCACCACCGGGTAGGTCTTATCGAACATCAGGCCGGTCACCGGCGTGGCGATGGCGAGGCGGGCGCCGAACTTGTTGGCCTGTATGATAGCGCGGTCGGTCAGTTCGCTACCGGTCAGGCCCGTCGGGAATCCCAGATAGTTCTCGATCCGCATGCTGCTTCCCGCCTGGCCCCCCGGAGCCGTGCGGTCCAGCACGAGGGTGCGGAGTCCTTCGGATGCTCCATAGACAGCCGCCGCGAGCCCGGCTGGCCCGCCGCCCACCACAGTCAGGTCGTAGACCGTCTGCTCCAGCGGTTGGCGGATCCCGATTCTGTCCGCCAGTTGCCGGTTCGAAGGATTGCGGAGGAGCAGCATGGTGCTGCAGGCCACCACCGGCGTGTCGGCTTCGGTCACCCCGAACTGCTTCAGCAGCCCATCAACTTGCGGATCGGTTTCCACATCGACCCAGGTGAAGAGCACGCGGTTTTTGGCCAGAAAGTCGCGAACCCGAAAGGTATCGGCCGAGTACCGGGACCCGATGACCCGGAGACCGATAAAATCCGGCGACTTGTGCAAGAGTTGCCGCCGAGCGATGAACGCCTGGAGAATGATGTCGCTCAAGATCGGACACTGGTTCAGGGCTTGTCTCAGCGCGTCCCTTGAGATCTCGTACACCTGAACATCACCCTTGGCCACCCCACTGACGACCGAGGGATTGCCGGTCAAATGCGAAATATCGCCGGTGAACCCTCCTTTTCGATGGATCGTGACCGTTTTCGGCACGTCGCCGGAGTAATCCATGATCTCGACCTCGCCCGACTCGATGACATGGAATTTGAAGTCTCGCTGGCCGACCGCGAAGAGTGTTTCTCCATCCCGATACGATGTCGTCGTGGCCTCGAGGCACCGGCTCAGTTCGGCGATTTGGGCTTCCTCCAGCGTGGGGAAGGCAATGGACCAAAGATCATGTTCTGCCATAGCTACTCCTTCCATATCCCTTGCACGGTGGCTCACTGAGTGCCGGCCGTGGGGCGGACAATGATCTCGTTGACGATCTCAGCCTAGTTTGACCAAGCTCAGCGTCGGCAGCGTTCCGCTGGGAAACTGTTGCAGCCTTCCGCCGCTCGCCAATCCGCCGAGATCGATCATGGCTAATCCGACCTTCTCGAAGGCATTACCCATGCCTCATTACCGCAAGTGCGGCGTGACAAGCTTCGGTACTTCCAGGTCCGTCTGATCGATGTAACACCAAGCCCACCGCTCGCCGGTCTCGAAGGAGGCCATCACCGGATGGGCCGTGTGTTTGAAATGTTTCGTAGCGTGACGGTTTGGCGAACTGTCACAACAACCGACATGACCACAGTTCAAGCAGAGGCGTAGATGAACCCAGGACGATCCGGTTTTTAGGCATTCTTCACACCCTAGAGTACGAGCAGGTACTGGCTTAAGAACAGCCACGTGTGGACAGGTCATACCTCACCTCCCTGACCGAAGAACAACCGCACAGTCGTGTGACAACGATACATCGCTGTTCCTACAATAAAAAGAGACCTCCTTACTATCGAACAGTGAGCGAACTTTTCATCACCATCCACGCGTCTCTCCATGCTTCAGTATCCACACCTTGGAAAGGTCGAGCCCCAGTCGATGGGCCTCAGTTTCCAAACGCAGGGGCGGCTCCTCGACCGGTTCTTCTGTCATGTCAAACGTTCCCCAGTGTATGGCCACAAAACGTTCTCCTTTGATGTCACCGAAGAGCTGAAGGGCTTCTTCGGGCGTGACATGAGTCATCTTCATCATCGCAGGCGGCAGATAGGCCCCGATGGGAATAGCCGCTAGATCGAAAGGACCCAGGCGATGGCCAATTCCCGCGAAGCCAGGGTAATAGCCTGTATCCCCGGCAAAAAAGAACCGCTTCCTCTCTCCAGTCACGGCCCATGAACTCCACAACCGGCTATTTCCATCCCACAGCGTACGCCCTGAGAAATGCTGAGCCGGGAGGCAGGTCACCGTCAGCCCATGGACTTGCCGATCTTCCCACCAATTCAGTTCCTCCACCTCCGTGATGCCGAGCTCCGCAAACCAGGCCTTTAAGCCTAGGGGCACAAGAAACAGCGGGCGATAAAGCCGGGCAAGCCGCCGAACAGTGTCCACATCGAGATGATCGTAATGATCATGCGAGATAAGGACGAGGTCAACCGGCGGCAGCTGTTCCAACGGCACCCCGGGAGGCATCAGCCGCTTGGGACCGGCAAAGGTGACGGGGCTCGCTCGAACGGACCAGTGAGGATCGGTCAGGATATTCACGCCACCGAGCTGAATGAGGACTGTGGAATGTCCAACCCAGGTCACAGTGGCGTCCGTTCGATTGTTCTTGATGGCACTGCCGTCGTTTTCAACGCGTGGCAAATTCACGGTTCGTGAATGAACGGTCGTGGTCCACGTTCGCGACGGGATATAGGTCAAACGGTCCCAAAAGCTGGGCGGAGCAAACGCGGGATTGGTGTTGCGGAACCCCTGCTTCAAGATATGGGTCTGACCGTCAGGCAAAGGATCGGTGACTTCATCGCACCCGGGCGAGAGAATCAGGAATAGCGTCACGCACAGCAGACCAACGAATGGCCGGCGCATCTCCATTCTGCTCCCTTCACGTTTCAGTATCGAACATGCCCATTGGCGTTTAACGACCGGCCTCGTTTCCCCTCGGTGTAAACTCCCATCCCCTCGTCATCGGCAACAATATCCATTCAACTGCCCAACTTCTTGACCTATCATCGCCCTTTGCAGGCAAGATGTCCGCAGCCGCACTTGGCGTTGCCGGGATTGCCGGAGGCGCACTTATCGCTGCAATATGTTCTCCCTTCCGGAACGATGCAGCTGCACGCGGGATGCGCACATTTGTTGGCCATGGGAGGAATTCTTCCTCTCGATCGAGGTCACATGGGTTGTCCTTCCTTCATTCGGAAGTCTTACAGCGTCCGAAGGAAGGCAACCAAGTCCTTTTTCTCCTGATCATTCAGCTTCAGCTCCAAGATGAGATTGAAGAACTCTACCGTATCATCCAGCGTCAGCAAGCGGTCGTCGTGCTGTGAGCATAAGCTTTGCGCACGATCGCTCGTGGCAATCACGACTTCTCGTCCAGGTTGTTCTTGAAGCCGGCCTTTTTGTGTGAGCCGTCGCAGAACGGCTTATTCGCCGACTGCCCGCACCGGCAGAGCCAGGTCTCGTCTCCATCAGACGCGATCTCCCGGCCGCCCTCGGTCATGATTTTGAACTTGCCTTTGACCTGATACGGACCATTGTTATTGGGAATGATGATGACCTCGGTCATGTTGTCCTCCTCGATTTATTCGGCGCGCGCGCCTGCGAAGAAGTCTGCACGTTCCATGGCTAATAGCCCACCGTAAAGCACTGCCGGATATGCGTCGGCTTCTCCACTTCGTCGATCATCGCCATCGCATAATCTTCGACCGAGATGCGGCTTTCTCCCTTCGCATCCTTGAGCAACTGGTCCTTCCCGAGCCGGAACGTACCGGTGCGCTGCCCCGGCGACAAATCCGCCGAAGGAGAAAGGAATGACCAATCCAGGCCGGTTTCCTTCCGGAGCATGTTCAGCGCTTCTCGTGCGGCAAGGGCGCCTTGCTTCCAATCTTTCGGAAATTCTGGAGTATCGACTCCCTGGACTCCTGGTTTGACTTCCAAGCTGCCTGCGCCACCCACGAACAGCAATCGCTTCAGGCCGGCCTGCTTCACGCCCCTGATGATGGCCTCTGTCCCCTTCACTTGTTGCTTGTAGATATCAGGATTGCTCCATCCCGGATTGAAGGCGCTGATGGCGGCATGATGACCTGCGACCAAACGGGCTACCTCGTCGGTGTTGTAGACGTCTCCTTTCTGAGGACGAAGTTTCGCATGTGGCAGTAACGTCTCCGGGTGCCGCACGATGGCGGTGACTTCATGGCCGCGATCGA
>Ga0075430_100002758_pt1 | contig 14676 bp, 18 predicted proteins | sample RhiMetdeltSRZDD4_FD_75294 | JGI IMG/M metagenome (GOLD analysis project Ga0075430, IMG submission 75294) | Populus rhizosphere microbial communities from Tennessee, USA - Rhizosphere MetaG P. deltoides SRZDD4 | ecosystem: Host-associated > Plants > Roots > Rhizosphere > Soil | place: USA... | reverse complement strand
CTCCTGGAACGCCGCCATGGCCGCCGCGAACTCGCGCGCGGCCGACTGAGCCAGCAGGCGCTCGTGGAGCGCCGCGAGCCGCTCGAGCGCCTCGACGCCCTCGGGGCCCTTCGCAACCGCGAGCTCGAAGAGGCGCGGCATGGTGGCGGGCGAGAGCGCGCCGAGATCGGCGGCCGGCGCCGGGACGAGGTCGTCGTTCTTCATGTCCGTGGGGGGATGTGGTCGAAGCGACGCTCCGACTGTTCCTTGACGGCGAGCAGCGCGCGCATGATGCTGCCGTCCTCGCGCGCCGCGGCGCCGCTCTTCTTCGCGTAGCCTTCCAGCACGCCCGTGAGGTACCCGATCAAGCACGTGAGCGCGGCCACAAACATGACGTCGTCGAGGCGCGACTCCTCGAACGCACGCATGAAGACCTTGCGCGCGGCCTGCTCGGCGTCGCCGGCGATCCGCTCGGCCTCGATGGCGCGCGCCGAGGCGCGGTCCGAGGGGTCGTTCACGCAGGCACCTCGACGCCGAGCGCCTTGAGTGACTCCGCGCAGGCGTCGCGGGCGCGCGTCAGCGGATCGGTGCCGCCAACGTTCACGCGCGCGGCGCCGTTGATCTTGTCGGCCCCCCTCACGCACCGCAGCAGCACGGCCACCGACTCGCTCCGGGCCGCCGCGGCCTCCGCTCGCGCCCAGAGCGCCTTCGCCTCGAAGTCCGCAGCCCGGTCTTCCGCCGGACGCTTCTTGCCACCACCCATGAGAATCTCCTTCGACCGCCACCCGCGGAGTGCGGAGGGCTCTACTTGACCTTGACGAGCTTCACCGCGCGCCGAATCGCCTCGCTCCGCGTGCACTTCCAGTGTCGGACGAGCAGGCGCAGGCGCGCCCTCGTCGGGGCATCGAAGTAGACGTGAGCTGGGCTTCCTCGGACCCGGGCGGCGGCTCGCATGGCCAGAGACTATGGCCATGGCCCGCGCCACAGCAAGCGGGTTCTCGGAAAACTTGTGGCCAGTATGGCCCGTGGAGCGCGAGAATGGCGTGATGGACCCGCTACCCAAGATCCGCGCCCGCCGAATCAACGCCCAGCGCCGCAACGAAGAGTTCCGAGCTACCGGCAAGACCGAACAAGCCGCCTGGTGGGCGCACACGGCGGTCGAGCTGCTGGAGCTGGAGAACGAGATTCGCTCCGCCGAGACGCTGCGCCAGCGTGAAGCCGCCGCCGAGTCTCGCGGCCGGCGCGCGGGGCTGGAGGCTGCGCGGATTGCCGTGGCCACAGAACGCAGCGCATGGACCTCGACCCTCAAGAGATCACACAGCCCTGAAATTGTGCAGCGCGTCCTCGGCGGGTGTGATGCAGCCGAGGCGTGCGAGCGTGCGGTTGCCGCCCTCGCCTCCGCGCCGAGCAAGGAACAGGACGAACAGCCGGAGGCGTTGGCCACTCAGCCCGTGTCGGGCAACGAGGCCGAGGGCATCCCGACCGCGACGCCTCCGGCTGCCTTCTCGCGCGCGGCGCTGCTGGAGCGGGCGCGGGCGTGGTGGGCCAAGGACCGCCGCTCCATCCGCGAGATGGAAAGCCTGGAAGAGAACCAGGTTGGGTACCTGCTCGGCATCCTCGCCGACTTCGCGCTCGCCCTCCTCGCCGAGCGGCAGGCGGAGCGGAGGGCGTGCTCCGTGTGCGCCGGCACTGGTGTTCCTGTCTCTGGCCTACCGTGCATCTGCGGAGGCTCGGGACGCGAGGCTGACGAGATGGTTGGCCTGCGCAAGGAGCTATTCCGCTTGCAGTCCGCCCGCCCTGCGGAAGGCGACGCGGAGACGCATCGCTGCAACGGAGTGCAGACCTACTCGGTGCGCCGCCCGCCGCTCGCGTGCGTGAAGTTCCGTGGGCACAGCGGCGACTGCCTGTTCACCGACGCTGCGCTACGCGCCGCTCCCGCCGCGCCGCAGGAGCCGAGCCTGCGCGTGAGGCACCCATCCGCGCAGAACGACCCGAAGCCGCCCACCGCCGAGCCGGCGCGCGCGGACGTGTTCGCCGAGGTCGCTGAGAAGCTGGCGTTTCAACCCTGGATTCATGTGGACGCCGCGCTCCGCGCCCGCTTCGGCCCCGCCCTCGACGCCCTGCGCATGATCGCCAGCCACCGATGCTGGGCCGCCCACGAAGCGTACCCAAAATGGCACTGCGGCGAATGCGCCGCGTGCGTTGCCAAGGAAGAGATGGACCGCCTGTCCGCGCGCGCGGAAGAAACGAAGGAGAGGTAACCCAATGAAGTACCGCAAGAAGCCCGTAGAGATCGAGGCCATCACGTTCGAGGAACTCGTGGAGCACGGCAGAACGCGCGGCGCCAACATCATCAACGGAATGCCGTGGTCGTTCACCTACCAGGGTCAGCCGATCACACACGAGACCGACGACTGCTACCTGATCCCGACGCTGGAAGGGACCATGCGCTTCAACCGAGGCGAGATGCTCATTACCGGCGTCAAGGGCGAGGTGTACCCGTGCAAGGCGGACATCTTCGCGGCGACCTACGATCCAGTCTCCGAGTCCTCCAGGCGCGCAGCGGCGCAGGAGGAAGGCAAGTGAGCGACTCCACCGTCAACACGCTCGGCGACGCCTATCCGCAAGAGCAGGAGCGCTGCCGCGAACTGCTCGCTGCGTACAAGGAGATCGGTCCGGCCGGCGCATTCGGACACGCCATGATCTCGGACGTGCTGCGACGCGCGGACCGCGCAGCGATGGAGCAGGACCTCGTGGCCATGATCCGCATCTACCAAGAGATGAAGGAGTGCCAGTGATGGATAGCGCCGCCCTCGACGCGCTGCTGGCCGCGACCGCATCTACCGCAGGTCCTTCGCCCTAGCGCGCTCGAGCTTCTTCGCGTGGTTCAGCACCGCGCCGAGCGACTTCTCCGGGTACTGCTGCACCGCGCCGAGCTTCTCGCCACGGCCCTTGCCCCAGCCCTCGCCGGCTTCGTAGCGCCAGGCCGCGACGAAGTGATCGTCGCAGTCCTCGCTGGGCTTCTCCGTGACCTCGCCCGTGCTCTTCTTCGTCCCGAACACCCAGGAGCCGATCTCCTCCTCGGCGCTGCAGGGACGGCCTTCCTCACGTAGCTGCGGATCCACCCCGTCGCGCGCCGCGTCGCGCAGCAGGAACGTGCGCACGACGCCCTTCGGATCCCGCAGGCCCCAGCGCATGAGGTCGATGCCCGCGAGCACCATGTCGTCCTTCTTGCTCCGCACGCGGTTGTCCGCGCCGATGGCGATGGCCGGCGCGCCGCGGCCCGTGAAGGGCGTCAGGCGCCGGTTGAAGGCGTCGATGATGGCCGGCATGGACGGGTCGCACGCGATGTAGCGGAAGCGGAACTCCTTCCACAGGTCTTCGGCGAGCTGCGCCCACTGGTCGATCTGCCACTTCAGGCGCCCGCACTCGAACACGAGGAAGCGCCGCCCGTAGCGGTCGTGCGCCCAAACCTGCAGCGCCCCCGGATCCGGGTCGAAGCCCCAATCGTAGCCGGCGCCAAACCAGTCGATCGGAACCGGCGTGCGGCGCATGGGGTCCTTCGAGTCCTCGCTCCAGGCCTCGTGCCGGACGTGCAGCAGCCACCCGCGGCTCGAGTCGTTCTTGAGCTCGCCGCCGAGCATGTGCACGGCCGGGTCGAACTCCTCAAGGATCAGACCCTCCTCGCTCACCCACTTGTGTTCGAGCAGGCGCGCGCGCTGCAGGCCGCGAGTGCGGCCGAGGGTCCCGATCAGGTACTCGCGCCCTTCGGGCGTCCACTCGCCGGTCGCGTGGTTGAACCAGCGCGGGTTGTCCTGGTGGCGGCTGTCGATCCACTTCACGCGCCCGAGGTTCTCGCGCGCACACTTCTGGCATTGCACAGCCTTCTGGTCGTCCTGGACGACGCCGCAGGCGAAGCACACGAGGCTGCGCGCGCGCTTCAGCACCCACGAGCGGTCCGAGCCCGGGTTGATGTCCCCGAGGATCTGACAGTAGGGCGTGGCCGCTCCCGAGAGGCGCGTGAGGAGCGTGTCCCACGGCTTCTGGTCGGGGAGCTTCTCGGCCTGAAAGACGTAGATCCGATCGAACTCCGCCGACAGGAAGCCCTCGGGGTCGTCGAGGCCTCCCAGGACGACGTCGCTCCCGTTCGGGAAGTAGTAGGCCGGTCGGTTCGTGCGGCGCGCGCGCCCGATGGCCGGGTGCTCGCGCCCGAGGATCTTGTTCTCCCAGTCCGGCAGGATCGACTCGCTCAGGCTCTTGCGCGTCATGCGCACGAAGAGCTGGCGCGACCCTGGGTAGGTGTGCGCGACGAACTTGGCCTTCGTCAGGGCACCGTTCGACTTCCCCGTTCTCGCCCCGCCGACGATGAAGAGCTCGCGGTCCTCGGCGACGAAGAGCTCAGCAGCGCCGCCGTACAGGCGGACGGGCACGCGGCGCTACCCGGGAACCGGGGGCCCTGCAGCGCGGAGGACCGGGAGCCCTGCAGCGCGCTGGACGTCCGGGTCCGGTGCCGTGCCGAGGAAGAGCCGGCTCGGGAGCAGGCGCAGCGCCGGGAAGACGGCCGCGAGCGACGCGAGGACGCTGGTGCCGAGCTGGCCCCAGTCGTACCCCTCAGCGCCGCGCAGGCGCTCGTAGGCGAGCTTCAGGTAGGCCTCCTCGTCCGTGGTGACGGCCGCGCCGCCCGGGCTCGCCGGGTCGGTGGCGGTGACGGCCGCCTGGGCGAGCTCGCGGCCGGCGTCGAACTGCGGCTGCGAGAGGCAGGAGATGGCGAAGGCCGCGACCAGGGCCGCCGCGATGAACAGGTAGACGGGCAGAAGGGCGTTCTTCATGCCCCGGAGCCTAGCGATCGACGGATCCGGATTCACCCGCGGGCGGCGGGGAGCCACGTAGGCGCTCGTCGGTCAGGTTGCGCATGTCGGCGATCAGGCCCACGGTCAGGGTCGTGAGCCGGTTTCGCTCCCGCTCGCACTCCTGCCACGAGGCCGTCGCCGTCTCGTGGCGCTTCTCGCAGTCCTCGATCCGGTGCGAGAGCTCGTCCACGTACTCCTTCCGCGCCACCGCCCGGTACTGGATCGCGCCGAAGACCAACACGGCGAGCGACACCGCCATGGAGGCGCCCGCCATCCACTGCTCGGGGGTTCCGGTCACCTGGCCACGCCCGCGCTGAAGGGGACGAACGTGCCGCTCGGGCCGACGAGCTGCGCCTCGGCGCGCGTGTCGAAGCCGTAGGCGTTGGCGATGTCCTTGAGCTGCGGCGTGTTGCAGCCCGCGACCTTGAGCTTGCCCGTGGGGATCTGCCCGAACTGGCCGAGCACGCGCGTCCCGTAGACGGCGCTGTTCTGCACGAGCACGGCCTTCGCGGTCGGCCACGTCGGCGTCTGGGCCGTCGAACCCACGCGCATGATGGGGCTGTAGCTCTCGCTCCCGGGGCCTCCCATGAAGCCGCAGGCGTTCACGATCACGATGCCGTTGGCGAAGGGCTTCACCCCGCCGACGCTGTCGAAGCCGCGGAACGCGCCGGCCCCGTCGTCGATCATCAGGTGCCGGAACTCGCCCGGGCGCCCGTAGAAGCCGCAGCGCTCGACGAGCACGTTCGACATGCCGGCCTCGAGCACGATGCCGCCGCCGCCGCGCCAGCCCCACGTCTGGCCGCAGCCCTTGAAGGAGCTGTCCGTCACGACGATCTTCGCCCCGCGGGCCCAGCGGCCCTCGTTCGGCGCGAACCGGACCTTGCAGCCCTGCGAGCCGGCGCCGTTGACCGTGACGCGGTTCCAGCGCAGGCCCGTCTTCGCGAAGCCGCCGTGACAGTAGCTCGCGTGCTCGGCGAGGTCGGCGGTGTGGAAGGTGACGTCCTCGAGGTCCTGGTCCGCCTGGTAGGGGAAGAGGCCCCACACGCGCCGGCCGCCGTCTGGGTTGGTCCCGTCGGCGACGATCTCGATGTCGCGCGCGCGCTGCATGAACTTGGGGTAGTGCTCCTGCAGCGCGAGCCCCTGGTGCCAGGCCTTCGACTTCGCCACGTGCAGCGTGCACGACTCGAGGGACACCACGCCGTTGTGCGGCCCGACGAACAGCGTCGAGTTGTGGTAGCCCTCCTCGGCGATCAGGTGGGTCTTCCCGATCCCCTTGCCGATCAGGCGGACCCCGTCGAAGCCTCGCGAGAGCCAGTCCTCGGGGTTCAGCTTCGTGCGGTTGTCGCCGCGGTAGCCGATGTCGATGCCCTGGACGTCGCCCTCGGGCAGCGGGATCTCGAAGAGCTTCATCAGCAGTCCTCCGAAGCGAGGTGGGGCAGGGGCGGTAGTTGGGCGTCAGCCCACGCCACGTACATGCGCGCGAAGATCAGGCTCTCCGTGAGCGTGACGGCCACGCGCGCGCGGAAGCCCTGGGTGGCGCGGCGCCACGTGTCAAAGTAGATGACCCGGGACACGAGCCCCTAGAGACTCTCCCGGCCGGCCGGTTGCAAGCCGCGCGAGCTGGGAAGGTCGAGCGGCTCGCCCTGCAGCACGTTCCCGCGCGGCCGGCCGAGCTTCTGGAGCGCGCGCGGCGCCTCGAGGTCGCCACGCTTCAGCGCGGCCAGCGCCGCGGTCAGCGCGCCGTCCAGGAACGGGTCGGTCACCTCGAGCCCGAGCTCCTCGGCGAGCTCGCGCCGTAGCTTCCGGATGGCCTCGGCCTGGCCCTGGCCGGGCGTCACGGCCGCCTGGCCGTTCGCGAACACGTGGGTGTCGACCGACTGCGTGACCTTCGCGCGCGTCGCGGGCGTGACCCGGGTCTGGGCGCGCGGCTGCTGGGCCTTCCCGGGCCCGCCCGCCGCGGGCGCGGGCGCCGCGGCGCGCGCGCCGCGCAGGTCGCGGTGGCCGCCGCCCATGTTCGAGATCCCCTCGATGAGCTCCTCACGGTTCGGCACCGGCGGCGGCGGCTCGCTGTATTCGATGCCGCTCGGCATCTCCTCGTTGGCGGCCTGCGCGCCGAAGAGGATCGCCTCGAGCCCCGCCAGCGAGGCCCCGCCGTCGCTCTTCTCGCGGAAGCTCGGGACCTGGGTGCGGCCCCATTCGCCCTTCGCCTTGCCGACCATGTCGAGCAGGGTCTGGCGCGCCGTGGTGCTGGGCTCGGCCTGCTGGGCCATCTTCTCTAGCATGGCGATGAGCTCGCCGGCCTTCCGGTCGGCCTCTTCCCAGCCCGCCAGGCGCTTCTGCACCTTCGCGTGGAGGTCGTAGGCCTTCGCGACCTGCCGGTGGACCATGCCCGGGCTCCCGTTCGACTGGAGCGCGGTCTGGAGCGCCTCGACCATCGACTGCCCCATTTCGGGCGTGATGACCCCGTCCGCGACCCCGTCGAGCACGGCCTCGGCCTCCTTCTGGAAGGCCTCGGCCCGGACCTCCTGCTTGTAGGCGGTGGCCTCCTTCTCGAGGTACATGCGCGCCCCGGCCGGGCCCATGGTGCGCGCGAGCTCGATCTTGGGCGCCATCTCGGCCTCGACGGCCGTCGCGCCCTTGTACGCGCCCGTCGCCTGGGCCCGGAGGAGCCCGAAGGGCCCCAGCGCGCCCCCCGTGGAGCGAATGGCCTCGTCGATGCCCTTCCGGACGGCGGCTTCCCGCTTCTGCCCTGCGAGCTCCTGGAGGCCTTCCACGGCCCCCTTGACCTCGGCCGCGTGCTCGGCCTGCTTCGCCCCGAGGATGGTCGCCCGGTTCGTCTCGGCGAGGAGCTTCGCCTTCGCCTCCTGCTCCTCGATCGCCAGCGCCCGGTCCTTCCTGGCCCCCGCGCGCGCCTCCTCGGCGTCCTCGCGCTTGTCCTTGTGGTGCTGGAGGAAGCCGGCGGCGACGGCCGTCCCGGCGTCCCCCACGTGCTCCCACCACGGGCGCGCGCCCGGGGTCATGTAGTCGCGGAAGGAGATCCGGGGCATGGCTACATGCCCATCATCAGGCCGGCCGGGGCGAAGGAGGCCACCTTGCTGAAGAAGTTGCCGCTCTTCTTCTTGACCTTGCCCGCCGGCGCGAAGTCGGGCCGCATGAGCCCGATCTGCTGCTGGAAGCCCCGGCCGCTGCCGATGAGCTGGGCGAGCTCCTCGCTCTGGTCGGCCGCGAGCTCGCCCTCCTCGAGGTCGAGGTTCGCGAAGGCCGTAGCGAGCTGCTGGTCGATGGCGGCGAGCTGCTGGGTGGTCTGGCCGGCGAGGTCGTTCGCGACCCCCGTGCCGGCGGTCGTCCCCGTGAGCCCCCGCGAGATCAGCGCCTGGGTGGCGTCCGCCTGGGTCCGCTGGCCCTGGTTCAGGACCGTGCGGCGCGCCGCGTCGGCGCCGAGCTCGGTCGCCTTGCGCGCGCCCGAGAAGCCTGCCCGCGCGGCCTTGTGGCCGGTCTTGAGCTGGGCCTCCTGCAGGGCCTGGAAGAAGGCGTCCGTGCTGCCCGCCTGGGTCAGCATCTTCAGGGCGTTGGCCTTCTCGCCCTCGGCCATCTGCCGAGCTTCCTTCTCGCTCTTCTTGGCCTGGTAGCCCTGGAACAGGCTCGTTCCCGCGGAGATGGCGGCGGCTGCGATGAGGGGCAAGGCGGGGTCAGGAACAGGGGCGAGCCACACGAGCCGCCGCCTGGCTGATGCGCACAGGATCCTCTACCCCGAGGAGCGAAGCAAGACGGCCCACCTCGAAGGCCGGGTTGGCCACCAGGGCCTCGTAGGGCAGCACGTGGTTCCGAGGGACGCTGCTCTCGTGGATAAGCCCGTTCCAGCGCCGGAGCACCTCCGCGCCCGGCTGGCGCGCGATGGAGCGTTCGATCGCGGTCTCCGAGCGCGTGACCCAGACGAGCAGCCGGTCGTAGAACCCGAGCTCGCTGAGTCGCGCCTCGAGCCGCTCGCGCTCATGGTGCAGGATCGCGAGCAGCGGGCTCTTGAAGCCGAGGCGCCCGCCGCAGCCGGCGCCGTGCGAGTGTGCGACGCGCACCGCCACGTGCGCCTCGATGTCGAACCACGCGAGCTCGCCGAAGATCGAGTAGGGCGTTGCGTTTCGCTCCTCGACCGTGTCGGCCATCCAAGGGGTGAGCTCGCCGTCCTCCCAGTCCAATCTGAAGTCGGGCGCGATCGGCGCACCGAACGTGCGCCCCATGGGGAAGCCGAGCACGTGGCAGACCTCCGCGACGGCCGAGGTGCCCGAGCGGCACAGACCGGTGATGATGACCGCCTGCTTCACGCGCGCCGCCGGCTCCGCCGCCAGCAAATGCACGCCGGCCTGCCGGTGATCGGCGAGTACAGCGTGCCGGCGGTGAACTGCACGTGCGCCAGCCAGTTCTTCGCCATCGTGCAGTTGGCAGGGACCGCTCCCCCCAAAGACCAGTCGGGAGGGACCGAGCGGTGGATGTCCAACCACGACGGCGGAATGCAGAACTCGCACGAGCGCGCTCGCGTCTGCGTGAGCACGTCCCAGATCTCACCGAGGAGGTGCTCGGGCTTGAACCGGCGCCAGAGCCGGAAGTACCTCTCGCGGCGCCGCTCGTCGCCGGCCTCGACGGCCCGCAGGAAGCACTTCGCCGTGATGAAGAGCCGGAGCTTGTCCACCTACGCGCCCTGCCCCTTCCGCGCCAGCAGGTTCAGCCGCCGGATCACGTCGGCCAGCGTCGCGTCCTCCGGCAGCGGCGAGATCCCGTCGAAGCCCGAGAAGCGCACGCGCCCGTTCTCCATCGCCAGGCCGTCGCCCACGTCGTCATCTGAAAGACCACCCTGCGCGTTGCGCCGCGCACGCGGGTCGCGCGCGCCGAGCTTCGGCGAGGAGCCCGAGGCTCCGGCTCTACCTTGCGGGGTCGGCATTAGTTCTTCTCCACCTGGCGCCGGTCCTCTTCGCGGAGCAGTGGCGCGAGGAGCTCCACGTGTTCCTTGGCCTCGCGCAGGATGTCCTCGGGCGTGCGCGTCAGCGTCGCCGGCGTCGTCGCCAGGAAGAGCTCGGTGAGCGACTCGAGCGCCTTGTTTCTCGGCTTCCGGTCAGCCACTGCGACACTTCTCCAGGTTGGCGGCGAGGTCGAGGATCGCCCCCTCCGCGGTTCGCCCGTGGCCGACCACGTACACGCATCGCTCGGCCAGGTCGATGAAGATGGTGTGTCGGCCGTTCGCGTCCTTGTGGTAGCCGAGGACGAGCCCGAGGCTGGCGACGACCGAGCGCGCGAAGGCCTCGCGCTGCTCCGGCGTGGGCTTGTCGAACTCCAGCGCTTCGTGCATCCGCTGGAACGCCGAGAACTCGGGCGGCGTCCACTCGTCGTGTAGTTCGCGCTCGTCCACCCGCCGGGAGCCTATCAGGTCGATCGGTTCTTGGAGACGGCCGTGCCCTCGATCACGACCTCGCCGCGCTCCATGGCCCAGCGGCGCCCCGGCAGCGCGCTCCGGAGCCGCGCCCACAGGTAGTTCCCGCGCACGCGCTTCCGGAACGGGTCGTTCAGCCCCGGCCGCAAGTCGGTCGCCTGCAGGATGGGCCCGATGCTCTCGGCCTCTTCGCCCGCGAAGAGCTCGAGCCGGCATCCCTGCTGGTCGTCGGCCAGCACGACCTGCGTCGAGACGAGCTTCTGCTCGATCAGGGCGCCGATGTCGTTCAGCGGCCCGAGCACCACGAAGGAGTCGATCGCGCTGCCGTCGTCGTCGGCCGCCTGCGGGTCGATCATGCGCACGTAGCCGTCCTCACAGCCGACGAGCAGCGCGCGCGTCGTGTCGCCCGCGAGGTAGCTGAAGGCCGACGGTTGCTTCCCGAGCACCGAGTAAACGTCCGGCCAGAGCGCCCCGCCCTGCACGAGCCGGTGGGTCTTCTCCTCCCAGAACCAGCAGCGCGCCGTCGCGAGCGCGGCGCCGTGCGCGACCTGCGCGATCACGACGCCCTTCTGGATGGGATCCCACGCGAGCTCGATCCGGTGCGTCGAGTAGTCGATCTCGGCAAACTCGGTGTCCTGGAGCGTGAACTCGGTCAGGTCCTGGATCTCGGTGCCCTGCTCCGGCAGCAGGTAGAGGCCTGGCGGGTTGCCCCAGATGAAGACGCGGCCCTTCTTGTCCTTGCACCAGGCGCGCCCGAAGGTGCCGCCGAGGTCGTCCGACACCTTGTCGATCACGCCGCCCGCCATCGGGTCGCCGGTCAGGCGCAGGATCCGGCTCGTGCCCAGCACGAAGAGCAGGTCGTCGGACGCCGGCGCGAAGCCCACGATGCTGTCCTCGACCTCGCCCGCGCGCGTGAGGCTCGCGTCGAAGGCCATGGTCGCGATGCGCGGCTCGCGCCTGAAGTCGAAGTCGCGGATGTCGCCCACGGCGCTCGCGCAGTAGCGCCCCGGCTTGTCGGCGAAGCGCCCGAGCAGGAGCCGGTGGCGCCACATGCAGCCCAGCTTCGCGCGCGGGGGGAGCTCGCCCGCGCTGGTCGCCTCGAGCGCCGTCACGAGGCCGGTGAGCGGGCTGTAGACCTTGTAGGCGAGCCCGTCCATCACGACGATCTCGCGGTCCGCCTGGAAGGCCGTGACGTACTGGCTCGCCGCGTCCACGGCACCGCTCCCGCCGCTCGGCACCGTCACGCCGACCTCGTCCAGGAGCTTGATGTCGTCATCGACGACCCCGAGCGTGACCGTGGTCTGGTGGCTCCCGGTCGTCTGCGAGCTCGTGGTCACGAGCTGGACCTTGTGCACGCTGTCGAACTCCTGGGAAGCCGGCTCCTCGGCCGCCGTGAAGGCGTAGACGACTTCGGCCGGCCCCGAGGGCAGGTCGGTCCGGTAGTCGGGCGTCAGCGCGTCCGGCGGCAGCGCCACGCCGTAGGCGAGGCTCCCATCCGAGGGGAAGAGGAACGTCGTGATCTCGTCCGCGTCGCCGCTCCCGTCGGGGTCCTTCCCAAACACGTGCAGCGGCCGGATCGTGCCGCCGCCGAGGTTCTGGCCCGGGAAGAAGAGGTTCCCGAACTTGTCGCTGGCGAGCCGCGGGTAGGCGTAGCCGTTCTCGGCCCCGCCCGCGAACTTGTGGCGCCAGGCCCCGTCCGCCTGCGCGCCCGAGAAGCTCGTGCCGTTGTCGATGATCTTTCTCACGTCCACGTCGCCGGCCGTGGATTGCTCCGACGGAGGCCCCGAGAGCCACACGTGGAGCTTGCCGTCGCTCTCGACGCGCCGCGCAGTGACCGCGTGCCCGATGCCGCCGCGGTTCGCGCCCGTGTCCGGGTGCGTGTACTCGTTGCACACCCACTGGAGCACCCCGGTCCCGAGGTCGTGCTTCGCCGCGCACGGCACGTTCAGGAGCAGGTTCGAGAGCGGCGTCGAGAGGCCGCCGACGGTCGGCGCCGGCGGGCCGCCGTTCGCCTGCGAGCCGGAGAGCGTCGTGAAGCCGTAGAAGTGCGGGAAGCCGCCGGTGTTGGGTGGAAGCGTGCGCCCGAGGCCGCGCCCGTACATGAAGTAGGCCTCGATCCGCGCGATCTCGGTGTCCGTCTGGTCCGCGTCGGCGGACGAGGTCTCGAGCGCGTCGAAGGTGCACACCTTGGGCTCGGTGGTGTCGTCGTAGCGGTTGCGCCGGTCGAGCGTGAGCATGGCGCACACCTCGCCGTTGAAGCGCCGCGCGACCGCGGTCGCGATGGTATTCCCCGCGTAGGCGAGCCGGTTCGGTTGGAGGCTCTCGAGCGGCAGACCCTCGAAGCGGTCCACCGGGTAGCCGTTGTAGCGCACGAGGCAGCGGGTCTTGCTGGCGCTGTCGTCGTTCGGGTCCACCTGGCCGTCCCAGAGCACCGTCACGAGCACGCACCCGTTCCTGGCGCCTAGGTTGACGACGCTGTCCCACAGGGCGAAGTCGAAGGCGAGCGACTGGTCGGCCGTCGCGCAGTCCCCGTCGTCCACGTTGTCGGTCGTGGCGAAGTAGGAGGCCGTCCCGGCGGCGAGCGTGCCCGGCTGGGTCGCACCGCACGCGCGGTTCACCCACAGGGCGTGGTCGCTCGCGCTCGCGTGCTCGTTGTCGGCGTAGAAGATGAGTCGCGGCGTCAGCGCGACCGGGTCGGCGTCCTGCGTCGGGCGGATCAGGATGAACCAGGCCCACATGCCGCCCACGTACTGCGGGATGGCGGTGCGCTGCTGGTCGGCGAGCGACTTCGCGATGCTCGCGTTCCCGAGCGTCACCATGCTCTGCTTGTGGCTGGCGTCGTTCCGGAAGGTGATCGCCGGGAGGCCGCCCGGGCCGTTCTTCAGGTAGGTGGGGCCCTTCTCGTCCGGGTCCGCGCCGCCGAGGTCGAGCGAGCCGGCGAACCAGTGCCGCCCGTTCCCGCTGAGGTCGCGCCACCGCAGAACCTGCTGGCCGCTCTCGATCCCGGCCACGTCGCCCGTCTGCTCGAGGTCGGTCTCGTCGAGCGAGCGCGCGTCGTACCAACTCCAGATTCGCTTCCGGGCGTCCTCGAGGTCGAGCGGCGTCCAGCCCTCGATCGGCGTGTGGAAGCCGCGCTGCCCCGGGTAGCCGATGCGCTGGTAGATCGTGAACGTGGAGGCCGGGAGCTCGCCCTGCGGCGCCGTCGTGTAGACCGCGCCGTCCACGACGTCCATGCCGTGCACCGGGTAGGGCACCGTCTCGAGGCGGCCGACCTCGGAGGGCTCGAGCCCGAGGCCCTCGTACACGAGCACGCGCGCGCGGTTCTCCTGCGGGTAGTTGTGGGCCGCGAAGAGCTGGCTCCCCCGGTAGACCTTGAGCTGCTCGGTGTAGGCGCCCGGCGTAAGCTCCCACAGGACGAAGTACTGGTTCGGGTCGTCGGCCGCGACCTGGCCCGGCTGCGGGCGCTGCAGGATGCAGAAGACCTTCGCTGTCTCGACGTTCCCGCCCGAGGAGACCCCGGCGAAGATGCGGTCGGCCTCATCCACGTAGAGCGCCCGGACGACGTGCGCCTGGTCGGCCACCGGGAGCGCCACCTTCATCAGCAGGCGGCCGGCGCTGTTGAACTTGGCGAGGCCGGCGTTCCCGTCCACCACGTAGACGTTGCCCTGGCGGTCGGTGACGCCCGCGCGGCAGGCGGTCTTCGTCGGCGTGGGCGCGCTCCAGATCTCGTCTTCGCCGCCCGGGGAGTAGCTGTAGGCGACCTTCCGGTCGTCGAGCGCCGTCGAGCACAGGGCCTTCACCTTGCCGGCGCCGAGCACCGTCGGGCAGTACTTCGTCATGCCCGCACGCTGCGCTCCGCGAACCCGTCCGGTGAGGCAGTCGCGCCCCCTGACGTTCTGCGCGCTCTTCGTCGTGAAGCCAGGCTGCTCGTAGAGGGCTTCGGAATCCGAGCGTCCGCCGAACGGGAAGGCGATCGGTCGCTTGGGCATGGCGACCATGCAAGCCCCCCGCCCCCCCGAAAGCAAGCGGGCGCCGCGGAGCTAGGGTGGCTGCTCCGCGGCGCCCTCGGGGCTACGCCTGGCCGTAGAAGACGGGCGTGCCCTTGGGGCAGTTTGCCACCAGCGCCTCGTGCAGGCGAGCCTGCGCGACCTGGTGGGCCTTCTCGAGTTCGTCGGGCATCGTCTGCAGGACGACCTGCTGTCCCTCGAGGTCGAGGTAGAGCATGACCCGCACCTCGACCAGGAACGCGCCCGCGCCCGGGTTCGTGTAGACGGGCACGCGCACCACGAAGTCCTCGGGCACCTTGTCGGCCTGCTGCACCGCGGCTTCGACCGAGCGGCCGAGCGACTCCTTCCCGTGCTCCACGTGGGACTTGCCGGCGCTCGTCCTCGTGAAGTCGATCTGTCGCAGGGCCGTGATGACGTGCAC
>Ga0075430_100002756_pt1 | contig 14678 bp, 13 predicted proteins | sample RhiMetdeltSRZDD4_FD_75294 | JGI IMG/M metagenome (GOLD analysis project Ga0075430, IMG submission 75294) | Populus rhizosphere microbial communities from Tennessee, USA - Rhizosphere MetaG P. deltoides SRZDD4 | ecosystem: Host-associated > Plants > Roots > Rhizosphere > Soil | place: USA... | reverse complement strand
GGGTGGCGCTTGGTCCCCGGCTCGAGCGAGGTGCCGCCGAGGGTGACGCCCTGGTAGATCGTGCAGCCGTCGCCGACTTCGGCGGTTTCGCCGATCACCACGCCCATGCCATGGTCAATGAATACGCACGAGCCGATCCTGGCGCCCGGATGGATCTCGACTCCGGTGAGCCAGCGGCCGAGGTGCGACGTGAAGCGCCCGAGCCAGCGCAGTCCGTTCTGCCAGAACCAGTGCGCCAGCTTGTGGATATAGATCGCGTGGAAACCCGGATAGCAGGTGAGCACCTCCCAGCGCGAGCGTGCGGCCGGGTCGCGCTCCAAGATGCAGTCGAGGTCGCTCTTCAGCTTCCGGAACATGAGGCGATTCTAGGGGTTTCCGACTAAATTGATCAACTATTCCTGATGTGCATGCCGGCAATGCGCCGTGCTCATGCTGCTATCGGAAGACCTTGTTCGCCCGCGCGAGAACGTCGGCGGGAATCTCGAGGCTGAGGGCGTTCGCGGTCTTTAGGTTTACGATCATCTCGAACGCCGCCGGCTGTTCGACCGGCAGGTCGCCCGCCTTCGCACCCCGCAAAATCCGGTCCACGTACCAGCTCGCGCGCCGGTACATTTCCCCTATGCTCGGCCCGTAGCAGACGAGCCCGCCGTTCGCCACGAACTCCTCGTAGAGCGACATGACCGGCAGCTTCTGCTCGGTAGCGAACGCGAGGATTTCGCGCTGGTAGGACGTAATCAGCAGATCGTCCACGACGAAGAGCGCGCCCGCCCTGCTTGCCCGAATCGTGGCAAACGCCGCCGGGAAATCCGCCGCGCCGTTCACACCCACGCCCTGCACCTCCACGCGCAGCGCCGGGCTCGCCTGCTGAAGCTCCTTGAGGATCAGGGCGACGCCCGGATTGCCGGAGTTCCACAGCACTGCGACCTTGGAGAGCTGCGGAATAAGGGTCTTTAGGGTCTCGATGCGCTTCGCCCCGAGCTCGTCCGCCACGTTGGAAATGCCGGTCACGTTGCCGCCCGGCCGCGATAGGCTTGCGACCAAGCCGGTGCGGGTCGGGTCGGACACGCGCGCGAAGACCACCGGGATCGGTCCCGCCGCCTTTTTCGCCGCCTGCGCGGCCTGGGTGTTCACGACGAACATCACGTCGACCTTCGCCTTCACCAGCTCGTCGATCAGCGCGGGGAGCCGATCGTTGCGGCCTTCGGCGAAGCGCCACTCCATTTCCAGGTTGCGCCCCTCGACATAGCCGAACTCGCGCAAGCCGGCGCGGAAGCTCTCGAGCGGTCCCGGCGGCGGCGAGCCGGGCGAGAGCACCCCGACGCGCACCACTTTTTTCGGCTGCTGAGCCTGCACCGCCGCGGTGAAAGCCGCGAATGCGAAAAGCACAGCGAGGCAACGCAACCAGCCGCGATTCATCGCCTGCCTCCTCCTTTTTCGAGCAGCGCCCTCAGAAGTCCACGCATGATATTCACTTCCTCGCGCTCCAGCGCGGGCACGCGCGAAATAAGCCTGCGCCACCGCTCGCGCAGCCGCGAAGCCGGGGTCATGAAGCCGCTCTTCAGCGCCGCTTCCTCCAGGTGCGCGTACAAGCCCTCGCGGTCCTCCACCGTGGCGAGCTTTTCCACCCGGGAGAACGGAATCGCCACGTCACGGCACATCCACAACTCGTACGCAACCACCTGGACCGCCTGCGCCAGGTTGAGCGAGCTGAACTCCGGGCTGGCCGGGATATGCACCAGATACTGGCAGGCGAACATCTCCTCGTTGGTGAGCCCGGCGGTTTCGTTGCCGAAAACGAAGGCGACCGGACCTTCGGCTTGCGTGGCCTGCACCGCCGCGGTGCGCACGTCGAGCGCCTGCGGCGACCACTCGCGCCCACGCGCCGACAGCGCGAAGGTCGCGACGCAGTCTTTCACGGAGTCAAGAAGACTCTCGTGAACGGTCGCGCGTTCGAGCACGTCGAAGGCGTTGGTCGCCATCCACTGCGCTTCCGGCGCTGGAAAGCGCTGGGGCGCGACCAGCCGCAGGTCGGCGAGCCCCATGGTCTTCATCGCGCGTGCGGCGGCGCCGATGTTTCCCGGGTGACGGGGACGGCAAAGGACGATCCGGATCATGAGCGCACGAGTGATCGACTCTAATCCTACAATGCGGGCCCATGCATCCAATGCTCAACATCGCGGTGCGCGCCGCACGCCGCGCGGGCTCGATCATCAACCGCGCCGCGCTCGACGGCGGCGGCTTCGAGGTGCGCTCCAAGCGCATGAATGACTTCGTGACGAAGGTCGACCACGCCGCCGAGGAAGCCATCATCGAGACGGTGCGCAAGGCGTATCCCGACCACGCGGTGCTCGCCGAGGAGTCGGGTGCGAGCGCGGGGCAAGCCGAGTACCAGTGGATCATCGACCCGCTCGACGGCACCACCAACTTCATCCACGGCTTCCCGCAATACTGCGTGTCGATCGGCATCCGCCACCGCGACGCGCTCGCGCACGGCGTGATCTACGACCCGGTCAAGAACGAGCTCTTTACCGCCTCGAAGGGCCGCGGCGCGTTCCTCAACGACCGGCGCATCCGCGTCTCGAAATGCGTGCGCCTCGCCGACGCGCTGGTCGGCACCGGGTTTCCTTTCAAGGAAGTCGAGCGCATCGAGCTTTACACGAAGCAGCTTACGAAAATCATGCAAGGCTCGGCCGGCGTGCGTCGCGCCGGCGCGGCGGCGCTCGACCTCGCCTATGTCGCCTGCGGCCGGCTCGACGCGTTCTGGGAGCTGGGGCTCTCGGCGTGGGACATGGCGGCGGGCGCGCTCATGATCCAGGAAGCGGGCGGCCTGGTCGGCGATCTGCGCGGCGACGACGGCTATCTCGAATCGGGCGAGATCGCGTGCGCGACGCCGAAGGTGTTTCCGGCATTTCTCGAAGCGCTGCGGTGAGCTTCGGCAAGGCTGCCGCCGGCTGGCTGCGGCGGCTGTTCAGGCGGCCGCCGCTCGCGCCCGGCCGCTTCTCCATGGCGCAGCGCTCGAGCCTGCACGGATTCATCAGCGTCTCGCCCGCTCCGCCGTGGCGCGAATACCTGCTCTACCTGCCGCGCGGTCATGACCCGAATCGCCGCGCGCCGCTCGTCGTCTGGCTGCATGGGTGCCAGCAGGAACCCGAGGCTTTCGCCGCCGGCAGCCGCATCGCGCGCTTCGCCGACGAATGCGGCTTCGTCGTGCTGCTTCCCCGCCAGAGCCGGCTGGCCAACTCGCAGCGCTGCTGGAACTGGTTCGATTCGCGCACCGCATCCGGCGCCGGCGAGACCGCGATCGTCGGCGCGCAAATCGGCGCGGTGATGCAGAAGGTCGCGGTCGACCGGCGCCGCGTGTTCGTCGCCGGACTCTCCTCGGGCGGCGCGCTTGCCGCCACGCTCGCGCTGCGCGCGCCGCATCTCTTCGCGGGCGTAGCAGTGCATTCCGCCACGCCTTGCGGCTCGGCGGCGAACGCCACCGCTGCCGCCGCGGTCATGGCCAAAGGCCCCGCCAACGGCAGCGACGCGATCGCCATCCAGGCGCGTCGCGAGGCGCCGCGCAACGCGCGCGTGCCGGCGCTCATCATCCACGGCTCGGTCGACAAGACCGTCGCGCCGGTGAACTCAATCTATCTTGCCCGGCAGTTCCTGCTGCTCAACGGATTGACGCTGAAAGAGCCTCTGCTGCCGCAGCCGACGCGCTCCGCGCTGCTCTACCGGGACGGCAATTACGAAGTGCGCGAGTTCCACACGGACGGGCGGCTCGCGGTGCGCATGGTCACGATCGACGGCCTCGACCACGCCTGGAGCGGCGGCGACGCCAAGCTGCCTTTCTTCGACGCGCGCGCGCCCGATGCCACGCGCCTCATCTGCGACTTCTTCGGCCTACAATGAAAAGTATGTGTCGCCTGCTCGTCCTCGCGTGCGCTCTGTCCGCGGCCCAGGCCTTCGCGCAAGCCTGGCCCGCGCGCCCGGTGCGCTTCGTGGTGCCGTTCCCGCCCGGCGGCTCGACCGACGTCGCAGCGCGCGCGCTCGCCGACAAGCTGACGCGCTCGCTTGGCGCGCAGTTCGTGGTCGAGAACCGCGCGGGCGGCGGCGGCGCCATTGGCACGACGGCCGTCGCGCGCGCCGCGCCGGACGGCTACACCATCCTGTTCGCCGCCGACCCGGTGACCACGCTCTTTCTGGTGGTCAGGAACCTCGAGTTCGACACTTTGCGCGACTTCGCGCCGGTGACGCAGGTGACGACGCAGCCGCTCGCGGTAGCGGTGCACGCCTCGGTCCCGGCAGCCACGGTGCAGGAGCTCGTGGCCTACGCCAAGGCAAACCCGGGCAAGCTTTCGTTCGCCCATTCCGGCACCGGCACCGGGCAGCACTTCTCGGGCGAGCTGCTCCGGAAAATGGCCGGGATCGAGATCGTGCATGTCCCCTATAAAGGCGGCGGCCCGGCGGTGCAGGATCTCGTCGCGGGCCAGGTGCCGATGGGCGTGCTCGGCTCGACGCCGCTCATCCCGCACCACAAGTCTGGGCGCATCCGAATCCTCGCCTTCACCTCCAAGGATCGCTTCGCGCCGATGCCCGAGATCCCGACGCTGCACGAATCGGGCTTTGCAGGATTCGATACCAGCCAGTGGCTAGGCCTGCTCGTCCCGCGCGGCACCTCGCCGGAGATCATTCAGCGGCTGCAGAAGGCCTCTGCGGAAGCCCTTGCGCAGGCCGATCTCGTCGAGCGTCTCGCGCAATCGGCGTTGCAGCCGGTCGGCAACACGCCGCAGCAGTTCGACGCTGTGATCCGCTCGGATATCGAGCGCTGGAGCAAGCTCGCGCGCGAGCTCGGCGTGCAGCCGCAGTAGTTCAGGCGCGCAGGATCTCGAGCGGCGCGAAGCGGCCTTGCAGCGCTTTCGTTGCCGGTACGCCCCACCAGCCCTCGAGCGCCGTGGCGTAGAGCTGGCGGAAGTCGACCGCGTGGCGCAGGTTGCCGCCGTCCAAGTTGTCGAGCCGCGGCGGCGCGCCGTACAGGCCGCCCTTCACGTGCCCGCCAGCCACGAAATGCGCGCTTGCCGTGCCGTGGTCAGTGCCGTTCGAGTAGTTCTCCTGCGGCCGGCGGCCGAACTCGGCGTAGGTCAGGACCAGGGTCGAATCCCAGCGCTTCGCTTCGACGAGCGCGCCCTTGAGCGCGGCGAGCCCGCCGGCGAGCTCGCCGAGCAGGCGCTGGTGCACCCCGGGCTGGTTCTGGTGCGTGTCGAAGCCGCCGAGCGACAGCCGGATCGCCGCGACTCCCGACGGATTGGCGGCAAGCTGCGCGGCGATTCGCACCGCGTTGCCGAACGCCCCGCGCGGAAACTCGGTCGTGAACCGCACTCCGGCGTCGAGGCGCGCCGCGGCTTCGACGATGCCCGCCTCCACCTTGAGGATATGGTCGAGCGCGCTGTTCCGCCCCTTGCCCATAGGATTGGCGAGTCGCGCCTGGCGCAGGAAAACTTCCGGCGCGGCAAGCGAGATCGAGCGCATGCTGCCGGCAAGCGGGCCCATGTCGCTGCCGCCGACTACGACGCCGGCTGCCGCGAACTGCGCCGGTACCGGGTGTCCGGAGAACGCGCGCGCGACCCAGCCCTCCGGAAGATACTGATCACTCCGCGAGGCGGTGTCCCAGATCTCGATCGAGCGGAAGTGCGAGAGATTCGGGCCGGGATAGCCAACCCCCTGCACGATCGCGAGCTCGCCCGCCTCCCAGAGCGGCATCAGCGGCTTGAGCGCGGGATGCAGCCCGGTGCGACGGTCGAGCGCCAGCACATCATCGCGCCGGATGCCGATCCGCGGCCGCAACTGGTAATAGAGCTCGTCCGCGTAGGGCACGACGGTGTTCAACCCGTCGTTGCCGCCCTTCAGTTCCACCAGGATCAGAAGGCGGCGGTAACCGGGTGACTGCGCGAGCGCTGCCACCGGAATGACGAGGGCGCCGATGCCAGCTGCGAGGAAATCGCGCCGATTCATTTCAATTGATAGACGGGGTCGGCGAGGAGTGTGCGCAGGTACTCCACGCCGCTACCCGACGGATTGCCGGCCGGCTCGGCGGCGAGCATTACGAGCGGCACCATGCGCTCGCGTCCCTCGAAGCTGGCGAGCCATTCGCTGCCCGAGAACTGCAGCTCGGCCATCGCCTGCAGCACGCGGCGCGCGCCGGGCTTGAGGCGCGGCATGGCCTTCTGCATCACCATCCGGGTCTCGTCCACGCGCAGCAGGCGCTCGAGGAACTGCTTGCGCGCGAGCAGCGTGGTGGAGTTGATCCACGCCTCGCCGCCCGGCCAGCCCTTCACGTTCGGCGGCGCGAAGAGATCCTGACCGAGGCCCGCCAGCAAGAAGGCGAAAGGCAGGGGATCGTTTACCGCGATGCCGAACTGGCGCAGGGTGCCGACCACCAGCTCGGCGGGCGACTTGATCAACGCGGCGCGGTTCTCCGGCGCCCAGAACGCGGGCGTGAGCATCAGCGCGTGCATGGCGGCGCGCACGTCGTAGCGGCTTTCGCGCAGGACAGACGCCACGCGCGCGAGCTCGTCGGGCGGCGGCTCGGGCGAGACGAACTCGCGCCACAGCTTGCGCGCGATGAACTCCGCGGTCGCCGGCTGCGCGAGCAGGATGTCGAGCACTTCCTCGCCGGTGTCGGCGCTGCGTCCGAGCACGGTCTTCTTGCCGTAGTCGTGCCGCAGATACCGGAAGCGGAATTCCCCGGTTTCCAGGTCGATGCTCCAGCCGGTGAACGCGCGCGCCGCCTGCTTGATGTCCTGCTCGCTATAGTTGCCTTCGCCCAGGGTAAAGAGCTCCATCACCTCGCGCGCGAAGTTCTCGTTCGGCTCTTCGCGCGCGCTGGTGGCCGAGTCGAGGTAGACCAGCATCGCCGGGTCCTTGGACACCGCCTGCAGCAGCTCGCCGAAGTTGCCGAGCGCGTGCCGCCTGAGGAGCGCGTTCTGGCGCAGCATCAGCGCCGGCGAGCGCACCTTCTGCAGGCCGGACGTGAAGTGGTTGTGCCAGAACAGCGTCATGCGCTCGGTGAGCGGCGAGTCCGTGCCGAGCATCTCGCGCAGCCACCAGGCCTTGAGCTCCAGCCCGCGCTCGATCTGCACGCGCACAAAAGCCTGGCGCTCCGTCTCGCTCATCTGGCGGATGAGGCGCGGATCGGTCCACTCCTTGGCCCACGCCGGGCGCGGCGTGCGCGCCTCCGTGCGCGCCTCGGCGAGCAGCCGCTCGACCGCTTCGCGCCGCGAGAGCGCGGCGAATGCGTCGATTTCGCGCAGCTGCGCGTCGAATCCAGTTCGGTTCAGGAGATGACGTGCATCCGCCGGCCCCATGCCCTGCGCATTTACCGCGCTCGCCAAGAGGCAGGCGGCGGCAAGGAGCAGCGCCGAGCTAGTCGGCGTAGCCGGGCATCTCGCGGTCAAGGATGCGCATCATCGCCTCGAAGAACAGGCGCTCGCGCTCGGCGCGCGAGTGGCGGTCGTTGACCGGCGGCGCCTGCACCTGGGCGACGATGTCGTCGGACAGCACCTCGAGCGGCTTGCCGGTCGACATCGCCAGCACCTGCGCGCGGCAAACGCGCTCGAGCTTGTAAAGCCTGCGGTAGGCCTGCGCCACGGTATCGCCGGTGACCAGCACGCCGTGGTTCTTCATGAAGAGCACGTGCGCGGTTCCGATGATGCGAGCGAGGCGCTCGCCCTCCTCGAGGAAATCCGCCGTGCCGCTGTAGGTGTCGTCGTAGGCGACGTGCCCGTAAAAGAAGGCCGCGGTCTGGCTCGCCGGCAGCAGGCGGTTGTCCTTCAGCATGTTCAACGCGAGCGCCCAGGTCTGGTGCGTGTGCATCACGACCCGCGCGCCGCAGATCCGGTGAATCGGCGCGTGGATGCATTGCGCCGAAAGCTCCACCACGCCTTCGCCTTCGAGCGTCGCGCCCGACTGGTCGAACACGATCAGGTCGCTCGCCCGCGCCTCCGACCAGTGCAGGCCGAACGGCAGGACCAGGTACCGGTCGTCGCGTCCCGGCACCGTGACCGTGAAGTGGTTGTCGATGCCCTCTTCGAGCTCGTGCAGCACGGCGAGGCGATGGGCGGCCGCGAGGTGCACCTTCGCCTCGCGCACCGGGTCGGTGCCCGGCACCTTCAGCGGATGGACGGTCATGGGTAAATGCTACAGCACTTCATTGAAAAGATAGAGCACGCTGTCCTTCACGCGGTGCGCAAGGCCGCGCTTCTTCCATTCCCGGGCCTGCAGCTCGATGCAGTGCGCGCGGTCGGCCTCGAAGATCTCCTCCAGCCGCCGGGCCAGGTGCCGGTCATGGAAGCCGAGCGTGATCTCGTCGTTGGTCTCGAACGAGCGGTCGTCGAAGTTGCTCGAGCCCACCGCGCACCAGATGCCGTCGACCGTCATCACCTTCTGATGCAGCAGCGTCCGCTGGTACTCGAAGATGCGCACCCCGCCGTCCAGCAGCTGCTGGAAGTTGCGATGCGCGGCGTGCTGGACGATCGGCATGTCCGAGACTTCCGCCGACGGCACCATGACGCGCACGTCGACGCCCCGCGCGACCGCGTGCGCCAACGCCTTGACCGCGTCGGGCTCTGGGATGAAATAGGGGTTCTGGATCCAGACCCGCTCGCGCGCGCAGCAGATCACCGTGTGGTGCAGGATCTTGACCGCGGGCGCCGAGCCTTCCGGCTTCATGCTCGCCATGTGCGCTTCCACTTCGCCCGCCGGCTCGAGCGGCGGGAACACGTCCGCGCCGACGAAGAGGCGCCCGGTCACCTCGACCCAGTTCTCGCTGAACGCCGATTGCACCGCGTGCACCACCGGGCCGCGCAGTCGCACCGAGAGATCGCGCACGTGATGCCGATCCTCCGCGTCGCCCAGCCACTCGTCGACGATGCAATGGCCGCCGACCCAAGCGATGCGGCCGTCGAGGATCGCGAGCTTGCGGTGGTCGCGCTCCGCGATCACGCCGATGTTCTTCAGCGTGCGCGGATGGTAGATGCCGAGCTGGCAGCCGGCCTCGCGCATCTGCGCCTGCGCGCCCTCGCCCATGCCTTTGCAGCCGACCGCGTCCAGGACGAGCCGGACCTTGAGCCCGGCGCGCGCCTTCCTTGCGAGCGCGTCCGCCATGCGGGCGCCGAGGCGGCCCTCCTTCCACAGGAAAGTTTCGAAATGGATCGTGCTGCGCGCCGCCTCGATATCGGCGATGAGCGCATCGAAAAAAGCGCCGTTCTGGAAAATCTCCACCGCGTTCCCCCGGATCGCCATGCCGAGCGACATCCCGGAGATCGACGGAATGAGCTGGTCCAGGCTCTCGGAGGACTCGAGCTCGAGATGCGGATCCTTGTGACGCTTGATGGACCAGATCGCGACGCCGAGCAGCGCGACGGCCACGATCAGCGTGAGGTTGATCCACGTCATGCCGGCTCCGCGGCTAGGCGGGCCGGGGCATCGAGAACACCCGCTCCACCACGCTGTATTCGTCGTAGCCGCCGCGCGCGATCGGCCGCATCGCGGCCGAGTCTATGCGCCCTTCGCGCACGAAGCGCTCGTCGACGTGCACGCCGACCACGCGGCCGAGGACGAGCCGCCGGCCGCTGTCGCGGCCGTCGAGATCCTTGAGCTTGACGATCTCGGTGACACGGCACTCGAACGCCGCCGGCGCCGCGGACACCCGCGGCGGCCGCACCAGGCGCGACGGCGCGGTCTCGAGCCGGGCGTGCACGAACTCGTTCTCGCCGCGCGGCAGCGAAGCCGCGCTCGCGTTCATCTGGTCGCGCAGCGCCCAGGTCGCCATGCTCCACACGAACTCGCCGGTCTCCATCGCGAAGGTGGAGGAGTCCTTGTCGCCTTCGCTGGAGAAGCCGACGATCGGCGGATTGGAGGAAAAGGCGTTGAAGTAGCTGTAGGGTGCGAGGTTGAGCTCGCCTTTCGCGCTGATGGTCGCGATCCATCCGATCGGGCGCGGAACCACCAGCGCCTTGAACGGGTCGTGCGGGAAGAGGCTTTTGTCGCGGCTCTGCGGCTCGAAAAAAATCATCGCGGCTCCAGTCCGACTAGGCTACAACATCAAGATAAAACACCCAATGCAGGGCCGACGGTGTATAAGGACGGACGAAGCTCCGCGTTCGAACCCGCCGCCCGGCGGCTCTCCTCTGCAATGCTTCGCATATCCCAGTGAGGAGCGAAGCCATGGCTCAGGTCCCTCCGATCTTCAAGCGCAGCAACCCAGCGGAATGGACGCTCGAGCGCATCGGCCGGCTTCCCGTACAGGAGATCAAGCAGCTCCGCGATAACGCCGAGCGGCTCAACGAGCCCGCGGTGGTGGCCTTGTGCAACCAGGCGCTGAAAGACGCGCGCTCGAGCACCGCGCGCGCGCGCGTCAAGCCTGCGCAACGCAGCCCATCGCGCCGCCTCGTCGCCCGCGCCAAGGCCTTCGAAGCGCGCGGCGTCCAGCTCGAAGATGCGCGCACCAGCTGGGGCGGGGTACGAAAGACCGACGGCGCGATCGTGCTCGCGATCTGGGCGGATGCGATCGAGTCCGCCAATGGCGTCTGCCGCTACCTTCTCTGGGCGCCGAACGTCGACGGGGCGCGGCCATGGTCCGACAAGCCCGCCGGTAAGGAACGGCTCGTGCATTGCGGCCAGGCCATGGCGATCGGCCGGGCCGAAGGCCTCCTGGTCTACGGCGAGCGCCTCGATGGCCAGCTTCCGGAAGACAAGGCCCATTCCGTGCACGGCATCGACGCCGACACGGTGCTCCAGCTCCAGGTCGAGATGCGCGGGGCGGAATACTGGGCGATCTGGGGCAAGAAGGCGGTGGGATAGTCATGCTCGCCCGCCTGGCCAGCATGGCGTTAATGGCGATCATCGTCGCCTCCTTGCTCTTCGTGCCCGCGGTCGTGGGGTTCGCGCTGCTCATTCGCGTGCTCGGCTTTTCGCCTGAACCTTTCGCGACCTTCGGCGGCGCCGTCCACCCGGTCGTCGGCCTGTGCGCGTGGTGGCTGGCGGCTTTCGTCGGCGCCTGCGCTTACGCCGCTTTCACATTTCCCTGGGACGTACAGGCGTTTCCCTTCAGGAAGCGCTAGCCTCGGAGTACCTATAATCGCGCGGTGATGGACGCCGCGCACACGCCCATGATGCAGCAGTACCTGCGCATCAAGGGCGAGCATCCGGACATCCTGGTGTTCTACCGGATGGGCGACTTCTACGAGCTCTTCTACGACGACGCCGAAAAGGGCGCGCGCCTGCTCGACCTCACGCTCACCGCACGCGGGGCGTCGGCGGGCGCGCCGGTGAAGATGGCCGGGGTCCCGGTGCACTCGGTCGAGCAGTACCTGGCGAAGCTGGTGAAGCTAGGCGAGTCGGTGGCGATCTGCGAGCAGATCGGCGACCCCGCGACCTCCAAAGGGCCGGTCGACCGGCAGGTCACGCGCATCGTCACGCCCGGCACCCTCACCGATTCGGCGCTCCTCGACGACAAGGCCGACAACATCCTGCTATCGATGCAGCGCGACAAGTCGACCGTCGGGCTGGCCTGGCTTTCCCTCGCCAGCGGCGCGCTGCGCGTCGCGGAGGTCGTGCCGCAGGCGCTCGACAACGAGCTGCGCCGGATCGGGCCGGCGGAGGTGCTTTGCGCTTTCGATGTGAACGGCTTTTTCGTCACGAAGCTGCCCGAATGGCACTTCGACATCGAGAGCGGCAAGAAGAAGCTCCTCAAGCAGCTCGGCGCAGCCACCCTCGCCGGCTACGGTTGCGAGGATCTGACGCTCGCCATCGGCGCGTGCGGCGCGCTCCTCGAGTATGCCGCGAAGACCCAGGGCCAGGCGCTCGCCCACGTGACCGCGGTGAGCGCCGAGCGCGCCGGCGAGTACGTGCGCCTCGATGCCGCGACGCGCCGCAACCTCGAGCTCACCGAGACCCTGCGCGGCGAGCCGGCGCCGACGCTCTTCTCGCTGCTCGACGAATGCGCGACCGGCATGGGCAGCCGGCTGCTGCGGCACTGGCTGCACCATCCGCTTCGCGACCGCGAAGCCCTGAAAGCGCGGCACGACGCGGTGGCCGCGGCGCCTTCGGCCCACAAGACGCTGCGGCGTTTTTCGGACGTCGAACGCATCACCGCGCGACTCGCCCTGAAAAGCGTGCGGCCGCGCGAGCTATCGGGCCTGCGCGATTCGCTCAAGCTGCTGCCGGAACTGCGCTCGGCCCTGCCCGACGCCGCGCCGCTGCTGAAGCAGCTGATCGAGGACCTCGCCACGCCCGCGGCAATCGTCGAGCTCCTGGAAAAATCCATCCATCCCGAGCCCGCGGCGCGCGTGATCGACGGCGGCGTGATCGCCGACGGCTACCACGCGGACCTGGACGAGCTGCGGCGCCTGCAGACGAATTCGGGCCAGTTCCTGGTCGAGTTCGAAGCGCGCGAGAAAGCCCGCACCGGCATCCCGAACCTGCGCGTCGCCTACAACCAGGTGCACGGCTACTACATCGAGGTCACTAACTCGCACGCCGCGAAGGTGCCCGACGACTATCGCCGCCGGCAAACGCTCAAGAACGCGGAGCGCTACATCACGCCGGAGCTGAAGACGTTCGAGGACAAGGCGCTCTCGGCGCGCGACCGCGCGCTCGCGCTGGAGAAATCGCTCTACGAGCAGCTGCTCGAGACGCTGCAGCCGCACCTCCCGCAGCTGCAGAAGATCGCGCGCGCGCTGGCGCAGGTGGACGTGCTGTCGGCCTTTTCCTCGATCGCGCTGAAAAGGAGCTACGGCCGGCCCCAATTCACCGAAGAGCATTGCATCGAGATCGAAGGCGGCCGCCACCCCGTGGTCGAGGGGCAGATTGAAAGCTTCATCGCCAACGACTGCCGGCTCTCGCCGACGCGGCGGCTGCTCCTCATCACCGGCCCGAACATGGGCGGCAAGTCGACCTACATGCGCCAGGTGGCGCTCATCGTGCTGCTCGCGCACATCGGCTCGTTCGTGCCCGCGCGCGCGGCGCGCATCGGCCCGATCGACCAGATCTTCACGCGCATCGGCGCGGCCGACGACCTCGCCGGCGGGCGCTCGACTTTCATGGTCGAGATGACCGAGAGCGCGGCGATCCTGCACAACGCGACCGAGAAGAGCCTGGTCCTGATGGACGAGGTCGGCCGCGGCACCTCGACCTTCGACGGCCTGGCGCTCGCCTGGGCGATCGCCAATCATCTGGTTCAAAAGAACCGCTCGCTCAGCCTGTTCGCGACGCACTACTTCGAGATGACCCGCCTCGCCCTCGAGTACAAGGAGGTCGCGAACATCCATCTCGACGCGGTCGAGCACAAGGACACGGTGGTGTTCCTGCACGCGGTGGAAGAAGGGCCGGCGAGCCGCAGCTACGGCCTTCAGGTCGCCGGTCTCGCCGGCGTACCGCGCCCGGTGATCCGGCAGGCGAAGAAATACCTCCAGCTGCTCGAGGATTCGAGCCTCGCGCGGGGCAACCAGGACGATTTGTTCTCCGGCAGGAAGGAAGTGGAGCCCGAGCCGGCCGTCGACCCGCTGCGCGAGGAGATGCAGAAGGTGAATCCCGACGAGCTCACGCCGCGCGAGGCGCTCGAGCTGCTCTACCGCCTGAAGAAGCTGTAGGAAAACCGCTGAAGAAATGAAGCTCGAAGGCATCCGCGTCCTCGACCTTTCGCTCTTCCTGCCCGGCCCCTACCTCACGCTCGCGCTCGCCGACCATGGCGCCGAGGTGATCAAGATCGAGCCGCCGGGCGAAGGCGATCCGACACGGCACCTCGGGCTGAAGGACGGCCCGAGCACGGTGTACTTCCGCAACCTGAACCGCGGCAAAAAAAGTGTTGTGCTCGACCTCAAGAATCCGCAGGAGCGCGAGGCGCTGCTCAAGCTTTGCGAGAGCGCGGACGTGTTCGTCGAGTCGTTCCGGCCCGGCGTGGTCGAGCGCCTGGGCGTGGGCTACGACCAGGTCCGCGCGCGCAACCCGCGCATCGTCTACTGCTCGATCAGCGCGTTCGGCCAGCAGGGCGCGTACCGCGACCGGCCGGCGCACGACCTGGCGGTGGAAGCGCTCAGCGGCGTACTCAGCGTGACGCTCGGGGAGGACGGCAAGCCGACAATTCCCGGCCTGCCGCTCGCCGATCTGCTTTGCGCGCTGAACGGGCTTGCCGGAATTCTCATGGCCCTGCTCGCGCGCCAGCGCACCGGCAAGGGCGACTACCTCGACCTCGCGATGTACGACTCGATGCTCGCCGGCACTGCCAATATCCTCGGACCGACACTTGCCGAGAACCGCCAGCCGGTCGCGCGCCACGAGCGCACCACGGGCGGCTCGGCCTTTTACCGGCTTTATGAGACCGCCGACGGACGCCACCTCGCGCTCGGCGGGCAGGAGATGAAATTCGTGCGCAACCTGCTCGGCGCGCTCGGCCGGCTTGAGCTCGCGCCCCTGTGCGAGCGTCCGGGGCCGCACCAAAAACCGGTCATGGATTTCCTGGAAGGGGCGTTTCGGGCGAAGACCCTCGACGAGAACCTGACGTTCCTCGCGCCGCTCGACGTCTGCTACGCGCCGGTGAACACCCTGCCCGAAGCGCTCGAAGCCGCGCGCCACAAGCTGCTCGAGGACGAGCTAGGACGCCGGCACCTCGCGCCGCCGATCCGCTTCCGCGATGA
>Ga0075430_100002754_pt1 | contig 14683 bp, 25 predicted proteins | sample RhiMetdeltSRZDD4_FD_75294 | JGI IMG/M metagenome (GOLD analysis project Ga0075430, IMG submission 75294) | Populus rhizosphere microbial communities from Tennessee, USA - Rhizosphere MetaG P. deltoides SRZDD4 | ecosystem: Host-associated > Plants > Roots > Rhizosphere > Soil | place: USA... | reverse complement strand
TACCGGCCAGTAAACCGTTGCTGCATAAGGGATCTGAGAGCTAAGGGTAGGGTAACTATTCGCTATGAGGCATCGTGCCTGCTCAGGGCATGTCTAATGTGGTGCACGATGTGTGCGGTTTGACGCCGGAATGTGATTGTGTGTACGCATTCGGAGGAGGTCACTGTCCGTAATGTGTGCATTAAGTGGGGGGGGTACACCAGGGTATTAGCGAGCGCCCTCTAAAACGCGTAAGGTCTACCTGACAGGTAGGAATCCAGTAGAGGAGAAGATCATGGCTAAGGGCACCCCCCAGCAGGCAGCGGAGCGGTACGCCCGCCGGACCGCCGCTGCCGCCCCGGACTGGGTGAACGGCGTCCAGTCCGTAACCGAATCGCCCGGCGCGCGGGCAGCCGCGTCAGCGGACCTCTGGCAGCGCAAGGTGTCGGACGCCGCCGCGAAGGACAAGTTCAAGCGGCGTACCGGAGCCGTGTCCACAGAGGACTGGAAGCAGGCAACCGTGGCCGCCCAGTCGCGCTACAGCCAGGGTGCGGCCGGTGCGCAGGCCAAGATGGAGCGCTACCAGTCCGCCGTGGCCTCGCACATCGAGGCCGGCAAGCGACTGATCGCGGCCATGCCGAAGGGCACGCCCCAGGACGCCGCCGCCCGTGCCTCGGCATGGGTTCTGCACATGGCCGCCTTCAAGTACACCCCCTAATCCGGCCTGCCGGCAGACACCTAGACAGTCCGGAAGGGACACAGCATCATGACCGCCATCGAAGTGGTGACCGGACGTGCAGTCAACCCCGGGGCCACCATCACCGCACTGACCGCCAATACCGACCAGTCATTCGCCGTCCGCTTCCATCAGACCCCGGGTACCGCCGTGCTGGAAGAGGTGTGGACCCAGCAACTCACAGCGGGGCAACTACGGGTCAACTCGCCGAACATGCACGATGACGTGGTGGGTATCCGTATGGTCGCCAACGCGTCCGCAGTCCGTCGGCTTCTGCCGGAAGAGGCGATGGAAACCCTCATGCCACAGGACACATTGGAGGTCGGGCTGTCCGGCGACGCCGCCGCCACCGTGTCCGCCGGACTCCTTATCTACTATGGAGACCTCCCGGGCATCTCCGCGCGTCTGCGGTCATGGGAAGAGGTCAAACCACAGATCGAGCACCTGTACGGCTTCCCGGTCGCCGTCGCTGGACCCACCACGGCGGGCGACTGGTCCGCCGGGGTGGCGCTCAACTTCACAGTGGACGAGATGAAGGCCAACCGGGATTACGCCATCCTCGGGTACACACTGGACACCGAATGCTGCGCGGTGGCCATCTCCGGTAGCGACACCGGCAACCTGAAAATCGGCGGCCCCGGACCACTCCTCGCCGACGAGACCCGTGCGTTCTTCGTGGACCAGGGACGCCGGTCCGGCACCCCTCACATTCCGATCATCAATTCGGCCAACCGGGCGGGAACGCGGGTATTCGTCTCCAAGAACACCGCCGCCGGTACGGTCACCGTTTCCCTCCTGACGGCCCTGCTCCGCTGACGGCAGGGCCATCACCCGGGGCGGACGAGACTGGAGACCTCGCCCGCCCCGGTCGGCAATCCACACAGGAGGATCACAATGACCGCACCCTTGTATCGCCGACGCTGGCGCACCATCACCGTTGCCCAACCACTCGCCGGGGCGGACTGGACACTACGGCCCACCGGAGGTGCCACGTGGCGGGTCGTGTCCCTGGTGGCCCGCCTGGTCACGCTGGCGAACGCCGGACTCCGTCAGGTCACCCTGACCGCCAGCGACGGCGAACGCATCTGGTTCGCCCAACCGGCATCCGCCACCCAGACCATCAATCTGACCGTCGACTACGCCGCCCACACGGGCGCCACACCGAGCGGGGCAGCCCCGGGCACACTCACCCTCCCACTGCCCAGTGCAGGGCTCCTGCTTCGCTCTGGGCACCGTTTAACGGTGGTCACCAGCCTGATTCAGGTAGACGACCAGTGGTCCCGGATCGTGGCCGTGGTGGACGAGACCCTGTCGAGCCGTCAGGTCGTGGGAGACCAGGCGGACGAGACCCACGACGATTACTCGGAAGGCTGACATGACCACCACAGTCGTAAGTACCCCGGTATCCACAGACGTCACCATCGTCACCACGACAGAGACCGTCGTGGCGACCCTGTCCGGCATCACGACCCCCCGTAGAACGAACATCACCCTGAGGGGGTGGGCGCAGGTCACCACCGGGGCGGCCACAACCGCGCTCACCACGCGTATCCGCCGGGGGACCACCATCACCGGAACCCTGGTCGGCGAAGCCAACGCGACACAGGTTGCCGCCGTGGCGGGCTCCACAGAGGAGGTAGATGTTCAGGTGGAGGACCCTGGGGTCGATCTGGCCATGGGAACATACGTGCTCACAGTCCAGGCAACCGCCGCCACGGGCAACTCGACAGCGCTTCAGGCGTCCCTGGAAGCGACGTTCAACGTCTGAGCCTACACAGTGGAGGGACTGTCATGGCCGAACGGATCGAGATCATCACCGTTACCGTACCAGCGGCGACGCCGATAGCAACACCGCAATCAACGCTCATCCCGTGGCGTGAGGGCAACCCCGAACGGGTTGAATTCCGAATCCCTCCCGGACCGTCCGGCCTGGTTGGGGTTGCCCTTGCTCACAGTGGACGGAAGGTCATTCCAAAGAACGCCGCCGAATGGCTCATCACCGATAACGAGCATGTCATCTGGCCATTGGAGGAATACCCCTCCAATGCCAAGTGGACAATTCTCGCTTACAATCTGGACATATACGATCACGTATTTCAGGTGCGGATGCTACTCAGAGAGATACGCAGACCCATTCCGCAGGAACCCGATCCGGTCGACGTCGAGCCCCCCAACGAACCGGCCCACGATGCGGAGGTCATCCCTGATGACGTGTACGCGGTGACAGGGGATCTGCCATGACTGCACCCATTCCCGTTGGATTCCCGGATTGGGGACGCACCTCCGCACGCGCCAAAGTCATTTACCACGACATCACAGACCTCGATATCGACGCCGTTGAACAATTACCTGTGAAGTACGTCGGAGACCACACCTACCTCCAAATGTTCTTCTCTGCCGTCACTAATCATTTCTTCGTGGCTATCGACTTCAAAGACCAGGAATTGGGTGGGACCACGATCGGATGGCAGTCATTCACCATCAGGCAGGGTGACTCGTTCCGGCACACATTCCCCATCCCTGGCCCATTCGTCTCTATCGCCGTCACCCCGTCCGCAGTCAACAGCGCATATTTGTTGAATGCCTGGTCCACATCGGTCCCCGATCAGGGAAACGGCCCCTTTGACTCAGGCCGGGTAAAGATTGACCTAGACGGGACCTCTATCGGGGCGGGGGCTACGCGCACAGACAGCCTTAACGGTCCCTGGCCCGGGTGGTGGTCGTGGGGAGGCGAATCCACGGCGGCATCGTGGATATCCAAACTGGAAGCGATTGACGACGTTGGAGGGGTGACCGTACTCGACAGACTGTCACAGGGGACGGGTGCTGCTAGGCGGTTGCTCCATCTGCCATTCTCGTCGCTGCGGGTACGGACCACCAATAATGACGCGGGCGCCCGATCATTCTTCATCTACGGGACATCGCATCCGTACGGGCGATTCGGCTAAGAGGGGGTGAGTCCACTGTGGCCACGCTGGCGCCAGCGTTACGGAATCTGTTCAAAGAAATCGACACCCGGTGGCCAACGCGCTCCCATAGTGTCGACGGTTGGAATCGCACATGGGTACCAGGTGCCCGCCCTTCCGACCATCACCCGGACAGCCGGGGGATCGTCCACGCCATCGATATCACGGCGGCAGGCATCCTCCCGGGGACAGTGCTGGCATTGACCGCACGTAACGCCGTCCCGTCCGCCTACGTCATCTGGAACAGACGCATCTACTCCCGGTCCCGAGGCTTCTCCGGTATCACATACACGGGACCACACCCCCACACGGACCACCTCCACGTGTCCCTCCTCTATGGAACGACCTATGAGAACTGGGCGGCCAGTTGGGGAATCGCCAACGTGACCCCCGCTCCGTCGCTGCCCCGGGAGGGATTCGGCCCGGCGGACCCATGGGAATACAGCTACCTCATTGACGCGTCCGCGAAACTCCTCCCGGACCTCGCTACCGGCTTCGCCTACCAGGCGGACGCCATTAACCGATTACGCCGCTAGGGAAGGACACAAACCATGGCCGCCCGCTGGACAATCATTAACCAATACCCCGAGAGCGCATACCCGCGCGGCGGGGACGTCATCGCTGGACGCCGGTTCGTCATACGGGAGACGTCGACCGGCACGGAAGATGACTTTTGGCTGCCCGCCAGCCAGTTGACCCCTGAGATCGTCACGCAGGAGGCGCAAGCCCGCGCCGACAACATCGAAGCATTCTCCAAACTGGGCGGGGGGTGACAGTCCCTCATGGACTGGTGGATCCGATGGGCGTACGTCCACGCTCCGGCGTGGATACGTGGCGCCGTCGATTGGCTCGTCCAGTTCATTATGGGACTGATCGGCATCATCACCTCATCCCTCACCGGAAACCGGTCCGGATGGATCGCGCTCTATCGCGCATACACACAGTTCAGGTCGGGACTGGCACGATTCGCGGTCGCGGTACCGGCAACCCTCGCATGGCTCCGCAACTACTGGGTGCCGTTGCTGGTACGTCTCACCAGGGACGCGCTCATCACGTTTATCCAACTGGTGGAATCAGCGGTACGGTTCGCCTTCCGCGCGGCGGACGCCATCATCGATCGGGCATGGCGTGCCGCGACGGCCCTATTGTCCAAAGTGGTCGATGCGTTGGCCAGATGGGCACGGGAGGCGGTCAATGCCATCTGGCGTGCCATTCCGATAGAGATCCGGCGCGCCTGGTTGCTCCTGCTCAACCCGATCCGCCTCGCCGAATGGGCGGCGTCCGCCATATTCTTCGCACTGCTACGCCTCGCCGAACGGGAGGCGGAACAGATCGGCCGATGGCTGTTGGCCAACGGTAACCGGTTCACCCTGACCATGAGTCGCATCCTAGTCAGGGTCATCGAAAGGATCCTGTGACCACAATGGACGGCAACGGCGGTCAGCAACCGGCAGGCGGACTGGGTTCCGTACTCACCAGCATGTTCGTCCGGGGCGCCACGGACGTCAGGAGCCGTGCGGCCCCCATTCAGCAACGGGTGGCCGAAACGGCGTTCAACGCCATCACCAATCACGTGTCGGATGAGGTTCGGCAAATGATGGGATGGCTATTCCGCACAGTGGCTGACCACCCGGATACCCCTACCGAAGTACGAACCCTGTTCCGCAACCTGGGTAATCACAGGGGTCAGGCCATGGCGTGGATCGGCGGAACGGCGACCGGTGCGGCCATGGGCGGTGGGCTCATGAACCTACTGGCGAACGCAATGAATCCCGTCGTCCTACCACTCATAGCGGCGGAACCTCACGGCGTACTCACCCCCGGTGACGCGGCTCAGGCATCCGTCCGGGGCTTCACTGGCCCCGTACCCATGGCCAGGGAGGCGGCCTACTCCGGCATCAGTGGTGAGAGATTCCGCGTCCTAGAAGGACTATCCGAGACGCGTCCAACGCTCAATGAACTTCAGGCACTGTTGAACCGGGGAAGTATTCCCGCGTCTGACGCGACGGTCTACCTACGTCAACAGGGATACCGACAGGCGGTCATCAATGATCTTCTGTCCCTACGTACGGTGGACATCACCCCCGAGAATGCCGCCGCCATGTGGAACCGAGACATCGTGTCCATAGAGGAGGGTCGGCGAGTAGCCCAACGGTGGGGGCTGTCCCCCCGAGACTTCGACCGACTGACCCTGCTAGGCGGTGAGCCCCCGTCTCCCATGGAGCTACTGATGGCATGGCGTCGGGGCGTCCTAGATGAAGGTGACGTGGATCGGGGGTTAGTTCAGGGACCGCTACGCAAAGAGTGGATACCCGCCATCAAAGCGCTTCAGTGGGAGCCGCTATCCCCTGGAGAGGCGGCGGACAGCGTCAACCAGGGACACCTGGGATTGGAGGCGGCCACCCGGGAGGCGCGCTTGTCCGGGGTACGCCCGGAGCATTTCAGCCTCATGATTGAGAACGCCGGTCTGCCACCGGGGATCGAATTCGCGGATGAAGCGTACAACCGGGGACTCATCACGGACGCGCAGTGGACTGCCATGTTCCTGGAGTCCCGGATCAAGAACAGGTACATCCCGCTGATGAAGTCCATGCGGACCCGTCTCATTCCACAAGAGACAATCCGCATGCTGTTCAGGGAAGGCGTCTACACCCTGGAGCAGGCCATCGATGGAATGCGTGGTCACGGATTCTCCCCGACGGACGCACGGGCATTGATGGAGCTGGAAGTTGCCCGCCGGAACGAGGGGACGAAAGACCTCACGCGTGCTCAGGTGGTGGACCTGTTCGAAGATGACATCATCGACGGATCCGAAGCCCGACAGATGCTCTCGACACAGGGCTATTCTCCGGAAGAAGTGGAGTGGCAAATCTTGATAGCGGAGGTGACGAAGATGCGCCGGTTCGTGAACGCCGCTATCACCCGGATCCGTAACGCGTACGTTGGCGGTCACATTGATGAGGAGGAGGTCAATGGGCGCCTGTCCGACCTGGGGCTGTCCGCCATGCGGTCCAACGACCTGGTAGCGATTTGGGACATCGAACGGGAGACCATCACCGCGCAACTCACCCCGACACAGATCCTGGCCGCCGCGAAGAAAGACATCATCGACTGGAACGACGCGTACCAGCGTCTCACCCGGCGGGGGTACGATCCCCTTGATGCGTGGATCCTGGTAACCAGCAACGGCGGGGATCTGCCCCGCCCGTAGGGAGGTAGCACATGTCCAGTCCGAAAGAGACACTGAGTGAAACACTCGCTCGCGTGTCCGCACAGAACGACGTCGTACGGCAGGCCGCGCGCACCGCGTCCGGCGACGCCGCCACACAGGTCGACACGGACAGGCAGGGACGGGGGGTGACTATCGATGACAGTGCAGATCCTGGCCAGCAAACCCCGGCCGGGTGACCTGGTGGAGGTGACCCTGTTTGATGACGGGTTACGCCTCACCGCACAGATATCGAAGTCGATGCTGGACTCTGAGCTGTCCGGCGCGTTCCTACAGTCCATCATGGACCGTGAACGCACCCGCATCGACGTCGCTCGGGCTGCCGTAGGGACGGGAGGCGACACGTGACTCCCGAGGAACGCCGCGAACTGTGGCAACAGTTGGGACGGGCTAGGTCGTTCGCCAAGTTGGAACCTGAGCCACGGCACGACACCATGTGCAGGGTGGACGAAGCACAGTTGGACCTGTTGGCCAGGGTCCATACCGTGTGGCGGGTCGCCGACTCGATCGTGAAGCTGTTCGAACAGGTCAACCTGTTGGCGCCCGGCCGGGACCACTCATCCGACGGGACGATATGCGACAGCCTCCACTCACCGGACTCCGACCACTGTCCACATGACATTCCCGGACTGGGTTCGGACGTGGTCACGGCCGGAGACATCGACCACGACCCTGCCGCCGGGGCGGACATGGGCGAGATCTCGGAGGCGTTGCGTAAGTCGCGTGATCCCCGGATCGCCTACGTCATCTTCAATCGGCGAGTCTTCTCGGCCACCATCCAACCTTGGGTGTGGCGCACCTACACTGGACCGTCACCACACACCGGGCACATGCACGTGTCCGTGGTCCATCACGCGATAGCAGACAGCACCCTACCCTGGGAGATCGACATGTCACTGACCACAGAGGACATCCGCCGGGTGTCCGACGCGACCGCCGCCAAGGTTCTCGGCCGTTCCTGGTCCATCGAGGGACGTACCCTCGCGGGCAGCATCGAAGCCCTCATCAATTTCCACGGGATCGTGATGGGGGTCCTCACGGAGCTACGCGACGACCCCGACAACACGTGGAACCCTACAGCCGAGGAGATGCAACTGATCGCCGACCGGCTGGCGCAACGCCTGCCGTCCGGCGGAACGTTCATCCTGGACGGGCCGGGAATGCCCGCGTGACCGGTCTGGTACCACCGACGCCGCCACGTCCACCGCCGCGTCACCCGGCCGGGCGCCGATGTGGCCCGCAAGTCGGTCTGGCCATCGTGTTGACGTTCGTGGCGATGGTCAGGCACTGGAGAGAACTCCCTGCACTGTGGAGGGAGACGCGACCCCGAGAGGATGACGCATGAGTGAGTACACGTTCGTACCCGTGACACCGAAGACCATCAAGTGGTTGACAGCGGCACAGTCCGTACTGTCCGCGTTGATCACCCTGGCAGCGGCCGGGGCGTTCGCGGAGGTGGTCGGGGCGAGTAACGCCGGCTTCCTGTTGGCGCTGTCCGCCGCGCTACAGGCGGGTATCGGTGCGTTCCTGGCCCGCGCTGTCGGTCGGACCGTGGAGGCGGCTGCCGGGGCGGTGGCGGACGCGGCACGCGTGTCCCACGATGCCGCCGAGACCTCCCGGGAGGCGACCGACGCACTCCGGGCTGAGCACGGCAGGGGACCAGGGTCAGTCTTGCGCTAGTTCATGATCAGGGCATGCCCGGGGGGATCGGATACCCCCCGGGTATGATCTTGGCTTAGAATCGCTCTGAGACCGTTTGCCCTGGCCAGGCCATGATCAAGACTAGGCAGAGAGCACTGATCACTGAGATCGTCTCCTCTGTTTCACCAGGTCACGTGGCGGTAGGATCGAGACTCAACCCCATTACTCGATCTTGGGAGGTAGATTGATGGGAGATCATGATCGGCCCGGCCGGGTGGACCTGGTCGACATCCTGGTTCTGGTGGTGATGACAGCCCTTGTGATGTTGTGCCTCGGGTGCGGCGGATGGGCCGTCAAGGAAACTCTGGGGCTATGACCGCGCGTCGGGCACCCACGCCCCGCTTCGTTGTAGAGATCACGTCCACCGATGCGGACCGCAAGCCCACCCGGCAACAGGTGTCCACGCACGCCGTCGAGAGCGCGGCTCTACGCGCAATCTGTGTGATCATCCAACAATGGGCGGCCATGGAAGGCGCTGTGACCGCCGGCACAACAGTGTCCATCGTGGACACCACCGATGGCGGGGTCCTGTTCTCCGCCAAATACCTCGGCTATGAGCCGAACACCCTGGGAGGGAAACGAACATGGCAAGCACTCGCAAGTCAACGACCGACCCGACAGCCGTGGCCGAGATGACCGGCGAACCGGATGAGGTCGGACCCGCGTACGACGTCCGGGCGGAAGAGGATTCCGAGGTAGCACTGTGGACGCCGCCATCAGTCAACCAGTACCGGCGATTGTTGACCGGACCGGAATTGATGGCCTACGTCGCTGATCTGGCCAGCGAGGGACTGGGCTTCGATGAAGCGGCGATTCTGGAGATGGCCACCAATATCGCCGCGTCGTCCACCATGGATGAACTGATGGCGGGAGCCGAGACCACCAAGGGGCGCCTCATCATCGGCACCATCCTACGGGTGGACAACATCCGCTTCACTGAATCGCAGCACCAGGACGGTTGCCCGTTCTTCTGCGTGCTGTACGTTGTCCGCACCGATACCCAGTCAAAGGACGTCGTATCGTTCGGCGGATGGCGGGCCACGTTGCAGGCGGGGCAGATGCACTACCTTTGCGCCACCCTGCCAGAGGGTGATCCGCGCATCCTCCCGGCTGGCGCCGATGGGGCTGTCGAGCCGTGGACGTACCCGCTGTACACGAAGATCGGCCAGTCGGATCCGACATCCAAGGGGTTCCGTGTGAACTTCTTCCAGTCCCCGATGGCCTGACCGACCGCCCTTCAGGCATGTCCTGAAAGGACGGACAACCCATGTGCGACGCACCCGCCACACCTGCCCCTACGGGCCGGGTGGCGGGTGCGCCCCTACTTGGGAGGTAGTGAATGCCACGATACACAATCGTCATCTCCTCATCCAAAGACCCCCGCAAGCGGCGTAGCACATGGGCGTGGAAGCCCACCCTGTTTGAGGCGGAACGCTATGCGGTCCGCTGGTTGGAGGTCGCACGTCTCACCTCTATGGGACCGATCGGCTTTGACTGCTGGGCCGTGGCCCGCAAGGTGTCCCCGCATGCGCCCGCCGAGATTCTGTCCCGGGGGGGGTTGAGTGACTGATGCCCGCCGGGTCTCCGCTCTGGTTGGCCTTCCGCACCGTGGCCGATGGCTTGTCCGCCAATGCGGGGTTGAGGCTGGCACGTGAGGCGGGGTTAGAGATTCGCCGTCAGACGTGGTTGCGGATGGTGGGCTCTGTCCGCAACCACTACGCACAGTCGATATCGGAGTTGGACCGCCCGCAGGGGCGGAGACCCACGGGGGTTGAGGTCAACCCGATCCCCTCCAAGAACGCGCGAGGTTATCTGTACTATGTAGACCTGTTCGTCAGGGACAAGGGCCAACCCGACCTACGGATACGACCACAGATTGTCCGTACGTCCCGGCCCATGTCCCGGCAGGCTGCCGTGGACTTCGCCGTGTCGCGGTACCGGTCCGCCATCGACCGGTCGAAAACAGCCCCATCACAGTGGGGCACGGACCCTGATGAAGTTGTGGAGGGCGGCATGTTCACCGTGGCTCAGGAATTCGTACCGGAGTAGACAATGGACGAACATGAGGAGTGGTTTAATGTTCTATGTGAAGACGTTGAAGAGGTGGTCAGAGCCACCTGGCACCCGGGTACGGCAGCTTTCCCGGTGGGCTGTCCCCTATGCGGGGAGCCCCATTGGACCTGTCGGTTCGGGCCAGGCTCGCTGGTCTGTGTCCGCCCGCAATGTCGCAACCCGCACCATCGCAAGGCGGTCATAGAGTTTCCGTTCTGAGCCTATCAGGGAGGTAGGGAATGAGAAGAGGTCAACATGGCTAGGCGACCCGATCCTGATTGGGGACAGGCGGTCAGGGCTATCGCGGACGCTGTCACCGGGAAACACACCCGCGCCGCGAAGGGAATGAAGGCGGGTTGTCTAGACGCTGTCATCCTGTTCGTAGGAGTCGTTGTCCTCATTGGACAGGTGGTCGTGGGATGGCTGTAAGGCGGAGCAAGTACGCCGAGTATCCGGTCAAGCCGTTGAAGCGGACACGCCTCCCACTGTCCACCGTGGTCATTGCCACGTCGACATTGTTGGACTGGGAGAGACCTCACTACAGGGAACGCTGGTGTACCGGCGTCGCCCACTACCGGCGCACCGGGGGAAGGCGTAAACCTGAGACCAGGTGGGAGCCGTACTCCGAACCGTCGAAACTGTGGGCGAGCCTCACCGGATGGTGCGGGTCGTCCGGGCTCACATTCGTATGGGTCCACGACCTACCCCGGCTGGCCCGCATCTCAGAACTGTTCGTGCACCTGCCCCGCCACGGATGGCGCCTGGACAAATTCAGCCTCAACCCCGGGGCGGCGTGGATGGTGTGGCGCAAGGGTAAAGCCACCGTCAAGGTCTGTGACGTCATGTCGGTATGGCCCGTGAACCTGGACAGGCTCGCGATCCTGTTCGAGACCGCGCGGGGAACGCAACCACTAGAAGAGGACTACTACCTGAAGTGGACGGCCCACACGAAGGCGGACGCGGCCATCATCCGTACCGCAGTCGACGCGTACATGGGATGGGTCGAATCAGAAGACCTCGGGACATTGGCCGTGACCGGCAACGGGCAGGCGTGGTCGGCGTTCCGCCGCCGGTTCATGACGGACGGCATCCTCATCCACGCGGACAAGGACGCACGGGAGGCGGAACGCCGGGCCATGTGGACCGGCCGGTGCGAGGCATTCTGGCACGGCACCATCGACTTCGCCGTCACTCACGAATGGGACCTCACATCCGCCTATACCAACATTGTCCGGGAGCACGACCTACCGACCCTGTTGACAGGCCACATCGGACCGGACGCCACATTGGCCCGCTACATGGGCACCCTGACCCACATCCTGTTAGCGGAGGTAGACGTTGAAACCAGCGTTCCCGTTGTTCCTTGCGTTCGTGATGGCGGCATCGTCTGGCCCGTCGGCCGTTTCACTACGACACTCTGGGAGCCTGAGATCCGGTCAGCGTTGGATAGCGGTGCAACTGTGCGTCTACGCCGAGGCTGGCTATACCGACGCGCACCTGCACTTGGGAAGTGGGCTGAATGGGTCATCGCCGGACTGGACGATGGTGATCCCGGTAATCCGGCATGGCGTCGGGCCATCCTGAAACGATGGGGGAACGTACTGATCGGCCACTTTGCCATGCAGTATCCACAGTGGAAGCCTGTCGCGTGGTCGCCGGACTACGACGTGCACTGCACACCGATGCATGAGGTCGAGTCCGGCGAGTCGAAGATGCTCATGCAGGTGGGCCACGATATCTGGGAGCAGTCGGGGATGGTTGACTGCCACTATTCCGCCCCGGCGATCACCGGGTACGTGATGAGCGTGGCCCGGGTGCGCCTATGGGACCTTATGCAGGCCATCCCACAAAAGGCACTGCTCTATGTGGACACAGACAGCCTGCTAGTCACAGACCGGTGGTTAAGGCTGATGACCGAGATCCAAAATATGGAGGTCGGTCGGGGACTCCGGCTGAAACGCGCATGGGATGGCCTGTCGATCTACGGGCCACGTCAGGTGGTCACCGGTGGGGAGGCCAGGATCGCCGGACTCCCCAAGGGTGCGCGGCGGATCGGCCGGCACGACTTCGAAGGTGACGTGGTGGAGGGGCTGTTGGAGGCCATCGGCGGCGGCCACCTGTCTGAGGTGCATCTGACGCCGCGTCAGTGGCGGATCGAGGGGACCGACACCCGCCGGGAGGGTCCGGCGACCGGTTGGACGTCCCCGTTCACGGTCGATCAGGCCGAAACAGGCTGAGAGCGATTCTGAGCCAAGATCATGGCCCGGGGTGGCAAACACCCCGGGCCATGTGTGATCTTGGCTCAGCGTTGCAGCGCGGCGTACAGGAGGTTGGCCCCCTTCAATCTGGCCTCCCGTCCGGCCTCAGTACAGCGGACGCGGCAACTCACCCGGGGTACGTGATCGGCGGGGCAGTCGACGTGTTCGATCAGCCCCCTGGCCACCAGGCCGCGAAGGCTGGCGTACGTGGCGTCATCGGTCACGAGCATCCCAGCGTTGATCAAGGCCAAGGCGACCACCATCGGGTGAGGGTGCTCGAATTCAACCGCGCACAGTAACCGCCACTGTTTCGGACCTACCCGTTCCTCCACTGTGGTCATGGCGGTCACTCCTCCCACCTGTAGGAGGAGCGGTTGACCTGTTCAACTGCCACCCGATGGGTGGGGTTGGCCTTCACGTGTTCCTTGATGGCGATCAGGCTATCCTGGCCCTGGAAAATGTCCGGACAGTTAGTGCACTGCCCAACGTGGAACATCATCGACAGATACTCCCGGATGACCCTACCCACGACTGATCCCCCCCACGGACTCAGAGACCATTCCACGGACCTGATCGGGGGTCACCCCGTTCTTCTGAGCAACGCCGGCCACCTGAATGGCCACGATCTTGACCTCTCGGGGGGTCAGATCGGCCGGGGACCATAAGACCTCCAACGGCATCTCCTCGTCGGTCTCCAGTGACCGGAGGTAGCCGGCCAGGGGTGCTGCCCCCGCCGGAGCATGACTGGCCAGCGACGCCGCGAACACAGCGTCGTGACGATGCCCCGCCGCGTACAGGATGGATGAGCCCACGACCACCACGCCGATCGCCTGCCAGATGGACAGATTCGCGGTCCGGTCGGACTCAATCAGTGCTTTGATCTCCTCATGACTGTTCAGGGGGACGATATCGGCGATGAGGTTTCCTGCCCACTCAACCCCATCACTGACGCGATTGATGTGTTCGTCCGCCGTGTGTCCGCAGTGGAGGATCTCCGGACCCCCCGCCACGTAGGCGATCCGGCTGTCCACCGTCAGGATCTCTCCCATGGGCGAGTCCATTGATGCGCGGTACTGAGCCTCCGAGGCGGGGCCGATTGGCTCCTGTGTGTCGCGGTCGATGAGCATGCCCCACGGGGTGGGGATCGGCCGGGTGGCACCGGGGACTACTTCATCCGGGATGGTGTCCGGAGTGCACGGTGTCGACCCGTCATCATCGGTGACCGTGAGGTCGAAGACGGAGGCGTAGTACTCCCGACCGTCAACAATCACCTTGGCCATTCGCTCAGGCTCCGGACCCCGGGCCACTCCCTGGTACGTGGCGGTCTCGCCCCGGAAGTCGGTGACGGTGTCACCGGGGTTTACGATGGCCCCTTCTTTGTTAGTGACGCGCCACAGGTGTCCATTGGGGACTGTGTAAGACATTCCTACCTCCCTGGTGGGAATTACGCTGACACCTGAGTCTATCAACCGAACGGCCTACGCCATATCGGATGATCGTACATACCGGCGTACTGTCCATGATCCGACAGTTGGGGCCAAGGCTGTGACCAGGGGTTATACAACTTACCCTACCCTTAGCTCTCAGATCCCTTATGCAGCAACGGTTTACTGGCCGGTAACCGTCTACACCGGACGAAGATCCTCACTGAGAGTACCAACGGTTTCCGGTGCACTGTCCACAGTGGCTCACCGCAAAGCCTTGCATGCAACGGAAACCAGGCGTGCGGGACGAAGTCGCAGGGGCGGGCGGGGGGAGCGGG
>Ga0075430_100002753_pt1 | contig 14688 bp, 13 predicted proteins | sample RhiMetdeltSRZDD4_FD_75294 | JGI IMG/M metagenome (GOLD analysis project Ga0075430, IMG submission 75294) | Populus rhizosphere microbial communities from Tennessee, USA - Rhizosphere MetaG P. deltoides SRZDD4 | ecosystem: Host-associated > Plants > Roots > Rhizosphere > Soil | place: USA... | reverse complement strand
CTTGTTGGTTTTCGGGTCGATCCGCCACAGCGCCCCGTCTCGCGGCGTCGTCGCCCAGATGTAACCCTCGCCTGCGGCGATTTGCCATACGCCCGTTCCGGCCTTTCGCACCGGCAGCTCGACCAGGCGCGGTCTGCTCGGCCCGACCGCAGGTAGACGCTCGACCTCTGGGAGCCCCCAATCGCCGACCCACACCGTCTCTCCGTCGACGAGAATGTGCGCCGGCCCGCTGGACAGCACGTTGACCGTCTCAACGGCTCGCGTGGATGCGTCGAGTCTCGTCAGGGTGCCCCGTGCAAAGTTCGAGCCCCAGAGGTCGCCCGAAGTCTCAGCCCACGCCAGCGCGGTGCCCGGATTCGGGAGCCGAATCGCCCGCTGCTTGCCCGACTGTGCATCGACCTGTATGACCGTCGCGTGCTTGCGTAGATCGGGCCCGCCCACCCAGAGCGATCCGCCGCCGTAGGCGAAAGCGCCATAGTAGACCCCCCCTACATCCCCTCCCGGTACTCGATAGGTCGCCTCGAAGTCGAGCGTCGTCGCGTCGACCCGCACGACGTTGGCCTCCCTACCGCGGGAGGCGAAGCAGTTCGCGACCCAGACATCGCCGGACGGATCCGGCGCGAGCCCGCACGGCGCGAGCCCGCCAACGGTCTCGACCTCACCCGTTTCCGGGTTGACGCGGTTCAGCGTCCGATCACCCGCGTCGCGAAGACGGCCGTAACCAAAGTCCTCGACGACGTGGTGGGTGATCCAGACGAACCCACCGGCGGCCACAACGAGATCGGGTGCGCTCCCGACGCGCACGGCGTCCGTCGCCTCGAGCGTGTCGGGATCGATGCGGACGAGGCTGTTCGGCAGCACCCGAGGCGGCGTCGGGGTCTCGCCACCGGTGAACGTGATGCCGACCAGGGCAACCGCCGCCGTCAGCAGGAGTGCGGCTCCGATCGCGACGACTCTACGCCTCTTGCGGTGAACCGCTCCGATCCGTCTGGTGGATCGGGGGGGCACATGAAGCTGCGCGTCTTGCCGCAGGATCGCGGCCTCGAGCTCGCGTAGTCTGCGGCCCGGCTCGAGTCCGAGCTCGGTTGACAGCAACCTGCGCGCCTGCTGATACGCATCGAGCGCCTCCGACTGGCGGCCCGATCGAAACAAGGCGAGCATCAGCTGGGCGCGCAGGCGCTCCCGCAGCGGATGCTCGCGGACGAGCCCCTCGAGCTCGGGCACGAGCTCGGCGTGGCGGCCGCGGGCAAGATCGGCCTCGATCCGCTCCTCGAGCGCGGCCAGCCGCAGCTCGTCGAGACGCGCGATCTCGGCCTGTGCGAACGGCTCGAACGCGACGTCTGAGAGCGGCGGGCCGCGCCACAGTCCGAGCGCCGCTCGCAGCGCCCCGGCCGCGCGGTCAGCGTCGCCCGAGGCGAGCAGCTCTCGACCGTCACCAAGCAGGCGCTCGAAACGGCCGAGATCGAGCTGCTCGGGCTCGAGCGCGAGCAGGTACCCGCGCCCGTGCGTCTCCAGGCGCCCGTTGCCGAGCGCCTTGCGGAGCTGCGAGACGTAGATGTGGACGCTGTTGAGGGCGCTCGGCGGCGGGCGCTCGCCCCAAAGCGCATCGATCAAGCGATCCGTCGACACGATCTCGCCCGCGCGCAGGAGAAGGAGTACGAGCAGCGCCCGCTGCTTGCCGGCACCTAGCTCGAGCGGCTGCCCGTGTCTGGACGCCTCGAGCGGGCCGAGGATGCGGAACTCGACTGCGTCTTCAGGAGCCGCCAAGCGACCTCATTTCCGCCCTCCTCAATCGGTGCGCAAGCCCCATTCAAGCACCGCTCAAGCGCACCAACCCACATTCGACCGCGTCCGTCTCGTCCACACGAAAGGAGCCTCACATGGGTTCTAAGCCTTCAGCGGCACTCGCAGCAACCGTCGTCGCAGTTGCCCTCGCGTCGCTTCCAGCAGGAGCCGCGGCAGTCAAGGACTACTCGCAGAACTCCGTGAACGGCGAAGCCGCAGCGCCGCTTCCGGCCGAGCTCTCCAAGGACTACAGCATGAACGCGGCGACCGGCGACTACGCGCCGCCCATCCACCACGCGCGGCCCACTCGCGTCGGGCGGATCCACGACGACGCGGCACATTGAGTCATGTCCGATACGAACGACCCTCACGAAGGAGGAACCATGAAGGCCAGACGAGTACTCATCCCTGTCATCGCGAGCTTCGCGGTCGCCGCGTCAGCGGCCCCTGCGGGAGCGGCCGCAGGTAGTGGGGGCCAGTCCGGGTCCACCGCGTCGTGCGTCGCGTTTTTCACGAGCAACGAGCCGCAACTCAACGGCGAGGTCATCAGCGGATTGGCGCGGGAGGGCCACCTCGGCAGCGTCGTGACGCTGTTCTCGAAGTCGCACCCACCCGACTGCTAGATCGGTTCTAGCTAGAGGTGGGCCGAGCGTGGTGGGCCCGGCAGAGCGGTACGCCGTCCCGTCAGGATCGCGTCCGTCCGCGAGCGCGCGCAGGTGGTGCGCCTCCATCCGGCGTACGGGGTCGTGCATCGCGGGACGGCGCAGCGCCCGCCCGTCTGGGCGAGTACGCGCGCCCGCCAGCCTGAAGCGCGCCACCCGTTGCCCCTGTTCGGGTTCAACTTCTTGTAGGCGGGGACGTGCTCGGAGCAGTAGCTCCCGTTCGTGGGCACCCCGCAGGTGAGGCAGGCTAGACGCTTTCCGGCGCGCTCGCGTAGACCTGCTCCGCGGGCAGATCACACTCACGCAGGGATTGGCCGGTGATGCAGCGCCGCTCTTGCTGGCCGCGGCGAAGCGCCTCGAGGAGCTCGACCTCGGGTTGGCTCGCGAGACGTATCTGAGCGCATGTGCCGCGGCCATGTTTGGAGGCCCTCTAAGTGGTGACGACCTGATCGCGGCAGGCCGCGCCCGTGCGCGTGACACCGTCCGCGCCCACCGCCGGCGAGATCCAGCGCGCCCAACCGCCCAGCGTCAACGGGCCCGCCGCGCAGCCGTAACCACAACCCACCAGCCGAACCAACAAATCGGGCCCTCCCAGCGGAGGGCCCGACCAGGTGGTTTCGCCGCTTGCGCTTTCGCGTGATCGCGCAACTCTCGGCAAACCCGCGATCAGTGTCGCGTTGGACGAATCCCAAGCGTCAGTCAGCGCACATTGCGCTCCCGCATCACTGCCGCTCCTTTGGAGGAGCGGAGCGAAGCGGCCGCGTCGACGTTGGGCGGGAATCGCTCGGCGAGGGCCCGTCGTAGCGGGAGCGGCTAGGAAGCCGGCTGAGGCTCGAAGCCGGGAGGGTCTGCGAAGACTAAATGGCCGCCTCGTCGCTAGTCCGGCCGCCGTCCGCATCGCCCATTGTCCGTTCATTGTCTAAACCCCGGTATCTGCGCACAATTCCTGGAACGCAAACCTGCCGTCCAGCCGCCCGGAAGCGCCGATTTGCAGGCATTTCTGCATCCTGCGTGCCGCAGATCTACTGCTTGCCATGCAGAAGGTCGAGGGTTCGAATCCCTTCAGCCGCTCTCCGGGAAGCCCCCGTTCGATTCGTCACATCCGCCTTGGACCGCTATGAAGGAGGGCCCCGCTCCGGCTGTCACCGGGAGCGAGCTCAAAGCGACCCGACTTCAATGCGGCCGTCGTCGGCGTAGCCGCCGTCGCGGTACGCACGCAAGGTGCACGAAGCGGTCGGTAGGCCGCGTCGTCGGCGCGCTCGGCTGCCTCGACGTGATGGCGATCACGCCGCTCGTAGGGGCTCCACGCCGCCCGCGGGCAGCTCGACCGCGGTCAGCGCAGCGCGTCCCACGCCCGCCGTACTCGCGGGCTTCGGCGCCGGCAGCGAGCGAGCTTGTCGGGATTGCGCTGGTCGTCATCGCGAGCGCGGTCGCTTTCGCCACGCGCCCGCGGCGTTGAGGGGCATACGATCCCGCCGCATGTTCCTCCCCCGCTCAGGAGCTGAATGAAGGCGATCACGCAGGATCGCTACGGCTCATCCGACGTCCTCAGGCTCGACGAGGTCGCGACGCCGGCGCCGGCGGCCGGCGAGGTTCTCGTTCGCGTCCACGCGGCCGGCGTCGGTCCCGAGGTGTGGCACATCATGACCGGTCGGCCCTACTTCGTCCGTCTTATGGGCTTCGGCGTACGGGCTCCGAAGCAGCGGGTTCCGGGCCGCGATCTCGCCGGCACGGTCGAGGCTGTCGGGAGCGTGGTCACGGAGTTCCAGCCAGGCGACGAGGTGTTTGGGAGCGGCCGCGGCACCCTGGCGGAGTACGCCTGCGCTGCGGCCGCCGACGAGGGCAAGGTCGGCGGCGCCGGCGCGCTCGCGCCCAAACCGGCCAACCTCACGTTCGAGCAGGCGGCGGCCATCCCCACCTCGGGAGCGACCGCGCTCCAGGGCCTACGCGACGCCGGTGGAGTCCGCGGCGGGCAGTCCGTGCTGATCATCGGCGCGTCCGGGGGCGTGGGCACGTTCGCGGTGCAGCTCGCAAAGCACTTCGACGCGCACGTCACTGGCGTATGCAGCACGGCGAAGACGGAGCTGGTCCGCTCGCTCGGCGCCGACGCGGTGATCGATTACATGCGCGAGGACTTCGCCGACCGGCCGGAGCGCTATGACCTCATCCTCGACGCGGCCGGCAGGCGCTCGCTGTCGCGCCTGCGGCGCGCGCTCACGCCGCGCGGGACGCTGGTGATCGTCGGCGGCGAGGGCGGCGGGCGCCTCACAGGCGGCTTCGAGCGCCAGCTGCGCGCGGGCGTGCTGTCACGGTTCGTGAGCCAGCGGCTGGTCCCGCTCACCGCCGTCGACCGCCGCGCGGACCTGCTCTTCCTCAAGGACGTCATCGAAGACGACAAGCTGAAACCGGTCATCGACCGCACGTTCGCGCTGGGCGAGGCCGCGCAGGCGCTCACCGACACGGAAGAGGGGCACGGGCGCGGCAAGAGGGTAATAGTGATCTGACGCCCTGCGCGTGCGGCGCGCCGCCGCTCCGGGTACACCGCCCGGTCTGGCGAGCGGCACACGATCACGTGACGATCATGCGCGCGCTCGTCAAGCTCACGCTCGGCCGCGCGCTCGCCATGACGCTCGCCGGGGGCGGATCCCGGATGCGAGGTGTCATTGCCATCATTCTGGACGGCCGGCCACGAGGAGATTGGGCGTTTCCCGCGTGGGGTTGATCAGCTCTTCTCAGGCATTTCGGATGTCCATGCGCGCAATCAGTCCGGCGCTGATGGTGTAGGGGTGTTGGACGTTCTGGTCAGCGATCACTTCGCCATCGAGGTCCGAACGACCTGGTGCACGTCGACGACGACCCGGCCGAGCTCGTCCTCGGAGAATGCCTGCGGCTCGACGCGGGGGTCGATTGTCTCGAATCGCCGCGACCAGTACTCGCGGATCGCCTCAGGCCCGCGCACGCGTCCGCCGTCGACCGCGTTGGGCCAGTCGACGTCGGCGTGGACGCCGGCTAGCGCCGCATCGAGGTCACGGGCGTTGAACGCCGCATAGCAAGCTCGAATCAAGTCCTCGTGCCCGCTTATGCGGCCCCTCGCCCGGGATAGCTCGCCTGGTGAACCGGTCCAAGGCCTGTTTGCCGAGTGCGCTGGGCGCCCTCGACGTGGATGTCGGGAAGCCAGCGGAGCCATTTGGGCAGGTACCAGTTGCGCTCGCCGAGCAGCTCCATCGCCGCGGGGACGAGGACGAGCCGGACGAGGGTGGCGTCGAGCAGCAGGGCGACGGCGACGCCGAATCCCATCTGCTGGAACATGACCAGGTCGCCGCGGGCGAAGCCGCTGAAGACGGCGATGATGATCAGGGCGGCGCCGGTGATGATGCGGCCGGTCGAGCCGACGCCGTGGGCTATCGCATCGCTGTTGTCGCCCGTCTGACTGAAGCGCTCGCGGATGCGGCTGAGCAGGAAGACGTGGTAGTCCATCGACAGCCCGAAGAGCACCGCGAAGAGGAACAGCGGCACCCACGACTCGATCGTGTCGACCTGCGGGAATCCCAGTAGCTCGTTCCCGACGCCCTCTTGGAAGACGAGCACCAGCAGCCCGTAGGCGGCTCCCACGGACAGCAGGTTCACGGCGATCGCCTTGGCCGCGACGACGAGCGAGCGGAACGCGATCGTCAGCAGTACGAAGCTGAGCGAGAGGACGAAGGTAAAGACGATCGGGAGCCAGTCGCCCATCGTGTCCGCTTCATCGATCGATTCCGCCGTGTCGCCGGCCACGAGCACGCGGGCGCGGGGATCCGGGAAGGCGGCCGGAATCAGCTCGCTGCGCAGCTCGTGGACCGCGTCGACGGCATCCTGGTCAAGTGGATCGCCCTGGATCGGGACGGTCAGCACGGTGAGATCGCCGCCCTGGTCTCGCTCCACGGCGGGCCGGCCGAAGAGCTGCTCGCTCGCCAGGCGCTCCCTCAGGCGCGCGATCCCGGTGCGGACCGCGGGCGAGGCGGCGTCGCCGTCGATCACGATCTCCGCAGGCTCGGTCGTCTCGCCCGGAAACTCGGCGTTCAATGCGAGATAGCCCTGCTTGGCGGCCAGCCGGTCCGGAAGGGTCTGGACTCCGGCCTCGCCGGAGCGCAGGGCGAGCACGGGCACGGCTAGGGCCAGGAGAATCGATGTTGCCAGCACGAGGCTGGCGCCCGGGCGCCTCATCACTCCCCGCACGGTTCGAGACCAGAACGGACTCTGCTCGCCGGTCGCGGTCCGGCCGAACAACGGGAGCCGCAGCGCATTGACGCGATCGCCGAGCAGACTCACGAGCGCGGGCAGCAGCGTCAGCGCCGCGGCCACCGAGGCCAGTCCCGCCACGATCGCACCGGCGGCGAGGCTTCGCATGATCGTGTGCGGCACGAGCAGGAGCCCGAGCATGGCGAGCGTGAAGGCGATGCCGCTGAACAGCACGGCGCGGCTGGCCGTCCCGCCGACGGCGGCGATCGCGTCGAGCTTCTCGCGTCCGTGCAGGCGCTCCTCGCGGTAGCGGGACAGCACGAATAGCGAGTAGTCGATCCCGAGCGCGAGTCCCATCCCGGTGAGCATGTTGGTGGCGAACACCGAGAGCGGAAACATCTGCCCGACGAGCGCCAGCAGGGCGAGCGCGATGGTGATCGAGACGATCGCGAGCAGTAGCGGGATCAACCCGGCCACCACGGAGCCGAAGACGATCAACAAGACGATCAGCGCGGCCGGCAATCCGAAGCCCAGCTCGCCGTTCTTCAGGTCCTCGCCCGCCAGCGTGTCGAAGTCAGCGTCGAGCGTGAACTCGCCAGTGATCGCGGCGGCGAATCCGTCTCGACCGTCGGCGGCCTCGACCGTTTCGACGATGCCTTCGATGTCGTCCTCGGCGTTCGGACCGAGCGCGACGAGCAGCGCCGTGGCATCACGATCCTGTGAGACCAGCCGCTGCTCACCCGTGTCGTAGAACGTGGTCACCTGGGTCGCGCCCGTCAGCTGCAGCTCGCCCGTGATCGCCCGTACCCGCCGCTCGAAGCGGGGCTCATCGACCGTCGCGCCCGGGGAGCGAACGACTACCACCTCGGTCACACCCTGCCCAATCCCGCCCTGTTGTCCGGCCAAGCGCTGGGAGACCAGCTCGTCAGCGCGCCCCGAGTCCGTCGCGCTCGTCACCTCCTCGTCGCCCGACAACGCGTCACCGAGGAACGCCGCGGTGATTGCGATCGCGGCCACGAGCGCCACCGCCCAGCCACCCAGTGTCAGCCACGGCCGGCGACTGCTCGACACTGCCAGGCGCTCGGTCACCTCGCTATGGCCCAGTCTGCGTCATACGCCCTCGCGTTCATGCGATTCAAGCTGCGGCATGGCCGGTTGAACGGGGAGTCGTAGTAGCGCCGGACGCTCGAGCCGATGCGGGTCACCTCGGTCCCATACACGTGGATCGAGATCGCGGCCAGATCGCCCGCGTTGCGGACGCGGTGGATGTCGCCGGGCGGAGCGAACCCACGCACCTCACCGGCTCGGCTCAGGCGGTAGCCCGCCTCAACGAGACAGCTCCGGTGCTCGTCGAGCTCAAAGAGCTCCTCCCACTCGATGCCCTGGATGACCCCGAACACGCACCAGGTCACGTGGTCGTGGATGGGCGTCACGTGTCCCGGCAGCCAGACCAGCGCGACGATCGAGAAGCTCCCGTCGGGTTCGGCGTGGAGCACCTCGCTCTTGTAGGTCTCGGGGTCCCGGCTGCGCTGCTCGGCCGTGAGAATGTTCGGCGGGGGAAGGTGCTGCTTGAGGGCCGAGGCAACGAGCCGGCCGGTGTCCTGCCAGTCGGCGCGCTGGCCGACCGCATCGCGGACCGCGGTCGTGAGCGCGATCAGGCCGTGCGCCGCCCTCGGCGAGCGACCGAGGCCCGATGCGCTCGCAAGCGTGTGCGATTGACGGCGGCTGTTCATGATGGGCGTCCTCGCACAGTCAGACCGCACGGCCGCCGAAAACTCACCGGAACATTTCGAGGATGTAGGCAACCCGTCCCACGCCAGGAGGCGCGCTCCAGTGGAGCCACACGAATGGCGTATCGGGCTGGGCGCAGTCAGTCGGCGTCCGCCGGCCGGCGACAGCGGCAGACCTTGAGCGGACGCGCGACGTCGAGCTTCTGGAGCGCCTGGCGGTGATTCTCGGCGGACGAGCGGTCCATCCATGCGAGTGACTGCACCGTTGAGCAGCCAGCGGAAATGAGCCAATTTCGCGGTAGGACCTGAGGGAGCGGGAGGCGATGCTCGCACCCAGCCGATCGACCCGTCTCTAGGTTCCGATCCCTGCCGGGCAGTGCAGCTAGCTGTAGTGGTCCGACTAGGATCACGCTCGCGCAGAGCTGCGTCCGACCGGGGGTGAGGTGCGGCGATGCCGATCGTGGCAACTGGTCAGGTACAGCTGTACTGCGAGGTCCGGGGCAACGGGCCGCCCCTGCTGTTGATCATGGGGGCGACGGGCGACGCCGAGCACTTTGCAGGAGTTGCCGATCTCTTAGCCGATGAGTTCACCGTGCTGACCTATGACCGGCGTGGGAACTCGCGCAGCTCGCGCCCGCCAGACTGGGAGACGACGACGCCGGAGGAGCAGGCGGAGGACGCGGCCGGGCTGCTGCGCACGCTCGAGCTGGCTCCCGCCGCGGTCTTCGGCACCAGCAGTGGCGCGATCTGCGCGCTGTCGCTCTTGATCTGCCACCCCAAGCTCGTGCGAGCGGCGATCCTGCACGAGCCGCCGATGCTGTCGGTGCTCGAGCGAAGGAGCGACGTCGAGGCGGCGATCGCAGAGCTGCTCGAGGCCGGCACCGCCGCGGGCGGTCCGCCAGGCGGTCTGGAGCACTTCTGGCGGTTTGTCGCCGGCGACCGCAATTGGGAGAACCTGGAGCCCGGCCTGCGCGAGCGGATGCTGGGCAACGCCGAGACGTTCTTGAACGTCGAGCGACCGCTCGAGCACTACCGGCCCGACGATGCGACGCTCGCGGCGATCGCCACCCCTGTGCAGGTACTCGTGAGCGAGGGATGTGCGCCCTTCATGCCGGAGATCTGCGACTGGCTGGCGTTGCGCCTCGGTGTCGGGGTGTCCGGCACGCCCGGGACGCACACCCCCTACCAGGACCGCCCCCAAGAGCTGGTGAAGACAATCCGGTCGTTCTTGAGTCGGGCGGGCTAGCTCGCCTTGGCCAGTGGGAGGCCGTCCGTAGAGTGCTTGGCCCCGAGGCGCCAGACGCTGGGGATGGGCGAGTATCTGCACGGGACCGGCTCGTGGTCGGCGAGCAGGTCGAGTACCGCGTCGATCTCGCCGCGCTCGAAGGCATCGGCGAAGCGCCCCGCGGTCTCCCGCAGCCGTCGATCGCTGATCGTCCGTCGGGCCGAGCGCTGGCTGTCGTCGGCGACTCGTTCGTCGGCGGCCCGGCGCGCCCGGAGCAGTGCCCCGTTGACCGATGCCACTGTGGTCGCGAGTGCGTCCGCCGCCTCTTTGGCGGAGAAGTCGAGCACGTCGCGGAGAATGAGCACCGACCGCTGGCGGGCAGGTAGGTGGCGGAGCGCCGCGATAAACGCGAGCTCGACCGCCTCGCGGCGCTCGTAGCTGGTCTCAAGCGGCGCGACGCCCTCCTGGCTAGCGACCGTCCCTTCTCGGTACGGCTGGGTCCACGGCGAATGTGAGATAGCGTTCCCGGCTTCGCCGTCCCCGCCAGTCGTGGCCGCTTCGTGATCGAGCGACGCGATGCGCTTACGACGGCCGGCGATCGCGTCAAGGCACACGTTCGTCGCGATCCGGTAAAGCCAGCTGCGCAGCTGGCTGCCGCCACGGAACCTCGGGAGCGCGCGCCAGGCGCGCAAGAGTGTGTCTTGGAGTGCGTCCTCCGCATCGTGCGGCGAGCCCAGCATCCGGTAACAGTGGGCTTGCAGCGAAGGGCGGTGCGGCTCGATCAGGCGGCAGAACGCACCGGGGTCGCCTCTGCGGGCACGGTCGAGCAGCCGCCGTTCCGATCGCTGAAGGCCATTTGTGTGGACCGGCTGCTTCGCCTGCTCCTCGGTCCTGAGGATGATGCGGGGACGGAGTTCCTTAATCGCTACCCGAGGGTGTCACCCGGCTACCTCGGCACAAGGCGCGCTAGCTGGGGTGTCGCGATTCGGCCCACCCCCCAAGCCACGGTTCGGCTAGCCGTACCGACTTCGCAGCCGCCCTGCGGGACAATTCACACAAATGGGCGCCAGCGTCCTGATCGTCGACGATCACTTCGGGTTCCGTGCACAGGCCCGCCGGATGCTGGAGAGGGAGGGCTATCGGGTAGTGGGAGAGGCGTGCGACCTGGCCTCGGCTATTGAGACCGCGCTGGCGCTCGAGCCAGAGCTTGCGCTCGTCGACGTCCATCTTCCGGATGGCGACGGCTTCGAGGTCGCCTCGCGGCTCGGGGCGCTGCACGCCGCACCGGCTGTGGTACTGACCTCGAGCCACGATGGCGCCGAGCTCGCCGGCTGCGTGGCGGCGAGCGGCGCCCTCGGATTTGTGCCGAAGACCGACCTCTCGCGCGAAGCAATCGAGGAGCTCCTGGGATGACAGGCGATGGTGGGCTCGACGGCCGAGGCGAGGTGGTGCGAGTAGTCGTCGCCGAGGACTCGCTGCTGTTGCGCGAGGGAATCGTGAGAGTCCTCGGCGAGGCGGGCTTCGAGGTTGTCGCCCAGGCCGGTGACGCCCGGGAGCTGCTGCGCCAGGTGTCCGCGCACAGGCCCGATGTGGCGGTGGTGGACATCCGCATGCCGCCGACCGAGACCGACGACGGCCTTCGCGCCGCGATCGAGATCCGCCGCCGGCTGCCGCGGACCGGGGTGATGGTCCTCTCTCAGTACCTGGAGCAGGGCTATGCGCTCGACCTCGTCGGCGATAGCGCCGAGGGCACCGGATATCTGCTCAAGGACCGCGTCGGGGATGTCGAGCGCTTCGCCGAGTCGGTGCGCCGGGTCGCCCAAGGCGGCTCCGTGCTGGATCCGGAGGTCGTCGCCACGCTGCTCGGCCGCAGTCGCCGCCGGGATCCGCTCGAGCAGCTCACCGAGCGTGAGCGCGAGGTTATGGCGCTGATGGCTGAGGGCCGGTCAAACCACGCGATTGCCGAAAAGCTCCAAGTGAGCGAGCGCGCCGTTGAGAAGCACGTGACGAGGATCTTCGACAAGCTGGGTCTCATGCCCGCTCCCGAGGATCACCGCCGCGTGCGGGCCGTGCTGACCTTCCTGCGCCGCCAATGACGAGCTCCGAACCCTCGCCGGAACGGCTCGAAGCACTCCTCGCCGAGCAGGCGGCGCTGCGGCGCGTTGCGACGCTCGTGGCCGGTGACCGGCACGCAGGTCGGCTGTTCGTGGGTGTCTGTGAGGAGGTTGGCCGGGTCCTGGGGGTGGAGAGCGCCAACATCACCCGCTTCGAGGACGACGGCACCCAGACGGTCGTCGGCGCGTGGGCGGCGACCGGGGCACCCTTGTTCCCGAAGGGCGAGAATTTCCCGATCGACGGCCAAACGGTGACGGCCAAGGTACGCAGGAGCGGACGACCTGAGCGCGTGGACGACTACTCCGGCGTCCGCGGCGAGCTGGTGAAGCTCCTGCGCGCGGCCGGCATCAAGTCCGCCGTTGGTGCTCCGGTCACCGTTGCCGGCAAGCCTTGGGGCGTCATTGTGGCGTCCTGCGGACGTCGCCGTGGTTTCCCCGAGCGCGCGGAGCATCGGCTAGCTGACTTCGCGGAGCTCGTCACGGCGGCGCTCGCCAACGTGGACGCGCGAGAGCAGTTGGCCGCCTCGCGCGCCCGGATCGTCCAGGCAGGCTATGAAGAGCGCCGTCGCGTCGGCCGCGACCTGCACGACGGTGCCCAGCAGGAGCTAGTGGGCGCGGTCATGAGCCTGAAGCTGGCGCAGCGGAGGCTGGCGCGAGCCCCTGGCGAGGCGGGTGTGCTGCTGGAGGAGGCGCTCGAACACATGGAGACAGGGATCCGGGAGCTGCGTGAGCTCGCCGCCGGCATCCATCCGAGCATCCTCACCGACCGCGGGCTGGGCGCAGCGCTGGAGGCGCTAGCAGGACGGTCGCCGATCCCGGTCGAGCTGTTGGAGGTGCCGCCGCAGCGGCTGCCAGCCCCGGTCGAGACGTCCGCCTACTTCGTGGTCGCCGAGGCGCTCACGAACGCCACCAAGCACGCACGCTGCAGCCACGTCCAAGTCGGCGTCCGAGCCGAGGAGGACGCACTGACCGTCGAAGTTCGCGACGACGGGGTCGGAGGCGCCACCCCCTCCGCCGGCTCAGGACTGCGCGGCCTCGCCGACCGCGTGAACGCGCTGGGAGGCCGGCTCGAGATCGAGAGCCCGGCAGGCGAGGGGACGACCGTACGGGCGCGGCTCACATTGGCCGCGCCAGAAACCGATCGGCGCGCGACGCGACCGGTCCCGGGGAGGTCGTTGTCCACGCACTGACGCGGGCCGTCGTGACTCCGGTAATAGCCGTGCGGTGTCCCCGCCGCGGCGCGGCCCTGAAACAGGTAGTCCTCCGGGATCACCCCGCCGGGCGGAAGCTCGCGCCTGGCGGCGGCCAGATGCGATGCTCACGATCATCTCCCTGATTGACACGCTGGTCGCCTGCATGGAGTGACCGTGGGTAACGCCGAAACTCACCGGCGCCGGCGTGCAATCGGCCCTCACCGCGCTCCTACAGTGGTGGAAAAGCGGCAGTCACGCTCCCGCTGTCGCGTTCCATGCGACTCGACACTCGGCCGTCATCGACGTGATCGTCACGATGGGCTGCGGCGACGAATGCCCCTACACCCCCGGCAAGCGCTACACCGATTGGGACCTCCCAGACCTCGCCGGCCTGCCGCTCGACGAGCTCAAGCTAATCCGCGACGACATCGCCCGCAGAGTCAACGAGCTCGTCCTCGAGCTCGACTAACAACGGCGACACTCCTAGGGCCGCTAACTACCTAACCCCCGTGAACTCCCGGTAAGAGCCGGGGTATCGCACAACGATCCCCACACACGCGAACCTCCGCGTTTGCAGGGAGAATCGGCGCCGAACCGGAACCAGACGTCCTGCTTCCCATGCAGAAGGTCGTGGGTTCGAATCCCATCAGCCGCTTGTGCGGAAGCCCGCTCCCAAAGCGGGTTTCGTCGTCTCGGACCCCTCCGGGACGGTGTTCAGCGTGGCCCGATAGTGGCCTAAACCTCCTCGGCCCGATCCTCCTCCTGCTCCCGCTGGGCGTCGAAGGCGTCAAGGCGGCTGGCGATGCCCGCACCGGCACCGTCGAGCAGTGCTCCATAGTGGCGCTCGATCATGCGGACGCTTGTCCCAGCGATGCGTGCGATCTCGAAAATCGAGACCCCCGCAGCGAGCGCGCCGGCCCACTCCCGGCGACGCCAGTTGTCGAGGTTCAACGTGCCTCCCCGCTTCGCCGGGAACAGGAGGCGGGTATCCAGCCGGGGCGGCAACCCCTCAAGCGCCTCGAGCGCCCGCCGCGACAGTGGCACCTGCCGGATCGACCCGGCCGTGTTCCCGACCTCCGCGATCTCGCCACTACTCAACGTACGTGCCACGGTTAGCACCCGTGAGCCGCGATCTACAGCGCCACGCTCGGCCGCAGCCCACTCCTCAGGCCGCAGCCCGGTCGCCGCTGCGAACGCGGCGGCTCATCTCGACGCTCGCCACTGGCTGAACGTAAGCTGAGTGGAGATACTAGGCGGCTCATGGCGAAGTCTGAGCAGGCCGCTCCTGTCATAGCGCGTTGCGCTGGCGCTCGAGCGCGGTGTCTGGTCTGCTGCTTGGTCGCGGCGGTGATAGGAACATGTCTGGCTGAGCCTGCTCCCGTTCTTGCTGGTCCGCCTGCCGGGTCGTTGGTCCAGCTGGAGGGCAGCGCTGGCTGCATTAACAACGATCCCGCGAGTCGGCGCTGTGCGTTTGCGGCGAGTCTGGAGTTCGACGCTGCGATCGTCGTTAGCCCGGACGGTCGCAACGTGTACGTGGGGTCGTCGCAGGGAGGACACCGTGGCTCTGTGACCGCCTTTTCCCGTGATCCAGCGACGGGGGCGCTCGCGCAACTCGGCGGTATGGACGGGTGCGTCTCGCAGATCCCCGGCCTCGGTTGCCAGTTGGTGGCCAGGCTCGCTTCGCCGTCCGCCATGGCTATGAGCCCAGACGGCCGCTTCCTGTATGTGGCAACGTCCAACGAGCTTCTTCTCCCCGCGCCC
>Ga0075430_100002752_pt1 | contig 14688 bp, 15 predicted proteins | sample RhiMetdeltSRZDD4_FD_75294 | JGI IMG/M metagenome (GOLD analysis project Ga0075430, IMG submission 75294) | Populus rhizosphere microbial communities from Tennessee, USA - Rhizosphere MetaG P. deltoides SRZDD4 | ecosystem: Host-associated > Plants > Roots > Rhizosphere > Soil | place: USA... | reverse complement strand
ACCGTGGAGCGCGAGGTGCGCACCGGGTTGGTCTGGTCGATGGCGATGGCCGGCGGGATGCCCTCGACCGCGTCGACCTGCGGCTTGTCCATGCGGTCCAGGAACTGGCGCGCGTAGGGGCTGAAGGTCTCGACGTAGCGCCGCTGGCCCTCGGCGTAGAGCGTGTCGAAGACGAGCGACGACTTGCCCGAGCCCGAAACGCCGGTCACCACGACCAGCTCGCCGGTCGGGATCGCGAGGTTGAGGTGCTTTAGGTTGTTCTGGCGGGCGCCGCGGATGACAATGGCGTCGCCGGGGACTTGCTCATGCTTCACTGGTCGCGATTTTATCTGTTGCTGGCCGCAATTTGTGGCCTGACTTCCGCGCAGGCGCAGGTGCTCGTTGTGCCGCTCGAAGGCGCGATCGGACCGGCGTCCGCGGACTTCGTCAGCCGCGCGATCAAGCGCGCAGCAAAAGAGAAAGCCGAGCTCGTGATCGTGCGCATGGACACGCCCGGCGGTCTCGACACGTCCATGCGCGAGCTGATCAAGGACATCCTCGCCTCGCCGGTCCCGGTGGCGAGCTTCGTCGCGCCGAGCGGGGCGCGCGCCGCGAGCGCCGGCACCTTCATTCTGTATGCCAGCCACGTAGCGGCAATGGCGCCGGGAACCAACGTGGGCGCGGCATCGCCGGTAAGCATCGGCGCCCCGGCCGGAGCGAAAGACGACAAGAAGGACAAATCCGAAGACACCATGATGCGCAAGGTGACGAACGACGCCGTCGCCTACATTCGGGGGCTCGCCGAGTTGCGCAAGCGCAACGCCGACTGGGCGGAGCGCGCGGTGCGCGAGGGGGTTAGCCTGTCCGCGCAGCAGGCGCTCAAGCTCAAGGTGATCGACCACCTCGCCGCCGATGTGCCCGAGCTGCTCAAGAAACTCGGGAAAGAGAACGCTCAGGTCGTTTACGTCGAGGTCGACTGGCGCACCAAGCTGCTCGGCGTGATCACCAACCCGAGCATCGCCTACATCCTGATCCTGGTCGGCATCTACGCCCTGATCTTCGAGTTCATGAACCCGGGCTTGGTACTGCCAGGGGTGGTGGGCGCGATCTGCGTGCTGCTCGCGCTCTACGCGTTCCACCTGCTGCCGGTGAACTACGCGGGCCTCGCCCTGATCCTGGTCGGCATCGGCTTCATGGTCGCGGAGGCGTTCCTGCCCGCGTTTGGCTCCCTCGGCGTCGGCGGGCTGATCGCCTTCATCATCGGTTCGGTGATCCTGCTCGACGACACCAACCTGCCCGGCTTCGAGATCCCCTACGCGCTGATCGCGGGGGTCTCGGCGGCGAGCGCCGCTTTCCTCTTCTTCGTCATCGGCATGGCGGTGCGCAACCGCCGGCGCCCGGTGGTGAGCGGCCGCGAGTACCTGATCGGCGCGGCGGCTGAGGCGCTGGAAGACTTCGACGCCGAAGGCTGGGCGCGGGTGCAGGGCGAAACCTGGCGCGTGCGCGCCAAGAGCCCGGTGCGGCGCGGCGAGCGGCTGAAAGTCAGGTCTATCGAAGGGCTGGTACTCAACGTGGAGGCCGACCGATGATTCCTTTCCTGCTGGGCGCAGTGGTTCTCGGCGTCATCCTGCTCGCGCTGTCGATCAAGGTCCTGCGCGAGTACGAGCGCGCGGTGGTTTTTTTCCTCGGCCGCTTCCAGCGCGTGTTCGGGCCGGGGCTGATCGTGATCATCCCGGGCGTGCAGCAGGCGGTGCGCGTCGACCTGCGCATCGTGGTGCTCGACGTCCCGCCGCAGGACATCATCACGCGCGACAACGTCTCGGTGAAGGTGAACGCGGTGGTCTACTTCCGCGTGGTCGATCCGAGGAACGCGATCATCCAGGTGGCCAACTTCCTCGAGGCGACGAGCCAGCTCGCGCAGACCACGCTGCGAGCGGTGCTCGGCAAACACGAGCTCGACGCGTTGCTCGCCGAGCGCGAGAAGCTCAACATCGACATCCAGACCGTGCTCGACGCCCAGACCGACGCCTGGGGCATCAAGGTGTCGAACGTCGAGATCAAGCACGTCGACATCAACGAGTCGATGGTGCGGGCGATTGCGCGCCAGGCCGAGGCCGAGCGCGAGCGCCGCGCGAAAGTGATCCACGCCGAGGGCGAGCTGCAGGCCTCGGAGAAGCTGCTACAGGCCGCGCAGATGCTGGCGCAGAAGGCGGAAGCGATGCAGCTGCGCTATCTGCAGACGCTGACCCAGATCGCGAGCGACAAGTCCTCGACCATCGTGTTCCCGATACCGATGGACGTGCTCGGCCCGCTGCTGAAGAAGGGAAGCTAGGCGGCCGAGCCGCCGGGACCGGGGTCGGTGCAGCCGACGAGCAGGTTACGCATCAGCGCGGCGCAATGCGCACAATGGACCATGCCGGCGGAGCTCAGGCGGAACTCGTTCGAGTCGCAGCGCGTGCAGAAGTACTGCGCGGGGCTCGCGGACGGCCGCAGCGCGCTCTTGCGGCGCTGGCGGTACTCGGCGAGGCGGACGATGTTTTCCATCAATGGTGGGGTAGTAGGCAATTTGATTCTTTTTATGCGCCCGCGTTCCTAGCGGCGTATATTGTTTACAAGCCGCACAAAAATGACGGCGTGTAGCAAGGGAGGGACATTCGACACCGCCTAGCACTAGCGAGGAGAGAACGATGACCCCACCGCAAGCAGAGTTTCTCGATTTGTACCGGGCTGGCCTGAAGACGGCCGCCGATTTCATGAAGGTGTCCCTGCAGGGCGCCGAGCGGCTGCAAAACCAGCAGCTGGTGGCGATCCGCACCGCGCTCGACCAGCAATCGAAATCGATCAGCGAGCTCGGCCAAGCCCGGTCCATCGATGAGCTGCTCGCGCTGCAGACCAAGATGGCCGGCGCCCAGTGGGAGCGGGCGATGGGCTACTGGACTGAACTGTGGCAGAACCAGCTAGCGCAAGGCCGCGACTGGCTGACTGAGGCGGCGCACGCAGCGACGAGCACGAGCGCCCAGGTGCGCCAGGCAGCCGCCAAAGTGGAGCGCAAGGCCGCTTAGTACTACGGCAGTTCGTCGATCGACCGCGGCCAACTCTTCTTGAGTAGCCGCGACAACGCGCGGTCGGCGAGGAGCCGGCCGCCGGTCTGGCAGCGCGCGCAGTAGTTCGTCTCGTTCTCGGCGTAGACGATGCGCTGCACCGGCGCGCCGCAGACCGGGCAGGGCTTGCCGTAGCGGCCATGCACCGCCATGCCCTCGCGGAACGCGGTGACCTTCTCGGGGAACCCTTCCGTGCGCAGCCGCTGCGTCCATTCTTCGAGCACCGCCCGCGTGGCAGCGTACAGACCCTGAGTTTCCTCGTCCGAGAGGCTTCCAGTCAGCGCTACGGGCGAAAGCTTCGCCCGGTGCAGGATCTCGTCGGAATAGGCGTTGCCGATACCGGAGAAGAGGCGGGGATCGGTAAGCGCCCGTTTGAGGGTATGGTTTTCTTTCCTTAGCTGGGCAGCGAACGCTTTTTCATCCGTTTGCAGGACTTCGATCCCTCCAGGGTCCATCGCCTTCAGCGCCGCAGCGCCCTGAACCAGGTGGAGCGACGCGCGCCGTTTCGTGCCTGCCTCCGTGAGCGAGAGCGTGCCGCGGTCGAAATCGAAAAGCGCCAGCGTGTTGCGTGTCTTCTTGCCCGGCCAGTGCAGCCGTCCCGCGATCATCAAATGCAGCACGAGATGCAGGCCGTCTTCCAGGCTGATGACGATGCGCTTTCCGATCCTCGAGACGGACTGAACCCGCTTGGCAGTCGTGGCGGCGATGGGCGGTACCGCGGTCCGCAGCAGGAACGGGTCGAAGAGCTGAACCTTCTCCAGCCGCGCGCCCTTGATCCGAGCCTCGAGGCTCTCGATGTAGACGGTGACGTCGGGTAGCTCGGGCACGAAACTCGGGCGGGTGGGACGAATCCCGATGATAAGATCAACCGGCATGTCCCTACTGCAAACGCGGTTACGCAGCGGGCAATTCGTCGTCACCGCCGAGATCACGCCGTCGGTTTCCACTGACCCCGCGGAATTCCTGCGGCGCGCGCTGCCGCTCAAGGGCCTGGTGAGCGCGATCAACGTCACCGATGGGGCGGGCGCCAAGGTGCATCTCTCCAGCCTGGCCGCAGCGCACTTTCTGGTGACGAGCGGCCTGGAGCCGATCTTCCAGATGACTTGCCGCGACCGCAACCGGCTCGCCCTACAGGGCGATCTGCTTGGCGCGGCGTCGCTCGGCATCCACAACATCCTGGTGCTCGCCGGCGACGACCCGAAAGTGGGCGACCAGCCCGAGGCCAAGGCGGTGTACGACGTCGACAGCCGCGGGTTGATCGCGATGGCGCGCGCCATGCGGGACACGCGCGAGCTGCCTTCCGGTACCGCGATCGACGGCACGCTCGATCTCTTCATCGGCGCGGCCGACGTGCCAGTGGATCCGCCGGCGGACTGGAGCCCGAAAGGGCTGTTCGCGAAGGCGCAGGCGGGTGCGGATTTCGTGCAGACGCAGTTCTGCATGGACATCGGCGTGGTGCGCCGCTACGCCGCGCGCCTCCTCGAGCTCGGCTTCCGGCTGCCGGTGCTGATCGGCATCGCGCCGATTCCGTCCGCGCGCTCGGCGCGCTGGATGCGCGAGAAGCTCTTCGGCACCACGATTCCCGACTCGATCATCGAGCGCCTGGAAAAGGCCGCCGATCCCCGGGCCGAGGGCCGCCGGGTCTGCGTCGAGCTGCTGCAGCAGCTCGCGGACACGCCGGGCGTCGCCGGCGCGCACGTCATGGCGCCGATGAATTTCGCCGAGATTCCCGCGGCCATCGAGGAATCCGGGGTCGTGCGGAAGAAAAAGGTCGCGTGAAGTTCGTCGAGAGCACCGTCGAGGTCGACCGCTGCAAGGTGCGTTTGCGCCGAGGCGGCACCGGCGAGCCGCTGCTTTTCCTCCACGGTGCGAGCGGCGCGCCGGTGATCCTGCCGTTCATGGAGAAGCTCGCGCAGCGCTTCGACGTGCTGGTGCCGGAGCATCCGGGCTGGGGAATGTCGGACGAGCCCGAGTGGCTCGAGAACATCCACGACGTCGCGTATTTCTATCTTGATTTTCTCAAGCAGCTAAGCCTTTCCCGGGTGACCGTTGTCGGCAGCTCGATGGGCGGCTGGATTGCGATGGAGCTGGCCGTGCGCGACACCGCGCGCCTGAAGTCGCTGGTGCTGGTGAGCCCGGCCGGCGTGGCCGCGCCCGGCGTGCAGCCCGCCGACATCTTCCTGATGCCGCCCGAAGAGATGGTGCGAAGCCTGTTCGTCGACCAGAAGCTCGCCGAAGCCCGCCTGGCCATGCCCGAGGACGTCGACATGGCGCTCAAGAATCGCCATACCACTGCGCGCCTTGCCTGGGAGCCGCGGTTGCACGATCCGCACCTGCCGAAATGGCTTCACCGCATCGACGTGCCGGTGAAGATCGTCTGGGGGCGCGAGGACCGGATTCTGCCCATCGGCATCATGGACGAGCTGAAGCGGCTCATGCCAAAGGCAAACACCTTTGTGCTTGAAAATTGCGGCCATCTGCCGCAGGTCGAGAAGGTCGACGAGTTCGTCGACATCGTATGCAGGTAGTTCTCTTCCACCTGATGCCGTACGCCGAGGTCGATATCGCCGCGGCGCGCAAGCACGGCACGGTATGGGGGCTGCCGAACAAGCATTACGACCCGCAGGTGGCGCACCGCCTGTACAACCGATTCCTCGACGAGCTCGAGTACGGCGAGGAGCTCGGCTTCGACGCGGTGTCGGTCAACGAGCACCACCAGACCGCGTACGGGCTCATGCCGTCGCCCATCGTAACTGCTTCTGCTTTGGCCAGAAGAACAAAACGGGTGAAGATCGCCATTCTCGGCAGCGCGCTGCCGCTGCGTTCCCATCCGATGATGGTGGCCGAAGAGCACGCGATGATCGACGTGATTAGCGGCGGGCGGCTGATCAGCGGCTTCGTGCGCGGCATCGGCGCCGAGTACCACACCTTCGGCGTGAACCCGACCTTCTCGCACGACCGCTTCCACGAGGCGCACGACCTCATCGTGCGCGCGTGGACCGAGAAGGGGCCGTTCTCCTTCCAGGGGCACCACTACCGCGTGAACTACGTGAACCTCTGGCCGCAGCCGCTGCAGAAGCCGCACCCGCCGATCTGGATTCCGTCGCAGGGCAGCAAGGAGACCATCGACTGGGCCGCGCACCCCGACCGGCGCTACACGTACCTGCAGACCTTCAGCCCGGTGAAGGTGGTGGCGCGGTACCTCAAGATGTACCGCGATACCTGCGAAGGCTTCGGCTACAAGGCGAAGGACTCGCAGCTGGGCTGGTCCGTACCCATCTACGTAGGGACGAGCGACGAGAGCGCGCGGAGGGAAGCAAAGGAACATTTCGAGAATTTCAGGAACGTCTTCGTGCGCATGCCGCTCGAGATGCTGCTGCCGCCGGGCTACACCTCGCGCGAGTCGTTGAAGAACGTAATGAAGGCGAAGGCGCAGATGTTCGGCGACGTCACCATCGAGCAGGCGATCGAGCTGGGGCTATTCGTTTGTGGAAGCCCGAAGACCGTCCTGGATGCTTTCAAGAATCACTGGCAGGAAATGCGCTTCGGCAACATCCTGGTGTCGTGCCAGTTCGGCACGCTGCCCGCCGAGCTCACGCGCAACAACATGGAGCGATTCGCGCGCGAGGTGATGCCGGCGCTGAAATCCCTGGGCTAGCGCGAGCGCTTCTGCTTCTTGAGCCGCTGCTCGCGCTCGTACGCGGTTTCCGAAGGGTGGGCGATGCTTACCGGGTCGCTCGCCGGAAACGTCTCCTGGACGCCTTCGTCGAGCTTCTCGTCGGTGGTTGGATTCGGCGGCAACTTGACGTCGTCCACGGCATCGCTGGCGTTGGTGGTCGATCCGCCTTTCGGCTGGGGCTTTCGCTTTGGATGGGTCATCATCTCTCCTTCCCGGGACTGCTCGCAAAGTCCGTGCCGAAGGACTAGTCCGCCCTGACGCCACCGAGCGGACTATAGATTGAGGAAAAGCGATGAACCTTGGCTTCATAGGTCTTGGTCAGATGGGCCGTCCGATGGTCGAGCGGCTGAAGGGAGCCGGTCATGGCGTCAAAGCCTACAACCGCACGCGCTCATCTCCGGAACTCGCTTGGAAACCTGACGAGGTGCTCGACACGGAGATCGTTATCACCATGCTCGCCGACGACGCGGCAGTGCGGGCGGTGTGGCTCGATTCGGGTTTGGCGAGAAGCCTGCCCAAGGGTGCGATTCACCTCAACATGGCAACGGTCAGCATGGGTATCGCCCGTGAATTGACGGCGATGCAGGGGGATTCGTATGTATCGGCGCCCGTGTTCGGCCGACCGCCGCTGGCGGCGCAGGGCCAGCTCGACATCATCGCCGCCGGACCGAAGGCGGCTCTGGAGCGCTGCGCGCCTCTGTTCAAGGTCCTTGGAAAGCAGACTTTCGTCGTGGGCGAGGAGCCGGCCAAGGCCAACGCGGTCAAGATCGCGCGCAACTTCCTGCTCGCGACCGTGATCGAGAGCTTGGGCGAGGCGTTCGCCCTGGTGCGCAAGTGCGGGGTCGAACCTCAGAAGTTTTTGGAGATCCTTGGCGGCACGTCGTTGGGGTCGCCCGCCTATAAGAACTACGGAAAAATGATTGTCGACCAGGCATGGACGCCGGCGCAGTTCGCCATGCCGCTCGGCGTGAAGGACGTGGAGCTCGCGCTTCACACTGGCAGAGAGCATGGTGTTCCGCTCCCCAGCGCGGAGATGATCCGCAAGCACCTGCTGGAGGCGATCCAGGCCGGGCGCGCCGAGCAGGATTGGGCCGCGCTCGCCGGCAAGATCGCCGCGGACGCGGGGCTGTGACGACGGGGCGCGCCGCGCTGTGGAGCGCGTTCTGGGTCGGCCTGGGCCTGGGCTTCGGCGGCTGGATCTTCGCGACGCGTGGCAACGAGGCGGGCGTCGCCTACCTCACGGCCTATCTGCTGGAGATGTCGCTCTCGGTCGACAATCTGTTCGTCTTCATCCTCATCTTCTCGCTCACCGGGATTCCGGAGCACCTGCAGCGCCGGGCGCTGTTCTGGGGAATCTTCGGCGCGGTCGTGATGCGCGCGGTGCTGATCGTGCTGGGCGTCGAGCTGCTCGAGCGCTTCCACTGGACGATCTACCCGCTCGCCGCGCTCCTGGTCTATGCCGCGGTGCGCATGCTGCGCGGCGAGGAGCAGCAGAGCCGGTTTGTCGAGCAGCAGTGCGCGCTGTGCGAAAGCTGGCTCGCGCGCGTGATGCCGATCGAGCCGAGGCTGCATGGCGCCCGCTTCCTCGTGCGCAAGGAAGGCCGCCTGATGGCGACGCCGCTTCTCGTGGCGCTGACGGTAATCGAGACTACTGACCTCGTGTTCGCGGTGGACTCGATCCCGGCGGTTCTCGCCGTGACGCGCGACCCGTACCTCGTCTACACCTCGAACATCTTCGCGCTGCTGGGGCTGCGCTCGCTCTATTTCCTGCTCGCGGGCGTGGTGAAGAAATTGCGCTTCCTGCGCATCGGCCTGGCGGTGATGCTGCTGCTCGCGGCCGCGAAGCTCGCTACGGGCGGGTTCTTCCATGTCCCGCCGCTCGTCTCGCTTGCCGCGATCGTGCTGGTCCTGAGCGCGTCGATCGTCGCCTCGCTGCTATTTCCCGGAACTCCGAAGGTGCCCGCGCCCAAGCTCCCCCAGGCCTGCACGCATCGCGATCAGATCGCCGACGTCGCTCCGAGAACGCAGGGCTGCGAGGAATGCCTGAAGTCGGGTGACACGTGGGTCCAGCTGCGCATGTGTCTCTCGTGCGGCCACGTCGGCTGCTGCGACAGCTCCAAGAACAAGCACGCCACCGCGCACTTCAAGACGACCGGCCACCCGGTCATGCGCTCCATCATGCCGGGCGAGAGCTGGAAGTGGTGCTACGTCGACAGGACGATGCTGGACTAGGGCGTGGGCTGCGCTACGCCGGCAGAGCCACCTTTCGGCTTGCCTGCTGTTCCTCGTCGATCAGGCGCTGGACGATGTTGCGCATCGCGACCCAGGCCTTGTCCTGACCGAGATTCACTACCGGGCTCGGGCCAAGATCCATGTTCTGTTGCTGCGCCTTCACCATCGCCATGTCTTCCATGAAGATGTCGCGGATCTGCTTGGCGAGCAGGTGGCCGACCCAGGGCTCGTCGAGCTTGAAGTTGTAGGCCTGGGCGAAGAAGTAGTGCGCGGTCTTCTCGGTCTCGGGCGTGATCGCGTTCAGGTTCCACATGTTGACGCCCTTGCCGCGCTCGCCCTGGCGGATCGCGGTGCCGACCGGCGCCGAGCCGACGTCGAGCTTCACGAACGCGGGCGGCCCGTAGTGCGTGATCTGCCAGCGGTCGACCTTCATGCCGTCGGGGAAGCCGCCCATCTGCTTGTGGAACGCCGCCGGCAGCTCGTTCATGAGGTAGCGCGCGACGGTGATGCGGTCGCCTTCGCGTTTCACCTCGAACTCCGAGCGCGCGAAGGCATCGGTGCCGAGCGTGTTCGGGTGCAGGAAGGGGAGGTGGGTGGTGTCGAGCAGGTTTTCGACCAGCAGGAGGTAGTTCGATTCCACGTGCAGGTAGTTGCCGCCGAAGCGCCAGCCCGGATCGTCCATCCAGTGGAAGTCTTCGATCAGCGCGGGGTCGGCTTTCGCACGCTCGCCCATCCAGACCCAGACCCAGTGATTCCTCTCCACCACCGGGTACGAGCGCACGCGCGCGGAGGCCGGCACCATGTCCTGGCTCGGGACCTTGACGCACTTTCCGGTCGCGTCGAACTCGAGGCCGTGGTAGGGGCACTTGACCACGTTGCCGATCAGCTTGCCCATGGAGAGCGGCGCCTGGCGATGGCAGCAGCGGTCCTCCAGCGCGACCGCGGTGCCATCGTCCTTGCGGAACAGCACCACCGGCTCGTCGAGGATGATGCGCCGCTTCATCGTGCGGGTAATTTCGTGGTCCCAGGCCGCCACATACCAGGCGTTACGCACGTACATAGGCCCTCCTTGCTCTTACCTCATAGGTTACCAAGGCTGCGCCCAGGGCGACGCCCGCGATATTCAGCCAGCCGTTGATTCCAGCGGCCTGAAACGGCAGGAGCAGCAGGAACCCCGTAGCGCCGAAGGCGATGCGCGACGCGCGACTCATCTCCCGGAATGCGTATCCGGTAAATGCGACACACACGAACCAGATCCCCGTGAGCGACAGCGCGACGACCGCAATGATCTCGAGCACGCTGGATTTCAGGATCAGTGCCGGCGAATACACGAAGAGAAAGGGGACGATGTAGGAAGCCCAGCCGAAGCGCATCGCCAGCCAGCCGGCGTCCATCGGGTCGGTCTTGGCGATGGTCGCCGCGACAAAGGCGGCGGTGGCAATCGGCGGCGTGATCAGCGACATGACGCCGAAGTACAGGATGAAGAGGTGCGCGGCCATCGGCGTGACGCCGACCTTGACCAGCGCCGGCGCGACCAGGATCGCCAGCATCACGTACACCGCGAGCGTCGGCAGGCCGAGGCCGAGGATGATGTTGGTGACCGCGCAGATCACGAGCAGCAGCAGCAGGTTCTGCGCGCCGAGGTCGACGAGGTACGCGGTGAGCGCGAAAGACAGCCCGCCGACCTGGAACAAGCCCAGGATGTAGCCGCCGATGGCGCAGATGACGATGATCTCGCACACGCCGACGCCGGTTTCGACCACCGAGCTCCAGATGTCGGCGAGCTTCATCCGCGCGCCGCGGTAGCCGATGAACAAGCCGAGCACGACGATGGTGGCGGCGGCGAGCACCGCGGCGGACTCGGGCTGCCAGTTGAGCCAGAACATGCCGCCGATCAGCGCAGCGAAGGGCGTGAGGAAGACCCAGCCGCGTCCGAGGACCGGCAGCACTTTCGGGATCTGGGCGCGCTCGATCTTGCCGTAGCCGTGGCGAGCCGCCTCCAGGTCGCACTGGATGAAAAGCGCCGCGTAATACAGGACCGACGGCAGGACCGCGGCGAGCGCGACTTCCTTGTACGGCACCTGCAGGAAGTCGGCCATCACGAAGGCGACCGCGCCCATCACCGGGGGCATGAGCTGCGCGCCGTTCGAGGCGCAGGCCTCGATCGCCGCGGCGAGCCGCGCCGGGATGCCGGAGCGCTTCATCAGCGGAATGGTGACCACGCCGACCGCGAGCGCGCTCGCCGCCGCGATCCCCGACACGCTGCCGAACATGCTCGAGCCGACCACCGCGATCTTGGCGGCGCCGCCGCGAAAGCGCCCCATCAGGCCCATGGCAAGATCGCTGAAGAAAGCAGACCCGCCCGAGCGCGCGAGCAGCTGACCCATGAAAACAAAGGCAATCACAATGGTGCACGCGATCTCGAGCACCAGGCCGAGCAGCCCGTTGTTATCGAAGTTGAGGTACAGGCCGAGCTGGGCGAACTCGACCTTGTGCGTGCGCAGCTGGCCGGGGACGAGGTGGCCGACCAGGACCCACACCGCCAGCACGAAGGTGATGACGATTAGCGAATAGCCGGAGGTGCGGCGCGTGCCCTCGAAGGTGAGGTACGAGAGCGCGATCGCGAGGATGACGAGCTCCGGCGTAGCCTGGCCGGCGAGGGCCGTGAGCCGCGGGAAGGCGACCGCGATATAGCCGCAGGCGACGAGCGCGATCGCCGCCTGCAGCCAGTCGTACCACGGCACGGCGCTGCGCTGGGAGCCGCGCCGCACCGGAAAGCTGACGAACAGCAGCGCGAGGCAGGCGCCGTAGGCGCCGGCCATGAACTGCTCGGGGAAGAGAACCAGGCCTGCGAGCCGGAAAAGCCCGGTGCTCCAAGCGAGGGCGCCGAAAGTGAGGAGTGCTGCGAGAGCCGCCTGCGCTACGCGCCCCGCCGGAGAGTGCGGCGGGGCGACGGAGGACAGCTCTTCCAAATCAATCCTTCCAGATGCCGACTTCTTTGTAGTACTTGATGGCTCCGGGGTGGTGCGGCAGCGTGGGCTGCACCTTGCCCGCTGCGGTCTCGTTGAAGCGGTTGAAGTTCGGATGGCCCTCGACCAGCCCCTTCTTGTTCTCGCGCATCGCCTTTACGAACTGGTAGACCACGTCGTCGGGCACGTGGCTGCCGACGCCGACCACCACGTCGATGGTCTGCGCCTTGCCGGGCTGCTCGAATCCGGCGATGTGCGGCGCCGGGTTCACCGTCGTGTAGTAGTACTCGGTGCGCACGTTTTTCATCCGCTTCTCGGAGTCGGGCAGCGGATCCATCTGCAGCGCGCGCAGCCCGCCGACTGCGGCCGCCACCTCGGCGACCTTGGGCGCGCCGACCGCGAAGAACAGGATGTCGAGGTTGCCCGCCTTGAAGTCGTCCGCCGCGCGCACTACGTTGACGTGGGGCACCTGCTGCACGTCGTTGTAGGTCAGCCCGCCCGAGGCGAGCACGGCGATGGTGTGCGGGAGCACGCCGGTTTGCTGCGCCCAGCCCGAGGGCACGCGCTTGCCCTTCAGGTCGGCGACCGAACGGATCGGCGAGTCCTTCTTCACCCAGAACGCCATCTGGAACGCGTCCATGGTGATCGCGGTACGCAGATTGGGCTTGGCGTTGCCTTTCCAGTTGGTGCGGCCGTGCATTGCGTCGGCGCTCTCGCCCACGTCGAGCACCCAGAAGTCCGCCTTCTTGCTGTTCACCGCCTCGAGGATCCCCGAGTCACCGCCGAAGCCGATGACGCGGATCTGCAGCTTCGAATGGTCCTGCACCACTTTCGCGATCACCGAAGCCTGCGTATGCAGCAGCGATCCCGGCGGCAGCGTGGCGAAGCCGTAGGTTTGGGCGCTTGCGTTGATGCACGCCGCCGCCGCTGCAATGGCGAGCGGGATGCGGAACCCCATGATCATGGCTGTACTCCTCCTCGGCGAGAGTCTACCGCGCCTCCGCTAATATGAGCCATGCGCTTGCGTATTGTCGCCGTGCTTCTGGCCGGGTGCTTGCCGGCCTGCGGCGGGGTCGGCACGCGCCCGCCGCTTGTCGATCCTGCGTTCATCACGCACGTGAACCGCTAGTACGATTGCGCCATGAAGCTGCCGAAAGAGCGCATCGCCTATTCCGCGATCGTCGATCGCGCGCCGCTCAAGCTGCCCGGCGACGCGCGGCTCGCGGTCTGGACCATCGTCAACGTCGAAGAGTGGGCGATCGAGCGCAACATGCCGCGCACGGTTCTCGCGCCGCCTTACGGGCAGCCGCTCCTGCCCGACCTGCCCAACTGGGCGTGGCACGAGTACGGCATGCGCGTCGGCTATTGGCGTTTTCACGAAGTCCTCGCCAGGTTCGGCGTGAAAGCGACGCTCGCCATCAACGGCTCGGTCATCCAGTCCTATCCGCGCGTCGCCGAGGCGGCGCTGAAGGCCGGCTGGGAGTTCATGGGTCACGGCTACATCCAGCGGCCGATGCACCATGTCGAGGATCAGAGAAAGTCGATTGTGGAGACGGTGGCGGCCATCCGCGACTTCACCGGCAAGAAACCCCGCGGCTGGGAAAGTCCCGGGCTGACCGAGACCTACGACACCATCGACTGGCTGGCGCAGGCGGGTATCGAGTACGTCGCCGACTGGGTGCTCGACGACCAGCCGGTGAAGATCCAGACCGCGCACGGCCCGATCGTCTCGGTGCCGTACACCGTGGAGATGAACGACATCGCCATGATGGTGCTGCAGAACCATCCGTCGGAGGAGTGGCTGCGCCGCGGTATCGACCATTTCGACCGCCTCTACGCCGAGGGCGAGAAGTCGGCGCGCGTGATGGCGATCAGCGTGCACCCGTACATCACCGGCGTGCCGCACCGGATTGCGTACCTGGAAAAGCTTTACGAGTACATCCTGCAGCGGCCGGGGGTGAAGATGTGGACCGGGGAAGAGATCCTTGACTGGTACAACGGACAATGAGCTTTGGAGGCGCGCTGAGAGCCTCCTTCCTCGACTAAAAGAAAGAGCGCAGAAGTGCGAAGAGCTGCGCCGGCTGCCTGACGAGACGCTGCGCGACTTCCACGACGCGAAGCTCTTCCGCATCCACCAGCCGAAGCGCGTGGGCGGCGCAGAGCTCGAGTTCTCCGCGGTGGTGACTTACGGCGCGCTCTTCGCGCGCGAGTGCGCCTCGACCGCGTGGAACTGGGTGAACTTCGCCGCGCACCACATGATGCTCGGCATGTTCCCGCGCGAGGCGCAGGACGAGATCTGGGGCAAGTCGGTCGACGCGCTGATCGCGTCGTCGTTCGTGTTCCCGGCGGGCCGGGCGCGCAAGGTGCAGGACGGTTACGTGCTCTCCGGGCGCTGGCCGTTCTCGAGCGGCGTCGATCCGAGCGAGTGGAACATGCTGGCGGGCCTCGCGCGGCTCGACGAGAACCTGCCGCCGGAGCAGCGCATCTTCATGGTGCCGCGCGCCCAATACAAGGTGATCGACACCTGGTTCGCGGGCGGGCTGCGCGGCACGGGCAGCAACGATGTCGAGGTCAGCGAGGTCTTCGTCCCCGAGCACATGACGCTCGCAGTGGCCGACACGAAGGGCGGGCCGACGCCGGGCAGCGCGGCGAATCCCGCGCCGCTTTTCCAGCTGCCGGTGTTCGCGCTCTTCCCGTACATGCTGTCGGGCGTCGCGCTCGGCATCGC
>Ga0075430_100002751_pt1 | contig 14690 bp, 16 predicted proteins | sample RhiMetdeltSRZDD4_FD_75294 | JGI IMG/M metagenome (GOLD analysis project Ga0075430, IMG submission 75294) | Populus rhizosphere microbial communities from Tennessee, USA - Rhizosphere MetaG P. deltoides SRZDD4 | ecosystem: Host-associated > Plants > Roots > Rhizosphere > Soil | place: USA... | reverse complement strand
TTCGGATGCGACACCTGTTGGAAGTTCGGAGTTCGGAGTTCTGGGTCCTGAGTTCGTTCAGAGTGCTTCGTTCACCGTCCACTCCGAACCCGGAACAACGAACGAACGCTGAACGCAGGACTCAGAACGTTGAACGTCCAGTTAGCCTTCTCGAACTGCGGGTCCAGAGGTTACGTCTCAACCGTCAGAATCAACTTTGACGCAACACTAGTAGCCGGCCATGTCCATATCGAGCGGGTCGGCGCTGACGGTCGCCGGCTTTGACGCGGCCGGCGTGTCGTGGCTGTAGTGCACGGTCGTGAATCCAGACCGGAACTTGCGGACCTCCTGCTTCGCGTCGCGGCCCGCGATCACGCACTCCTTCATGAGGCGCGCGATCTCGTCCATCTCGGGCTCCTTCATCCCCCACCGGGTCATTTCCTGGACGCCGACGCGGAGGCCGGACGGGTTGTTGACCTGCTTCGGCGGGTCGTGCGGGAGGAGGTTGCGGTTCACGATGATGTCGTTCTTCGTAAGCACTTCGGCCGCTTTCCCGCCGCCGCCGTGGGCGCGCACGTTGATCGCGACCTGGTGGCTCTGCGTGTAGCCGAGGTCGGCGCATTCGACGGCGAATCCCTCCCTGTGGAGGGCGCCCGCGAAGCGCTTCGCGTTGGCGACGACCTGGGCCGCGTACGCCCGGCCGAACTCCTCCATCTCGATCGTCGTCACGAGGAGCGGCGGCAGCGTCATCAGGTGGTGATTGGACAGGGCGCCCGGGAAGGCCATCCGGTCGATCGGCTTCCAGCGGTCGTCCGGGAGGTTGCCCATCAGGACGCCGCGCTGGGGGCCCGGGAAGGTCTTGTGCGTGCTTCCCATCAAGATGTCGGCGCCTTCGGACACCGGGTCCTGGAACTGTTTTCCCGCGATCAGGCCCAGCACGTGCGCGCCGTCGTAGATCACCGTCGCGCCCAGCTCGTGCGCCACGGGCGCCAGCTCTTTCACGGGCTCGGGGAAGAGGATCAGGCTCTTTCCGAAGACGACGATCCTGGGTTTCTTCTCGCGCAGGAAGTCCTTCGAGGCGGCGACGTCGATCTGGTAGCCGTTCGCGTGCCGGGGAAAGTGGAGGATGTTGCGCGTGTACTTCCCCATGCCGCCGATCAGCTGGTGGCTGATGTGGCCGCCGACCGGCAGGGAGTTGACGACGACCGGGTCGTTCTCCTTCACGAAGGACGCGAAGATGACGTCGTTCGCGTTCGTGCCGCTGATCGTGCGGACCTCGACCTTGCTGTAGCCGAAGAGCTTCGCGAGGCGCTCGCGGACTTCCGCCTCGATGAGGTCGATCTGCTCGGTGCCTTCGTAGTAGCGCGCGCCGGGGTGGCCCTCGGCGTACCGATGGTTGAAGTCGCTCGACAGGAGGGCGCGGGCGCGGTTGCTGAGGACGTTCTCGCTGGCGATCAGGTTGATCGTCTCGCCGAGGCGCCAGCCGTTTTGGCGGCGGACGATCGACTCGACGCGGGCGATGTCGTCTGAAGACATGTTCAAAGCTTTAAGCTTTAAGCTATAAGCCTCGCCGAACGCTTCACACGGAATTGTATTACGCAGCTGCGGCCAAGCACTTTCGCCGACCGGGCTTAGAGCTTAGAGCTTAAAGCCTAAAGCTGTCTTAGGCTGGCTTGACGACCTTGCCCCCCTTGATGCACCGCGTGCAGACCTTGATGCGCTGGACCTTGCCGTCGATCACGGCCCGGATGCGCTGGAGGTTCGGCTTGAAGGTCCGGCGGGTCTTGCCGGTGATCTTGCGACCGACGCCGCCCTCTTTCTTCGCCTTGCCGCTTCGGACGATCATCTCGCCCCGGATGGGACCCTTGTTGCAGATGAAGCAGCGGCGGCCCTTGGTCATCGGCTGGAGCACGGCGGACCTCCCATTAGCGTCGGTACAGGGAGCGGCATTCTAGCGAGTCACGGGGAGGATTCAAGGACAATGTCCCCGAGTCAAGCCCGGGGTCCAGGCCTTGGACCGACCCCGGACCCAGGACCCCGGACTTCTTTCTATGCATCGAGTATGTCCATCTTGACACCCACTCCGCGCGTGGTAACATCATCTCTAACAACTCTTTCCCGAGGAGCCGTCTCTAACCGATGGCGACGAGGAATTTCATCGGGCTGGACGTCGGGACCCGGTTCGTCAAGGCTGTACAACTGACGGACAGCAACGGGAAGTTTTCGGTCACCGATTTCGCCAGCCAGGAAATCGGGCCCGAACTCTCGCCCGCCGACGCCGTTTCTGAACTCTTCTCCAGGAAGAAGTTCAAGACGAAGCGCGTCGCCACGGCCGTCTCGGGCCGGTTCGTCTTCGTCCGCTACATCAACATGCCCGTCATGACCGACGAGGAGCTCGTCAACGCCGCCAAGTACGAGCTCGGCAAGTACATCCCCGTCGAGGTCGACGAGGTCCTCCACGACAGCCAGAAGCTCGAGGAGCTGCCCGTCTCCGAGGGGCACGAGGCCGAGATGCGCGTCCTCCTCGTCGCCGCGAAGCGCACGTTCATCGACGAGCACGTGGCCATGCTGGAGCAGGCGGGCCTGCAGCCGGCGATCGTGGACGTCGACTCCTTCGCCCTGGGCAACTCCTACGAACTGGGCGGCCTGTCCAATCCCGACGCCGTCCGGCCCGGCAAGCTCGTCGCCCTCGTCGACATCGGGGCCACCAAGACGAACATCAACATCATGAGCGACTCGACGTCCTTCTTCACGCGCGAGTTCTACAAGGGCGGCGACGACATCACGGACGCCATGAGCAAGAAGCTCGGCATCGAGCTCAAGGACGCGGAGCACCTCAAGCGCAACCCGCAGGGCGAGGAGCAGAAGGTCCTCGAGTGCGTGGGCGGCGCCATCGAGGACATCTGCCACGACCTGAACATCTCGATCGACTACTTCGAGAACCAGTACGACCGGAAGGTCGACGAGGTGTTCATCGCGGGCGGCGCCTCCATGACCCTCGGGCTGGACGAGATCCTCGAGAAGACCGTCCAGAAGAAGGTCTGGAAGTGGAACCCCGCCCAGTACCTCGACATCAACATGGAAGACGCCCAGAAGGAAGAGTTGATCGCCCACGCGGCCTCCTCGGCCATCGCCCTGGGGCTCGCGTCGCGGATCCGCCGCGATTAACGGGGGAAAACAGGGACTGACATGATCAAGATCAACCTGCTGCCGCTCGACAAGCGGAAGACCGAGCGGACGCCGCTCAAGGGCGCGGGCCTGATGATCGCGGACGCCCTCGTCGCCGGCGTCGTCGTGATCCTGGTCATCATCTCGCTGATCCAGATCGGCCACGTCAACACCCAGATCGACCAGCAGACGAAGACGCTGGCCAGCCTCCAGGACGACGTGCGGAAGCACGACCAGCTGCTGGCGAAGTCGATCCAGCTCCAGAAGGACTTCAACGACTTGGAGATGATCACGGCGGCGCGGCCCTTCCTGTGGTCGGAGGTCTTCGACGCCATCTGGGACGCCGTCAACAAGCACAAGCGCGTCTGGCTCGACACCATCGAGGTGACGGACGGCAAGCAGATGGATACGAAATTCAAGCAGATGGACGGGAAAACCCCGTTCCAGGGGGGCAAGTACGGGATCGCCCTCAAGAGCCATGTCGGCGGGATCGACGTGAAGGGGATGACCGCCTTCCGCGGCGAGCTCAAGGAGAACGAGGTCCTCTCCCGCTTCTTCCCCGTCGTGAACTTCGACACCCAGTGGTCCGTGATGGAGCAGAAGGAGTTCGCCGACAAGTTCTCCATCGACTTCGACGTCCTCCTGGTGAACATGGGCCAGACGTCCGCCAACACTCCGGTGCCCACGGGCAAGAAGGCCACGCCATGAGCGAACGCCAGATGACGATCGTCCTGCTCGTCGTGATGGGCCTCACCATCCTCGTCGGCGCGGGCGTCCTGTACTGGATGCGGTTCGTGGTGCTGGACGAGAAGGAAGTGCAGCTGGCGGACCTCAACAAGAAGGTGGACGACGCCAAGGCCAAGCAGCGCGCCATCAAGGGGCTCGAGGAGAAGATCAAGACCCTGACGGAGGGGATCGACCGGATCCGCCAGCAGATCCCCGTCTTCAATCCGAAAGAGGAGAACGACAAGTTCGCGGACCTGGTCGACATGCTCCGCAAGAAGTGCCGGGTCCACATCTCGGGCGCCCGGTTCGCCTCGGCGAAAGTGGGAGGTCCCGGGGACAACATTCCCGACAGCATCTTCCGGGCCCGCTACGAGATGAAGGTGTCGGGCGGCTTCTACCAGCTGCTGAACTTCCTGAACCACCTCGAGACCGAGCGCCGCTTCATGGTCGCGGACAGCATCCGGATCGTGGCGGGGGGCGCCTCCGACGAAAAGAGAATGGCCCCCGTTCGCGAACTCCAGCTCAACCTCTCGACCTACCTGCAGCGCCCGCCGACCCCTCCCCCGGGGGTGCCGGTGGCGGCCGCGAAGCCCGGGGACAAGCCCGGCGAAAAGCCTGGCGAGAAGCCCGTCGAGAAGCCGGTCGAGCCGACCGAGGATATGAAGAAGCCCTCAACTCCAATCCCGGACTAGGCCGCCGGTCGTAGAGAGAGCTTCACGTCCCGAGGTGGTTTGCGGTTCCGGACTTCCACATTCCAGCTTCCCGCTTCCCGATTCCGGCCTAGTGCTTGTCGCTGGAATAGATGAGGCGCTCGTACGTGTCCGCCTGCAGCGCGAGGTACTTGACCGCCACGGCGGAGGTCTCGGGCGTGGTCGTGTTCAGGGGGCGCGTATCGGTGACGACGAGGTGGCCGTTGTGGATGGCCAGGCATCCGTGCGGCATCTTCGAGTTCAGCTCCAGGGCCATCTTCGAGCGATTGCCGTCGATCGAGTCCGCGTCCCCGATCATCGAAAGGTAGCGCACCATCGCGGTCGCGTCGTCCATGAAGACCGACGCGAACACCGTCTGGCCCCGTCCCTTGGGCTGCGGGACCTCGATCCCCCAGCCGGGACCCGTCTGCGAAGAAGTCCAGTGCTGGGCCTTGCACATCCGGGCGACGAGATCATCAAGCGTCATGACGGGTCCCCTTGAATCGGGAGTGATTATAGGACGCGTCCGCCTGATTCCAAGTCCCTTTCAACCTTGATCGCCAGCCGGTCTCCGACGCGGACCGTGGATCCGCGCGCGACGACGCGGCGGCCCAGCCGGAGTTCCGCCGGCGCGTCGACGGGGCGCGGGAACTCGAGGCGCGCCCCGGGCCGGAGAGCGCCGAGCTCGCGCAGGGAAATCGACCGCTCCGCCAAGACCGCGCGGATCTCGACCGGAACGTCGGGCGCGCCCGACGACACGCCGCCGCCGGAGACCCGGACGAGGGGCGCAGGCGCCGGTTCGATTCCGGAGGCCTTGAGCACCTCGACCGCCGCGCTCCCCGAGAGCGTGCCGGGCCGGCCCGCGAACCGGGGCTTCCTCGAAACCTCCACGGTCACCGCCGGCGCCGGATCGCCGCTCCAGACGAGGAGATCGCCGGCCGCGAGGGCGCGAAGGTCCCCGAGCCGCATCGAGGCCAGGGGAAAGCGGGCCATCACTTCGATGTCGACTCCCGGCGTCGGGGCGGGCTCGTACCCCGGTTGGCGCGCGGCCGGAACTTCGAGCCGCGACAAGGGCACGGCGATAAGGATGTCCCCGAGGACCCCTTCCGAGAGGATCTCGAACGACAGCGCCACGCAGGATCCCTCGGGCCACGGCTCGCGCGCGAGCGCCGACGCGGTCCCCCACCGGACGGCGGCCTCGGGCGCCGCCGACCACGCCGGCGACAGGACTTCCAGGAGCGTCGCGATCGCGGGCGACAGGATCTCGGCCTCGAGCTCGCGAAGCGGACGTTCGGGCGGGCGCGTCACGCGGCGGCCTCCCATCGCCCGCTCCACCAGCGCGAAGGCGACGGCCGGCGAGGGATCGATGAGGATGTCGCCGGCTCGCGCCACGAGGCTGCCGACGGGGCGGCGGCCGAGGATTTCCGCGGGCGTCGATTCCACGGGATTGAGCAGGCGCGCCTGCGCCGGGGCGTTCAGCCATTTTCCGCAGAGGCGCGCCGCGGAATCCAGGAGCGGCACGTGTAGTTCGCGCAGGCGCTCGAGGTCGGCGGCGAGGAGGCGCCGGGGGCGTTCGAAGTCCCAGGGTTTGACGGCGGGCTCGGGCTCCGCGGGGCCGCGGATCGCCGAGAGGAGGGTCTCGATCTCGTCGCGCGAAAGGACCGGTTCCGATTCCATCTACATCACCCCGCCGAAGCAATCCCCATGATTGCGGAGGCGGGCCCCTCTCCAGTCCCGGATGACGGATGGCTGATGACGGCCGTCAGCGGTCAGCCTTCCGCATCACTTCTCGATCACCGGCTCCCGCGGCCGCCCCGCGGCGGATCGCTTCAACACCGATTCCACGTACAGCGGATCTTCGTTCAGGGCCTTCAGTTCGGCGCGCATCCGCCCCTCGTCTCGGCGGGTCCGATCCAGTTCCGCTTCCGTCGCCTGGATCCGGCGGTGCAGCCCGGCGTTCCGCCCATGGGCGTCGACCGCTTTGACGACGAGGCTGATCGCCAGCGCGCCCGCGAGCGCCCCCCACAGGAGGCCACGCCAAGCAAACCCCTGGTCTGCGTTCATTCTATTCTTCCCAAGGACCCAACACTACCCCGAGGCACTGAAACAAACGTTCAAGGTCCTGATTGGACCTTGGACTACGGACAGACATTGGACCTCAGACCCAGGGCAGGCCTTGGACCCCGGACTTTCCTCCCGGAGCCCCCCCTTGACAGTCTCGGCCCCGGAAGGGCTAACTGGATTCAGGTTGTCCCGGGCGTTCCGGCCCGTTCTTATATCGGTAGGGCGCTCCGGTGCCTTGATTATGATCCTGTTCCTGACCGCCTACGGCCGCAGGGAAGTGCTCTTTTTCACCCTCTTCTGGGGCGCCGTCGCGGCCCTCTCGTGGCAGGTTCATCCGGCCTTGGCCGCGGTCCCGATCCTCGGCCTCGCCTTCACGCTCTCCTTTTTCCGCGACCCTGTCCGCCGCCCCCCGCCCGGGGATGAGACCCTCGTCGCCCCGGCCGACGGGCGCATCACCGACGTCGCGGAGGTCCCCTCGGAAGGGGACCTCGCCGAGCCGTCGGTCCGCGTCGGCATCTTCCTCTCGGTCTTCGACGTCCACGTCAACCGGACGCCGTGCGCGGGGGTCGTGAAGGCGACGCGCTACACGCGGGGGGAATTCCTCGACGCCCGCCATCCCGACTGCGGGAAGCGGAACGAGCGGAACGACATCCTGATCGAGCGTCCGGCCGCAAAGGACCGGGTGCTCGTCCGCCAGATCTCCGGCGCGATCGCCCGGCGCATCGTCTGCGCCTGCCGGGAGAACGACGTGCTGGAAAAAGGCCAGAAAGTGGGGATGATCAAGTTCGGATCGCGCACGGAATTGTACGTCCCGAGGCGCTCGCTTGCCGAAGTAACGGTGAAGGTCGGCGACCGCGTCAAGGGAGGAGAAACCGTCATTGCTCGAACCCGCCCGTCCGGGACCTAGGGGCCTGAATCCGCTCCGCCAGCGGCGCCGCCGCGTGCGGACGGTGGCGATCCTCCCGACGCTCATCACGCTCGGGAACGCGATCTGCGGCCTGTTCGCGATCATCTACATCGCGAAAGGGATGGGGCTCCAGGGAGCGGCCGCCAGCTCGCAATTCCAGAACGCCGCGTACCTGATCCTCGTCGCGATGATCTTCGACGCGCTCGACGGCAAGGTGGCGCGGATGACGCAGACCGCCTCGAACTTCGGCACGCAGCTCGACTCGCTCTGCGACTTCCTCACCTTCGGCGTCGTCCCCGCGTTCCTCACGTACGGCCTCTGCCACGACGGCGCGTTCGGCTACCGCGCGGTTCTCGTCGTCTCCGCCTTCTACCTGTGCCTCGCCGGCACGCGGCTGGCGCGGTTCAACGTCGAGACGGGCACGGACGAGAAGTACCACCGCGAGTTCACCGGCCTGCCGACGCCCGCGGCCGCGGGAGTCGTCGCCACGATCGTCATCCCGTGGGCGGTGTTCGAGACCAAGTGGCCGCCGGCGGCGAACGTCAGCGCGTTCCTCACCGAGGGGCTTCCCGTCATCATTTTCGCGCTCGGCATCCTCATGGTGTCGCGCGTCCCCTATCCGCATTTCCTGAACAAGCTGATGCGCGGCCCCCGGCCGTTCGTGACGTTGGTCGAGATCGCCGTGATCCTCCTGCTGGTCGTGCTGTTCCACCAGTTCGCCCTCTTCCTCGGCTTCATGGGCTACGCCGTGATCGGGCCGATCCTATGGGTGCGGTCCCGTCTCCTGCGCCGGCCGCCCGTCGGCGCCCGCGGACCCTCCCCCGAACCCCCGGGCGGAAACTCCCTATTCTGATGCCTCTCGCGTACGTCGGCCTGGGCTCGAATCTCGGCGACCGCCGCGGCCTGATCCGCGAGGCGCTGAAGCGGCTGGGCCGGTTGCAGGGCGTGCGCGTCCGCAAGCGCTCCCGCATCATCGAAACCGATCCCGTCGGCCGCACCCGGCAGCCCCGTTTTCTCAACGCCGTGGCCGAGGTCGAAACGCGGATCGAACCCTCCCTGTTCCTCCGCCGCCTGAGGGCCGTCGAGCGGGCGCTCGGCCGCGTGCGCCACGAGCGCTGGGGGCCGAGGACGATCGACCTGGACCTCCTGCTGTGGGGCGACCGCTCGATGGCGACGCCCCGGCTCACCCTTCCCCATCCGCGGATGGCGGAGCGTCGATTCGTGCTGGCGCCGCTCGCGGAGCTCTGCCCCGGGCGACGGGTGCCGGGAACGGGCCGCACGGTCCGGAGCCTGCTCAAGGACATGGAGAACCGGGCCCCATGATCCGCCAGATCGAAACCATCAAGGACATCCGCGGCTTCGTCGGGGCCGCGAAGAGCCGGGGCGAAACCGTCGGGTTCGTCCCGACGATGGGCGCCTTCCACCAGGGCCACCTCAGCCTGATGCGGCAGGCGAAGAAGGCGACGGACGTCGTGATCGTGAGCATCTTCGTCAACCCGCTGCAGTTCGCGGCGGGCGAGGATTACGACCGCTACCCGCGCCAGATGGCGAAGGACCTGCGGATGGCGGAGAGCGAGAAGGTCGACGCCCTCTTCGCCCCGTCGGTCGCGGAGATGTACCCCAAGGGGTTCGCCACGTTCGTCGACCAGAACGACCTGCCCGCCAAGATGTGCGGCGCGTTCCGTCCCGACCACTTCCGCGGCGTGATGAGCGTGGTCTCCAAGCTCTTCAGCATCGTGAAGCCGGACGTCGCGTTCTTCGGCCAGAAGGACTACCAGCAGTACCTGATCATCAAGCGGATGGCGACCGACCTGAATCTCGACGTCGACGTGCGGGTCCTCCCGACCGTGCGCGAAGAGGACGGGCTGGCGATGAGCTCTCGCAACGTCTACCTCGGCCCCAAGCAGCGCAAGGACGCGACGTGCCTGCACCGGGCCCTCCAGCGCGCCGAGGAGCTGATCGGGTCGGGCGAGAGCGGCGCCGTCCGCGTGGCCTCCGAGATGAAACGCGTCGTCCACCGCGTCAAGGGCGCCCGCGTGGACTACATCGCGATCGTCAACTCCGACACGCTCGAGCCCGTGAAGGAGATCAAGGGCAAGACCCTGATCGCCATGGCGGTCCGGATCGGGAAAGCGCGCTTGATCGATAACATCCTGGTCTGACGTGTCGCGTCCCCTCCGCATCGATTGCCCCGCCAAGGTCAATCTCTACCTCGACGTGCTCGGGAAGCGCCCCGACGGCTACCACGACCTCGTGACGGTGATGGTTCCCATCACCCTCTTCGACACGATCGCCGTCGAGCCGGCGCGGCGCGACTCCCTCGAGATCGAACCCGCCGGCACCGCCCCCCCGGGATCCGCGAATTCGGTCCTTCGCGCGCTCCGGGCCCTGCGCCGGAGTCGTCGAATCCCCCCCCTGCGGATCCGGCTGACCAAACGTATCCCCTCCGCGGCCGGATTGGGGGGCGCGAGCACCGACGCGGCAGGCCTGATTCGCGCGGCCGACCGCAGGTTTTCCCTCGGATTGGGCGTACTGGAGATGGAATCGATCCTGGGCTCGATCGGTTCGGATACCGCCTTCTTCGCGCGCGGGACGGCGGCTCTCTGCACGGGCCGGGGGGAGCGGGTCCACCCGCTGGCCCGGGCGCCGGTCCTCGAAATGGTCGTCGCGTGGCCGGGAACGGAGAATCCGACCGGGGAGATTTTTCGCCGATTCAACGATTCATTGACGCCGGACCCGTCCAAAGCATTAGATTTCGTCCGGGTGTTGGCGGGGGGCGATCCGGGCCGGATCGGGCGATCCCTGGTGAACCGGCTGGAGCCGGCGGCGATCCTGTGGGATTCCCGGCTCAAGCGCGTCCCCGGGGCGATTCGCGCCGCGGGGCTGGCAGGCGCGCGGATGACCGGCAGCGGATCGGCGTTTTACGGAGTGGGGACGAGCCGCGCGGAAACGGACCGGGCGGCCCGGCGGCTCCAGGGGCGCATCTATCGGGTGCGGACGATCGCCCCCTAGGATCAGGGCTGTGCGCCGCCCAAGCGGCGTGCAGGTAAGGGGTGTGCCATGGAAGTCACGGAAGTTCGTGTCAAACTCACGGGCGGCCGGCCCGACAAGCTGCGCGCCTACTGCAGCGTCACGTTCGACGGCATGTTCATCGTCCGCGACATCAAGATCATCGAGGGGCCGCGCGGCGAGTTCGTGGCCATGCCCTCGCGCAAGGTCGGCGAGCGGTGCCCCGAGTGCGGGACGAAGAACCACCTCGGCTCGAAGTTCTGCAACGAGTGCGGAGGCCGCCTCCCTCCCGAGCGCAAATCGTCGACGACCCGCCGCCACGCGGACATCGCGCATCCCTTGCACGCGGACGCCCGGTCGGCGATCCAGGAGAGGATCCTGAAGGCCTACCGCGAGGAAGTGGAGCGGTCGCACGCGCCGGGCTACCAGCCCCCCAACATCTCGGACCCGGATTCCGAGGACGCGCCGGCGCACGCGAGCTAGGAGCCCGCTCCCGAGCGGTCATTTAAGAAGGCTCGTTTCCTTGCCGCTCTTGAGCTAGCCGAGCTTGGCTTCCATCGTGATCTTCGTGTTGAGCAGGCGCGAGATGGGGCACCCCGCCTTGGCATTCTGCGCCGCCTTCTGGAAGGCCCCCTCGTCCGCGCCGGGGATCGTCGCCGTCACGTCGAGGTGAACGGCGGTCACGGTCCATCCGCCCTCCAGTTTCTCCATCGTCACCGTCGCGTTCGTCGCGATGGACTGGGCGGTCATCCCCATTCCGCCGAGCTGGCCGGAGAGGGCCATCGAGAAGCATCCGGCGTGCGCCGCCCCGATCAGCTCCTCCGGGTTGGTCCCCGGCGCCTCCTCAAACCGGGTGGTGAACGAATAGGGCAGCGATTTCAACGCCCCGCTCCCCGTCGACACCTCGCCCTTGCCGTCCTTCAATCCGCCCTTCCAGACCGCGCTCGCCTTGCGAATCATATGACCTCCTATGTGTGGGGACTTTCTAAGCTCAAAGAGTCCTGGGTGCAAGGTCCAAATCCAAAGCCCCGGGTCCGTGGTCCGTCCAACGCCGGACCTTGGACCGACCCAGGACGACGGACCTTGGATCACCTTGGACATCGAACTCAGGACTCTTCGCTGGAAGTCCGAGGTCCCAGTCCAACTTCCGTCCAACGCCGGACCTTGGACCGACTCAGGACGACGGACTTTGGATCACCTTGGACATTGAACTCAGGACTCTTCGCTGGAAGTCCAAGGACCCAGTCCAAGTTCCGTCCAACGCCGGACCTTGGACCGACTCAGGACGACGAACTTTGGATCACCTTGGACATTGAACTCAGGACTCTTCGCTGGAAGTCCAAGGTCCCAGGCCAAGTTCCGTCCAACGCCGGACCTTGGACCGACCCAGGACGACGGACTTTGGATCACCTTGGACATTGAACTCAGGACTTTTCTACACTGGTAGTCCCCATGCCCCCCAAAGGCGCGTCGAAGGCGGACGACCGGCTGAGGAAGATCCCCTCGGTCGACCAGCTCACGGTCTCCCCCGCGGGCGAGGCGCTCGTGCGGGAATACGGCCGCGAGCCGGCCGTCGACGCCGTGCGCGAGCAGCTCGAGTCCGTCCGCGCGCGCCTGAAGGCGGGCGCCGAGTCGTCCGTGGAGCCCGCCGATCTCCTCGCGGGGGCCCTGGAGCGACTCAAGGCGAAGCGCGCCCCCAAGCTCGCCCGCGTCATCAACGCCACGGGCGTCATCCTCCACACGGGCCTCGGCCGCGCCGTCCTCCCCGCCGCCGCGCTCGAGGCGGTCGCCTCCCAGCAGCGCGGGTACTCGCTCCTCGAGGTCGACCGCGCGACGGGCGACCGGTCGATCCGCGAGACCCATGTCGTCGACCTGCTGCAGAAGCTCACGGGCGCCGAAGCCGCGACCGTCGTCAACAACAACGCGGGCGCGACGCTCATCGCCCTCGCGACGCTGGCCCGCGGAAAGGAAGTCATCGTTTCGCGCGGCCAGCTCGTCGAGATCGGCGGCTCGTTCCGGATCCCCGACGTCATGGAGCAGAGCGGCTGCAAGCTCGTCGACGTCGGGACGACCAACAAGACGTACATCTCCGACTACGAGAAAAAGATCGGGCCCGCGACGGGGCTCCTCCTGAAGGTCCACACGTCCAACTTCCGCATCGTCGGATTCACGGCCTCCCCCGCCCTCGATGAGATCATCGCGCTGGGCCGGCGCCACAACCTCCCGGTCATGGACGACCTGGGCTCGGGCGCGCTGGTCGACATGGCGCGTTTCGGAATCCAGGGCGAGCCGGGCGTGGCGGACTCGGTGAAGGCGGGCGCGGACGTCATCACGTTCAGCGGCGACAAGCTGCTCGGGGGGCCCCAGGCGGGGATCCTCCTGGGATCGAAGAAGTGGATGGGCGCCATCCGCAAGAACCCGCTCTTCCGCGCCCTGCGCGTGGACAAGCTGACGCTCACGGCCCTGGAGGCGACGCTCAAGCTCTACTTCGACCCGGACCGCCTCTACCGCGAGGTGCCGACGCTGGCGATGCTCGGCATGGCGCCGGAGGAGATAGAGCGGCGCGCCCTCGAGCTGGCGTCGAAGCTGAAGCCCTTGCCGGGAGTCTCCGTGGAGATCCTCGACGACTCGTCCGAAGTCGGGGGCGGCTCGGTTCCGGCCCACGCGCTTCCCACGAAGGTCGTGGCCATCCGCCTCAAGAAGCTCTCCCTCGAGGCCGCCTCCGCCGCGCTCCGGACCGGCGAGCCCTGCATCTTCGCCCGCGTCCAGCGCGACCGGGTCCTGTTCGACGTCCGGACGCTGCTCGAGGGCGAGTCTGGCGAGATCGCCACGGCCGTCGGCCGTTTATAAGCGGCCGGGATTCTGCTAAAGTAGTCCACTCCACTCCGCCGAATCGGGAAACGGACCGTGTCAACGAACAAGGGCGATCTCCTCCTGGGCCGCATCGCGGTTCGCGAGGGCTTGTTGACGCGGGAGCAGCTCTACGATTGCCTGACCGCCCAGGAGCGCAACCCCGCCCGGAAGATCGGCCAGTTCATGGTGGCGCGGGGCTACCTCAAGCAATCCGACGTCGACCGGCTCCTCGAGCTCCAGGGCCGCGCGCTCGGCGGGATTCCGTCCGCGCGCGGGGCCCTCCTGGGCCAGATCCTCATCGACAAGGGGCTCGCCACGGAGTTCCAGGTCAACGAGTGCCTCAGGATGCAGGGGCGCCTGATCGATCTCGGCATCGCCCCCCTGCCCCGGCTGGGCGAGATCCTCGTGAAGCGGGGGTACATCAAGCGGGACGCGGTCGAGACCGCCCTCCAGTTCCAGAACCTGCTCCTGTACTCGTGTCCCGAATGCGGGGCCCGCATCGACGTCGGCGGGAGCGACGGGGCCGCCCCGGGGAACTACACGTGCTCGAAGTGCGGCACGGAGGTCCCCTTCCTTTTCGCGAAGATGGCCGCCTCCGTCCATGAGGCGCTCGAGACGACGTCGCGCGAGCTCGGCAACGACGTGCCGGAGGAGGTCCGCCGGGCGGCGGCCCTTCCGGCCAGCCACTTCGGGCGCTACATCCTCGTGAAGGAGATCGGCCGCGGCGGCGCGGGGATCGTCTACCGGGCGTGGCAGAAGGAGATCAACCGGGTCGTCGCCCTCAAGCTGCTGCCGCACGAAAGCGACACCGCGAGCGGCGTCAAGACGCCCTACGGGGACGCCGAGGACGTGAAGCGGATCTACAACGAGACGCGCGCCCTCGCCGAACTGTTCCATCCCAACATCGTCCCGATCCTCGACTTCGGCCTCGTCGACAACCACTTCTACTACACGATGAAGTACATCGACGGGGCGACGGTCGACCGGCTCTTGAGGGACGGGCTGGCGGCCCACACGACGAGGCTCGTGGCGCGGCGCGACCAGATCGTCGCCCCGCCGCCGGAGAAAGTGGCCGGGCCCGAGCGGCGGCTGACGATGACGTCCGTCGCGGCCATCATGCGCGACATCGCCCGCGCGGTCCATTTCGCGCACGAGCGGGGCGTCTACCACCGGGACATCAAGCCGTCGAACATCATCATCGACCGCGCCGACGGCAAGCCCTACATCATGGATTTCGGGCTCGCGAAGCTGCGCCACCTCGGCGACAGCGCGTACGTGATCGGCGTCGTCATGGG
>Ga0075430_100002749_pt1 | contig 14691 bp, 9 predicted proteins | sample RhiMetdeltSRZDD4_FD_75294 | JGI IMG/M metagenome (GOLD analysis project Ga0075430, IMG submission 75294) | Populus rhizosphere microbial communities from Tennessee, USA - Rhizosphere MetaG P. deltoides SRZDD4 | ecosystem: Host-associated > Plants > Roots > Rhizosphere > Soil | place: USA... | reverse complement strand
GCGGGAAAGGCGAAACATGGAGAATCTCCGGTTGAGGCACGCGGCGCCGCGGAACACGTCACCCGCACGCCCCGCAGCAGGTTAGAACCCGACGGGGGTCCGTCGTTAGCACAACGATTGTAGTCGGCCTTCCATTCCCCGAGGGGAAATGGGCGGGATGCGATGGCAGGGAGGGGGCCGGAATCAGCCGAATTCATCGCCCCGGAAGCTGTTGCCGAGATAGGCGCTGCGGACGCCGGGGTCGTTGATGATCTCCTTCGGCGTGCCCTCCTTGAAGACGCGGCCCTCGTCGATGATCAGGGCCCGGTCGCAGACGCGGAGGGTCTGGGCGACGTTGTGGTCGGTGATGAGCACGCTCTTGCCGAACTCGCGCTTGAGGCGCAGCACCTCCGCCTGCAGGTCCTCGACGGCGATGGGGTCTACGCCGCTGAACGGCTCGTCGAGCAGGATGAGCTTGGGCTGCGTGCAGAGCGTCCGCGAAATCTCCAGCTTCCGCCGCTCGCCGCCGCTCAGGGTGTAGGCGTACTGGTCCTTGCACTTGAGCAGGCCGTACTGGTCGAGGAGCTGGTGGGCCCGTTTGTTGCGCTCGGCGCGGCCGATGTTGAGCGTTTCCAGGATCGCCTGCAGGTTCTGCCAGACGGTGAGCCGCTGGAAGTCGCTCCGCTCCTGCGGCAGGTACCCGATGCCACGGCGGGCGCGCTTGTACATCGGCATCCGGGTGATGTCGAAGCCGTCGAAGGCGACGGCGCCGCTCTCGGGCGTCACCATGCCCAGGATCATCCGGAACGTCGTCGTCTTGCCCGCGCCGTTGCGCCCCAGCAGCCCGACGATCTCCTCCTGGCCGATGACGAAGCTCACCTCGTCCACCACCGTCCGGCCGTTGTAGGCTTTGACCAGCTTCGTCGTTTCGAGAAGGTTCATGCGCGTGGACCGGCCCGTCCTTGGTGCAGCCCGCGGACGCGGTTAAACCGCCCGATCGGGTTCGAATGGGGGCGCTAGTGTCGGGGGGTGGGGGCGTGAAATCAAGCCGTGCCGGCAGGGCCATGCCGATGTGCATAACTCGTGTACAACAACCTAAACCCGGACGAACGGGACACTTCCGTGAATTCCGGTAAACGGCCAAACGGGAGACGTATTTCACGTGACAAACCTTGCCGAACACACTCGCGAACCGCACGGCTGATGCACATAAGCTCGGGTTCCAATACAACTTATCCGCGATAATCCCATCTTAACGGGTCGTGGTCTGCGGTTGGTGGGGCACAGTCGGTGGTGAATGCCGACCAAGGGTGGTGAACTCGCGCTTGTCACGCGACATGCGTTCGAAGCGTTGTGGATAAGTTGTCGCCGACGGCTTCGGGGGTTTTTCGCGTCCATGTACCGTTCCGGCAATCTGCCCCGCGGTGAGGCGGCTGACGCCGGCGCATAAAATCATTGTTTCCTGCAAGCCTCTTGGTATTCTTAGCTTCCGTCCGTAGACCGTCCCCTGGCACGGGGGGCGCATCTCGCTCGGGAAGGGCTCGACGGGATAAGAGGTTGTGCCGCAGTTTCGCGGCCCGCGGTGCGCCGCCGGTTTCCGCTGTTGTCCAGCGGCCGGTCGCCCCCCGTGAGGCCCGCGCACGTCTGAAAGGAGTGGCTCCAAATGGCCACGGGCAAGGTGAAGTGGTTCAACGACCAGAAGGGGTTTGGATTCATCTCAACGGAGAACGGCAAGGACGTGTTCGTCCACCACTCCGTCATCCAGGGCGATGGGTTCAAGACGCTGCAGGAGAACGAGACCGTCGAGTACGACTTCGAGGACGGTCCCAAGGGGATGAAGGCCACGAAGGTCCGCCGGCTGCTCGGCTCCATCAAGTAACGGCCGCCGCGCAAACCGCCTTGCTCCAACGAGAAACACTCGCCGTGAGGCGAGTGTTTTTGTTTTCGTATCAAAAGCATCCGGGGCTGCGCTTCGCTCCGCGCCCGGCGTGGCGCGGCGCACCCGGCCTCATTCCACGACCGCGCCGCTCGTCGCCGCGGCAGGTTCACTGTCTCCTTCGACGCCGGGGACGTCCGCGCTTTCCGCGGCCCACTTCCGCAGCTTCGTCACCGCGTCCGGCAGGATCTCCTCCGGCTCGGCAAGTCCGGGCAGCCACGCCTTTTCCCACTCGACCGTCACGTAGCCGGTGTACCCGATCCCCTTCAGCCGGGTGACGAACTTCTCCACCGGCACGTCCCCCTCTCCCAGCTTGCAGTACGTCGCGCCCAGCGCCCCGAACTTCGCGTCCTTCACCTGCGTGTACGCGATCTTCGTGTTCAGCACCGGCACGCTGAAGTAGGGAGATTCGCCCACCATCGCAGCGTTGAAGACGTCCCAGCAGCACGCCACCGACGGGTGTTGCAGCCGGTCGAGGATCGTCCACATCTCCTTGGCGTTGCGGAACGAGAGGGCGTTTTCGATGACGATCACGACGTCGCGCTCCGCCGCGTAGTCCGCCAGCGGCAGCAGCCAGTCGCCCAGCGTCACCCCCGCCCCCAGCCGGGTCTGCCCCGGCCGCACCTGCGTGTCGAACACCTTGACCAGGTGGCAATTCAGCTTCACGGCGGCGTCAATGAACGTGTGCAGGTCGGTGCCGCGTCGCGTGTTGGGGCTGCGCCGCCACACCTTCCACGGGGCGTGAGCCTGCTCCATCGAGATCGAGCTGGCCAGGCACGCCACCCGTACCCCGGCGGCGTCGAAGGTGTCGCGGAGGCGGGGGAGGTCTGTGTCCGGCGAAAACAGGTTCGCCGCCAGTTTCGTCGGCGCCGTCTCGTTCAGGAAGCCCCGGATCTCCACGCCGTGGTACCCGTACTCGCGCGCCCGCGCCGCGATCGTTTCGAAGTCCCACGTCGGGCAACTGACGGTGCTGAAGGCGAATTTCATGGTCTGAAGTGGGGGCCGGGATCGGTCCGAAAGACGGGCCGCAAGCCTAGGGGAACGCGCAGTACCGGTCAAGAAACGCCGGCACGTCGCCCCAATCGGAAGTATTCGCAATAATCATCCCCATGCGCGCCTGGCTCCTCGACAGTCTCGCCGGAATCGACAAGCTCCGCCTCGCAGACGTCCCCGACCCCACGCCCGCCCCCGGCGAAGTCGTCCTCGACGTCCACCTTGCCGCCCTCAACCCCGCCGACCGCTACCTCGCCGAGGGCCAGTATCCGGCACGCCCCCCAATGCCCCACATCCTCGGCCGGGACGGCGCCGGCGTCGTCTCTGCCGTCGGCCCCGACCTCCCGACCCTCCCCGGCATGCCCCCCGTCCGCCCCGGCGACCGCTTCGCCGTACTGCGCGGCGAAACTGGCGTCAGCCGCTGGGGCACCTTCGCCCAGCGGGTCGCCGTCCCCGTCGAGTCCCTCGTCCCCATTCCCCCCGGCTGGTCGGAAGAACAGGCCGCCGGCGCCACCCTCGTCTACCTCACCGCCTACCAGGCCCTCACCAACTGGCCCGACCTCCCGCCGCGCGCCACCGTCCTCGTCACCGGCGCCTCCGGCGGCGTCGGCGTCGCCTCCGTCCAACTTTCCGCCGCCATGGGCCACACCGTCATCGGCCTCTCCCGCGACGAGCAGAAGCGCCAGCGCGTCAAAGAGCTCGGCGCAGGGGCCGTCTTCGACCCCGCCGATAAGACCTGGCGCCGCGCCGTAAAGGAGCTGACAAATAACCGCGGCGTCGACCTCGCCATCGACAACATCGGCGGTACGCTGCTGCCCGAAGTGATCGACACGCTCGGCTACAACGGCCGTGTCAGCCTCGTCGGCCGCCTCGCCGGCCCCGTCCCGCAGTTCAACACCGCCACCATGTTCTTCCGCCGACTCAAGATGGGCGGCGTCGCCGTCGGTACTTACTCCAACACCGAAGCCCGCGCCGCCTGGTCGACCATCCTCGCCCTCCTCTCTGGCATCGGCGCCAGACCTCTGGTGGACAAGGTCTTCCCCTTGGAAATCCTCCCCCAAGCCTTCGACCACCTCGCCCGCGGCCCCATGGGCAAAGTCTTACTTCGCGTAAAGGCATGACTCCCGACCCCTTACTCAGTGGAGAGGGCAGCGGTGAAGGGCTCCGATTACCCGATTCCGCCCATTCGTGCGCCCCTCGCCCCCGTGCACTCGCGCGGGGGAACGAGCGGTTTCAGTTTTCCTGTGGCGTGGGCGCGACGTCGGCGTACCTGCCGCCGTACTCGCCGGACCTGAACGCGATCAAGCCGGGGTTCCCGAAGGCCGGACACGCTGCGCCCGGCGACGGACCGCCGAGCGCCTTTGCAGACATGTGCGAATGGACAGTGGAAAGAAAACGCCGGGCGGCGCCCACTCAAGCGCCGCCCGGCGTCACAGATTAGTTTCGTTCGAAAGCCCGCGTCAGGGCAACGGCTTTACGCCACCGCCTCGTCCGTCATCGCGGGCGACGGCTCGCGGCGGGAAAACTTTTCCAGCACGCCGGGGTTGAAGAACAGCTGGTTGCGGCCTGTGCGGAGCAGGTTCTGCTGGCGGAGTTGCGTCAGCGCAAGGCTGATCGTCTCGCGCGCCGCGCCCACCGCCTGGGCGAGCTGCTGGTGCGTGATCCGGAGCACCACGCCCTCCGGGTGCGGCGCCGCGGCGGCGGTGCGGCTGAAGTGCAGCAGCGTCTTGATCAGCCGCTGGTTGCAATCGTCGAACACCAGGCACGCCGCGTCCTCGCGTGCCTGGACGACCTTGCCCGCCAGCCGGCTGACCCACTCGGTCGCCAGCGCCGGGTGACGCGAGAGCAGCTCCAGCCACTTGTCGGCCGGCACCTCCCACGCGACCACGGACGCCACGGCGACGGCGCGGCTGCTGTAGGTTCCGGCGCCAGCCAGCGCGCCGACGCCGAACCAGTCGCCCGGGCCGAGGATCTCGACCAGCCGCGCCGAATTCGACGGCCCCGGCTGGTAGACCCGGACCTGGCCGGACTGCAGGAAGTAAACACTTTGGGCCGCCGTGTTCGGCTCGAACAGGGCCGTGCCCGTCGTCGCCTCCACCTGCCGCGCCCCCAGAGAGGGCTCCGACAGCAGCTCGGCCACGTCAACGTTGACGGCGGTGCGGGTGTTGGCGCCGGCGCCGCGGTTTTCCTGGTGATGGTTCCCCGTGTCAGGCATGCGAATAATCACTCCCTGCACCTCTCCCTGGCCTTTCGTGTTGCGCGTCCTTGTCTGCGCCGGGCCGCCGCGTGCGCGGACCCTCCGCGCGACGTTCGCAGCACGCACCGTTCCCTTCGTTGAAACTGAAGCGTCGGCTACAGCTTCGGCAGGACTAACTGGCTTGACACCACCGTTACGTCGAGCGGGCGTAATCTGTTCGGGGAAATGACAGGAAATTGGGCCGCTTTGAAAGGAAAGTTACGCCCGCTCGCAAGCGCGGGCGGCGCAGGCCATTGCACGGTTGAGTCCGCCAAGTTGCGGGCAGAGTTTTTCCGAGTCTGAATCTGTCGCTACGCCTTCACCTGCATCGCAAGGATCCGGGCGATCGCCTCGCAGATCTCCGTCCGGTGTACGCCGTTGAGTGCCAGGGCGAGTTGCGTCTCCATCAGGCCGTACGGGATCCCGGTGTCGTAGCGCTGACCCTGCGTCACCACCGCCCAGTACTTCTCGGTGTGCTGCCGCAGGTGCTCCTGCGCCGCCGTCAACTGGATCTCGCCCTTCTCCCGCAGGTTGTTCTTGATGAGGTATTCCAGCGAGTCGAAGATGCGCGGCGAGAAGACGTGCATGCCGAAGTGGCACAGGTAATTCCCCGCCGGCAGTCCCGGCGTCACGAGGTTCTCCCGCGCGAACTCGACCGACGGCTTCTCGTGGATCAGCTCGGCCTTGTAGATCCCCTTGGCCGGGTCGATCGGGTCGCCCCGCACGGCGCCGAACAGGTGCAGCAGCCGCTCCAGCGTCGGCTGCACGCCGGTCACGCTGTCGAGCATGTACTGCTCGTGCACCTTGATGAGCTGCCGGGCGCAGCGGTCCTTCACGTCGCTGACGTAGATGTGGTCGCCCAGCAGCAGCAGGAACGGCTCGTCGCCCACCCACTTCTTCGCCTGGTACACCGCGTGGCCGAACCCCTCCGGCGAGTCCTGCTCGACGAACGACAGCCGCTCCCCGAACGCCCCCAGCTTCTCCGACTCCAGGATCGCCCAGTTCTTGCCCCGGAAGTCGCGGGCCTCCGTGTCGCTCATCCGGCGGAAGTACTCGCGGTACTGGTTCTCCTCGCCCGGCTGCGTGACGATGCAGATCTGCTCGATCCCGGAATCAATCGCCTCCTCGCCGATGATCTGGATCACCGGCTTGGTGAGCCCGTCCCGGTCCACGAGGGGGAACATCTCCTTTTGCACCGCCGTTGACGCCGGGTATTGGCGGGTCCCGCGCCCCGCCGCCGTGATGACCGCCTTGCGCACCTTCGCCATCGTTTCTTCCTTACCAGTTCCCGCTTCTGCCACCATTCTGGGGTAAACGGGGTCGATTTGGAACATTCCGCGGGCGTTGTGGTTGATGCGTAACGATCGGTCTGATAAACGTCTGTACGGCTTACGGGGATCGTGCCGGGCGCTACGGGGCCCGGCTTGCCTCACATCACAACGGGCATCGCCTACACCGCAGGGACCGCGCCCGCGCGCGGGGGAGACTCTATGACCGGGCTTACGCGCTACCGTCTTAACCGCCAGCAGCATGGGATTCGCAGCCGCCGGGCTCTCACCGGGCGACCGGCCGTCGAACCGATGGAGCCGCGGCGGCTGATGGCGTACGTCTCGATCGGCGACGCGGCCGTCGTCGAGGGCAACACCGGCACGACCGCCGCCGTCTTCGCCGTCACCGTCCACGACATGTCCGACCAGGTCGTGACGGTGAACTACGCCACCACCGACTTCACGGCCCGCGCGCCGGGGGACTACGCGCCCACCAGCGGCACGCTGACGTTCAACCCCGGCGGCCCGACGACGCAGAACGTGACGGTCAACGTCGCGGCCGACACGGAACAGGAGAATAATGAGACGTTCAACGTCGGCCTCAGCAGTCCGGTGAACGTGACCATCGTCGCCCAGTCGGCCACCGGTACGATCCTGGATGACGACGAGGTGCGGCTGACGGTGCCCGACATCGCGGTGGTGGAGGGGGACACGGGGACGACGGCGGCGACGCTCACGGTCACCCGCCACGGCTCCACCGCCGGCACCAGCAGCGTGCAGTGGTCGACTCAGCCGTTCACCGCCACGTCGCCCGCCGACTACGCCACCGCCAGCGGGACGCTCACCTTCGCGCCGGGCGAGACCACCAAGACGGTCACGGTGCAGGTCAACAACGACGCGCTGCAGGAGAACACCGAGAGCTTCTCGGTCAGCTTTTCCAGCCCGGTGAGCGCGACCGTCATCGACCCCTCCGTCACGGTAACCGTCGTCGACAACGACGCCAGCACCGTCACCGTAGAGAGCGCGGTCTTCGGGGAAGGCGACACCGACCCCGCCGGGATGACGTTCAACGTCCGCCGCCACGGGTCGCTCGTGGGGCCGGCGTCGTTCACGTACTCGACGCGCAATTTCACCGCCCTGGCGGGTTCCGACTACGAGTCGGTCAACGGCACGGTCAACTTCGCCCCCGGCGAGACGACCAAGCAGATCGTCGTGCCCGTGCGGGGCGACTTCCTCCAGGAGAGCACCGAGTCGTTCTCCATCTCGCTCACGGGCCCCGAGAACACCACGCTGGCGGAGACGAGCGTCGACGGCACCATCGTGGACAACGACGCCAGCGCCATCGTCGTGCGCGGCGGGGCGGTCGCCGAGGGCGACACCGGCACAACGCCCCTGGTGTTTACGATCACGCGCTACGGCAAGACCGGCGGCGCCGCGACGGTTAACTACGCCACCGCGAATTTCACCGCCCAGTCACCGGCGGACTACGAACCGGCCAGCGGGAGCGTCACGTTTGCTCCGGGCGAGACGGTCAAGACGGTCACCGTAAACGTGAACGGCGACACGTCTCAGGAGAACGAAGAGATTTTCACCTTGTCGATCAGTGCCCCCACCAACGGCACGATCGCGGAGAACAGCGCCCAAGGCGTCATCGTCGACGACGACGAGAGCTTCCTCGCGATCGTCCCGACGGCCGCACACGTGACCGAAGGGAATGCGGGGACGAGCCAGGCCACGTTCACCGTCTTCCGCTACGGTTCGCTCGACGGCCCCGCCAGCGTCAACTACACCACCGCCGCCTTCACCGCCACGACACCGGCCGACTTCGCGTCGACGAGCGGCACGCTCAACTTCGCCGCCGGTGAAACGAGCAAGACGATCACCGTGGGCGTCGTCGGGGACACGGACGTCGAGAATAACGAGCAGTTCAACGTCAACCTGTCGGCGCCGCAGAACGCCACCATCGCCGACAGCAGCGCGCCCGGCTGGATCATCAACGACGACGGGGCCGTCGGCACGTTCTATTTCATCAGCCCTGCCGTGGTGGCCGAGGGTGATTCGGGCACCACGCCCGCGACCTTCACGGTCCGCAGGACGGGCAACCTCACCGGCGCCGGCAGTGTCAACTACACCGCCACCCCCCCGGCGGGCAGCGGCGACTTCCAGCCCGCCAGCGGCACCCTCAACTTCGCCGCCGGCGAGACCGAGAAGACGTTCACGGTCAACGTCAACGGCGACGCCGTGGACGAGAACACTGAGACCTTCAACGTCTCCCTCACGGCGCCCGTCGGGGGGCTACTGGCAGGCGTCTCGGGCAATCTGGTGGTCGTGGATGACGACACGATTGTCATCTACATCGACGACGCGTCCATGGTCGAGGGGGACGACCCGGCGGGGACGGACCTGCGGTTCAACGTCCGCCGGTTCGGCGACACCGGCGGGCAGACGACGGTCAATTACGCCACCGCCAACGGCAGTGCCACCACCCCCCAGGACTTTCAGCCCGCCAGCGGCACGGTCTCTTTTAACGCCGGCGAGGACACGAAGGAGATCACGGTGCGCGTGTTGGGCGACGCGCGGCAGGAGGGGTCGTTCGGCGGCGAACAATTCACGGTCAACCTCACCTCGCCGATCAACGGTACCGTCGTCGCGGGGGGCGCTACCGGCACCGTCGCGGACGACGACGGCGCCTTCTTCGCCGTCGGCGACGCCAGCGTGCTGGAGGGGACCGGCGGCGCCGCGCCGGAATTGGCGTTCGTCGTCCGGCGGTTCGGCTCGACCGACGGGACGGCGACGGTCAACTTCGCCACGACGAACTTCACGGCGACTGCCCAGGACTTCTCCGCCGCCAACGGCACGCTGACGTTCGCGCCGGGCGAGACGGAGAAGACGGTCCTGGTGCCGGTCACGCCGGACGCGCTGCAGGAGGCGGCGGGCGGGGAGTCGTTCTTCCTGGACCTGAGCGCCGCCGACAACGCGACGATCGCGGAGAGCCGCGCCGAGGGCACGATCGTGGAAGACGACCTGAGCTTTTTCACCCTGGGCTCGCCGGACGTGGTGGAGGGCGATTCGGGCACGCGGGACGCGACCTTCACGATCACCCGCCACGGCTCCACCGCCGGCACGTCGTCGGTCGAGTTCCGCGCCGCGAACTTCACCGCCCGCTCGCCGGAGGATTACACGCCGGTGACGCAGACGGTCACGTTCGCCCCCGGCGAGACGACAAAGACGGTGGTCGTGCCGGTCGTCGGCGACGCGGTCCAGGAGCCCGACGAGTCGTTTTCGGCGAGCCTCGCGAGCCCCACGAACGGGACTGTCGCGGGCATCACCCAATTCCCCAACATCCTCGACAACGACCAATCGTTCCTGCTTATCGACAACGTCGTGGTCGAGGAGGGCGACCCAGGCTCCCCCGGCAGCGCGGTGTTCACCGTGCGGCGGGTGGGGTCGCTCGTCGGGCAGGCCACCGTCAACTTCGCCGCGGCCAACTTCACCGCCACTGCTCCAGACGACTATCAGCCCACCAGCGGCACACTGATCTTCGCGCCGGGCGAGGCGACGAAGCAGATCACCGTCCCGCTCACCGGCGACACGACGCGCGAGAACCCCGAGGAATTCTTCGTCAACCTCAGCGCCGCCAACAACGCGACGGTGGTGGATTCGCAGGGGCGCGCCGTCATCCTCGACGACGACCCGCCGCCCGCGGTGACGGGCGTCTACGTCAACGGAACGGGCTGGGCGCAGGCGTTCCGGGACGAGCTGGCCGAGGAGGGGCTGGGGGACGCGACGCTCGGCTTCCTCGTGCCCGGCGGCGCCAACCAGCTCCTGGCGCTGCCCTGGAGCAACGCCAACCGGGTCTCCATCCGGTTCAGCGCCGACGTCTCGGTGCAGGAGGACGACCTGGAGATCCGCAGCGGCGCGAACATCGCCTACGGCTTCGCCGCCGGCGGCTTCAGCTACGACGCGACCACCCGCGTCGCCACCTGGACGCTCAACAAGTCGCTGGCCGACTTCACGACCACGAACCGCCAGACCGAGGACCGGGTCCGGCTGGACCTGAACGGCACCGGCCCCGACGGCGTCCGCGGCGCCGGGCCGGGCGGGCAGTTCCTCGACGGCGAGTGGACCGACGGGTCCGACGCCTATCCCAGCGGCAACGGCTCGCCCGGGGGCGACTTCCGTTTCCTGATCAACGCCGTCCCCGGCGACGCCAACCGCAACGGGAACGTCTCGCCGACCGACTACGGCACGGTGCGCAGCGGCATCGGCCGCAACACGACGACCGACGAGGGCGTCGCGCCGAACAACTACACGGTGTTCAAGGACATCAACGCCAACGGCAACGTGTCCCCGACGGACATCGGCGTCGTGCGAGGCAACACCGGCGCCAACATCGCCAACGTGACGACGCCGTCGTCCCTGGAAGGAACGGTGTCGATCACGGAGGAACTGTTCGGGACGGCTCGCATCGTGTAGAGAACGGGCATCGGGCGCGGCGCTACGGTGAACGCCGCACGGCGGGGGAGACCCCGATGGAACACTCCGCCGGCCCGACGGCTGGTCCCCGGCGTGAACCCGGCGCCGCGCCGCTGGCGAGACTGGTGCTCACCGCGTTCGTGTTCACGTTCGTCGCATCGCGGGTCGTCGTCTTCCTGATCATGTCCCGCCGTGCGCCGGACCTGTACGTGCACGTCGGCGGCACCCACGTCCACCATCTGAACTACGGCATCTTCCTCCTGGCCGGCACGGGCGGCTACCTGCTGTTCCGCCGGCCGCAGGGGCGGCTCTTGTCGGCAACATCCGTGGCCTACGGCATCGGCCTCGCCCTCACCTTCGACGAGTTCGGCATGTGGCTCCACCTCGGCGGCGGCTACTGGCAGCGGGCCAGCTTTGACGCCGTGGTGGTCGTGGCGGCGCTGCTGGGCATCCTGGCCTTTGCCCCCGCGCTGAACCGCCTGCGGGCGCGCCACTGGACGGCCCTCGCGCTGCTGCTCGCCGCCGTTACCGTCTTCACGATGCTCCTGGTCGAGTCATTCAATTACGCGGCGCGCCGGATCGGCCCTGCCCTCGACAACGTCGAACGTCGCGGCCCCACGTAAAATTTCGCGGCGGGCAACTTGGTTGCAAATCATTGCTTGACGGAGTGCCGCCGGCCGTTACAGTGGCCGCCACGGGAAGGGTTGTGTGGGCAATGGGCAATCGCCATCGACACGCCGGGGATCCGTTCGAAGTTCGGACCACCCACTCCTTCATTTGATCGGGCAGGGGTGTGCCCGGGCGCGCCGCCACCGCGCCCGGCCGCTACGGGAGGTGTCGAGTGCGGGTTTCATACCATCGGCGGGCGCTGGGATTGTTTCGACGGGTAAATCGGGCGGAGGACGGGAGGGTCGCGGGCGTGACGGCGCGTGCCGTCGCCGCCGAGGGGCTGGAGCGGCGATACCTGCTCTCCGGCGACGCGTGCGGGTGTTCGGACTCGGAGCCGCAGCTCCTGTCGCTTGGGAACTCGCCGGACGGCGCGCCGGCCATCGAGGCGCCGGCCGCGCAAGTGATTACCCCCCAGGCCTCCACTCCCGACGCCTCCAACGACGACCCGACCGCCTGGCTGTGGTACAGCGGCGTGGACGCGGCCTTCCTCCAGGAGCGCATCGACGACGGCTACCGCATCACCGACATCGAGGTGGACACCGCCTCGCCGGCGCTGCGGTTCACGGCGGCCCTGGTGCACAACTCCGGCTCCTACGCAAAGGGGTGGTGGTGGTACTTCGGCCAGACCGTCGCGTCGCTGAGCGACCACCTCACGGCGAACAACGCGCGCCTGGTGGACGTGGAGTCGTACGACACCGCCGCCGGTAAGCGCCTGGCGGGCGTGATGATCGCCAACACCGGCGCCGACGCCTCCGGCTGGTGGTGGTACGTCAACGCGAGCCCGGCCTTCGTCACCGACCGGATCAACGCCAACAACGGGCGGCTGATCGACATCGACGAGCACACCGGCGGCGCCAACCGCACCTTCGACGTCATCATGGTTTCCAACACCGGCGCCCAGCAGCGGGCGTGGTGGTACTACTACAACCAGACGCCAGCCCAGATCTCCGCCCGGATGAACGAGAACAACGCCCGCCTCGTGGACCTGGAGTCGGTGGACGGCAGCCACTTCGACGTCATCATGGAGCAGAGCGCCGTGTCCGCGTGGTGGTGGTACTACGGGCAAAGCCTCCAGGGGCTGCACGACCACGCGGTCCAGAACGGCGCGCGGCTGTTCGACGTCGAGCGCTACAGTGCCGGCGGCCAAGCGGTCTTCGCCGGCATCATGGTCAACAACTCCAACGCGCTGACGACGCGGGTGGGCGAGATCCTCCGCGACTCCAACCCGTCAGCCGACACGGGCCTGTACCTCAAGCGCGTGGACGGCCCCGTGCTGGCGGCCCTGCGGGAGAGCGACCGGTTCGAGCCGGCCAGCATGATCAAGGCGCTGTTGCACCTGCACGCCATGAGGCAGGTGCAGGCGGGGAACATCTCGCTGGCGCAGCAACTGTTCATGTACTACGACCCGAACAGCCCGTACGTGGACATGACCAACGTCGGCAATCCCGACACCTGCCCCAACAATTACGCCCACACCGCGAACAACCGCGTGAGCCTGCCGCTCCAGCAGGTCCTGGAGCGGATGATGGAGCGGTCGGACAACCGCGCCACGGAGACGATCGACGTCCGCTTCGGCCGGCCCGCGATCAACGCCACCGCCGCCGCGGCGGGGATGGTCAACACCGACTTCGCCTCGCTGCTGGGCTGCGGCGTGCCGGGCAACTACCTCACGCTGGCGGACACCGGCAGGCTGTACGAGGGCGTGCTGGACCACGTGCTGCTCAACGCCGCCAACGCCGACACGTTCTTCCGGTTGATGACCGACGACAACGACGCCGACCGCGAGCAGGTGCCGTACGGCGAGGGGGTGTTCGGCCCGTTCCGAGACGTGGTGCTCGAGGAGGCGGCGGACCTGCTCAATCTGGCGACGAACAACGCCACCGTCCTGGCCCTGCGCGACGCCTTCGTCAACGCCATGACCGGCGCGTGGAAGGGCGGCGGCTACACGCTCGGCGCGCCGAACAACCAGTGGCGCGAGGTCCGCACGGCCGGCGGGTACGTCGGCCTGCCGTTCCGGGATGACGGCACCACCAACGTCGTCAACTACGTGTACGGCATCTTCATCGACAACGCCCTGGTGCCGCAGAGCAACCCGACGCCCGGCCGCAACGCCATCGACGCCGCGTGGTCCGACAGCCAGGGCGAGCTGCTCCGCGACGAGATCCGCCGGGCGCTGGCGACCTGGCGGCCGGTCGTCCGCCAGGTCTACGTCTCCGGCGCCAATTGGGCGGACACGTTCGAGCGGCAGCTCGTTGCCGAGGGGTTGGGCGGCCCACTCGGCTTCGCGATTCCCGGAGGCGCCGGCCAGCGCGACGAGCTGCCGTGGAACAACCTCAACCGGGTCAGCATCACCTTCGACCAGGACGTGAACGTGCAACAGGCCGACCTGGTCGTCCGCGGAACGCGCGGGGGCGTGCGGCCGTTCAGCGCCTTTGCATACAACGCGCCCTCCCGCACCGCCACCTGGACCCTCGCCCAGGCCCTGACGGCCGACCGGCTCGTGCTGGAGCTGGATTCCGGCGGGGCCGCCGGCGTCCGCAGCGCGCTCGGGCTGGCGCTCGACGGCGAGTGGAACGCCGTCAGCGACAACTACCCCAGCGGCAACGGCACGCAGGGCGGCGACTTCCGCTTCCACTTCAACGTGCTGCCCGGGGACGTCAACCGCAACGGCAGCGTGAGCCCGACCGACATCGGCCAGGTCCGCGCCGGCCAGGGCACGAGCACCACCAACCTGGGTGTCGCGCCCCGCAACTACACGGTGTTCCGTGACGTCAACGCCAATGGCAACGTCAGTCCCACCGACTTCGCCATCGTCAGAGGAGCGCAGGGGACGACGCTTGAAGGCGTTGCCCAACCGCCGCCGGCGATGTTGGCCGGCGCGTCGGTCGACGGTGAAGAGGATGATGGCTTGCGCGAGCTGCTTGCGTAGCGGGGATGCACGAAACTGAGGTGAAACCGCTTCAGTGGCGCCAGCCCTGGCCCACCCACCCTAACTTCTTTGCCGCGTCGTCTCCCATGGTCGGGTCCACCCGCCGCAGGTGCGCGGCGAGGGCGCCGGTGTGGTGCTGGATGTGGCGGATGTTGTAGAGGTGCATTTCGCCGCGGGTGAGCTCCTTGCGCCACGGGAAGCCGCT
>Ga0075430_100002747_pt1 | contig 14694 bp, 15 predicted proteins | sample RhiMetdeltSRZDD4_FD_75294 | JGI IMG/M metagenome (GOLD analysis project Ga0075430, IMG submission 75294) | Populus rhizosphere microbial communities from Tennessee, USA - Rhizosphere MetaG P. deltoides SRZDD4 | ecosystem: Host-associated > Plants > Roots > Rhizosphere > Soil | place: USA... | reverse complement strand
AGCGAATACCGCCATTTGAAGAGCGTCAGGCGACGGACGTCCTGCGCCGTGAGCACGGCGCGCACGCCGCCGCTGGCCGCCCTCGCATCGCGCGGCGGCGTGGCGGTCGGCCTCGGCGTCGCGCCTCCGGGTGTGCCGTCCTCGGTCATCTCCTCTCCAGTCGTCACGTGGTGGCACGAGCCGGCCGTCCCGCGCAGGGGGCACGCGATTTGTTCCTGCTCGGGCCGGCTCGGCCCGTCCGTCCATCGAGCACGGGCTGGACGGCGTCCTGCCCGTGGGCTGCCAAAGCCACACTCCGGCCTGATCTCCTTTCCGGGCGTGCCGGGGCCGCTCGGAGCTCCTCACCCCCAGCGCTCCGAGCCGGCGCCGCGCCCCGAACGCGAGCGTCGGCTCGACGTCGGTCGTCGGGAGGCCAGCCGAGGCGGGCGGACACGCGTCGGCTGTGACGCGTGCCGCCCCCGGGCTCGGGGTCGAACGCGCGGCGAGGGCGTCGCGCGAGGCCGATGCAGCAACGCCGCCCGCGTTCGCGGTCCGGCCCTGCTGCGCCTGCCGCGCGCCGCCCCGTCCGATCGTCCGCCCATCGCCCATTCGACTGGCCTCCCTGGCAGGCGCCATCGTACGGGGGGCGGCGTCACAGCGATATTGCGCGGCTGGCTACTTCCGTCTCGGATACATAACGCCTACTTCTCGCTACTTTGGGCATTCGGACGTAGCGCCGCGCACGAGCGATGCTTCGCGCGGCGGAGGCCGGCGCCGTCGAGAACGTGAGGGGTCCCGGCCGATCGGGCCGGGGCCTCGTCCTTGCCTGGTACGGCGGGACGACGTCAGCGCGAGGCGGCTGGAGCCTGGGCCGGCACCTCCACCCGCATCGTCGGGTCGTTCCCCAGGACGGTGGTCGGCATCTGGCCGTTCCAGCGCTTCCACTTCTCGAACTCGACGAGGGTGGGAGTGATCGAGGCGGCGCGGGCCCGGTTCGCCTCGGCCTCGGCCAGGGCGCGGATCCGGGCGGCTTCGGCCTTCGTCGCCACGTCCGCCTGTTCGGCGTCGGCCCGCGCCTTGACGAGGGCGGCCTTCGACTGCTCCTCCTGGAGGAGCGCGGCGGCGCGCGCCTTCGCGACCTCGGCCGCGCCGGCCCGCTCGGCCTGCTGCTGCTGGAAGAGGGCGGCCTCGACCTCCTGCTGGCCCTTGAGGCGCGCCGCGATCAGCGCGTCCAGCGCCTGCGACGGGTCCATTTCGCGGATGCTGACGGTGCGGACCTTGATCCCGACCGGCTCCAGCCGCGCCTGGACCGCCTTCTCGGCCGCCGTCTCGTACTCGGACCGGCGCGGGCCGTACGCCTCCTCCCAGGTGAACAGGGTGCAGGCGTCGCGGATACCGGCCCGGATCTCCGGGCGCACGACCAGGGTGGCGATGTCCTGGCCGCCGGAGGTCGAGAGCGGGACGTTCGGCCGCATCCGGTACAGGTCGCCCACCCGTGAGGGGTCCACGGACCAGGCGGTCGTGTTGTCCATGTTGATGGTCTGCTGGTCCTTCATCACGCAGGGCACGGAGTCGTTGCCCTGCTGGCCGCGATTGAGCATGTCGATGGTGTACTCGGCGGTGGGGTACTCGGCGAGTCGCTCGCAACGCCAGTCCACCCAGACGTAGCGGCTGTCGGTGATGGTCTGCTGGGTGCCATCGCAGTAGTTGATCTTGACGCCGGCGTTACCGGGGTCCACGCGGTCCCACTGCATCCAGTACCAGACGCCGACCCCGCCGGCGACGATCACGATGAACGCGGCGATCGCTGCGCCCTTCACGGCTGCTCTCCTCGGTGCCGGCCCTCCTGCGGGCGCACCTGACCCTGCCCCAGCATCCGCCTGACCGTGCGGAAGATCGCCGTCTCGGCGATCTCCAGGTTCTTGCCCGCCCGCCTGACCATCCTGCCCAGCAGGGGCCCCCACAGGTGGGCCGTCGCCAGCAGCACGACGGCCACGACGACCGCGATCACCACCGCGTCGATCAGAGGTCCCTTCACGCATTCGCTCCCCTTGGCGCGCGTCGAGTGTTCTTGCTCACAGGACCAGCGTACAGGGAAAATCGTTCCACGAATGTCGGCCAGCGAACAGTTCGCGGCAATCGGCTGGAAGACGGTGGGAGGGATCGGCTAGCTGGAGCGGAGCAGGCAGGCCCGCAGGCGCGCCCGCAGTTGGCTCGGCGTGAACGGCTTGGCGAGATAGTCGGTCGCGCCGGCCTCGAATGCCGCGCGGACCGAGTCCTCATCGGTGTGCCCGGAGACGATGACGATCGGGATCTGCGGGAACGTGGCGCGGATCTGGCGGCAGGCCCCGAAGCCGTCGAGGACCGGCATGCCCAGGTCGAGGACGATGACGTCCGGCCGGGCGGTGCCGGCCAGCTCGACGGCGCGCAGGCCGTTCTCCGCGACCGCCAGGTCGAAGTCGTCGACGAGCGTCCGGCGGAGCAACCAGCGGATCGAGGGGTCCTCGTCGGCGATCAGGGCCCGCCTGCGGCCGGCGCCGGGGCCGTCGCGCCCGATGCCGTTCGCGCGGTGGCCGTCGTGCCCGACGCCGTTCGTGCGGTGGCCGTCGCGCGCGTCGTCCTGGGCCATCCCCCGATCTCCCGAGACGTGGTGGCGGGATGGTACACGTCCGCCGCCGTCCGGACACGCCGCACCGGGCGACGGGAGCCCATCCGGCCAGACAGGCTGTGCTTTACGTCGAGGCAACCGAACCGCCATGATCTCCGTCCCGTCTCGGGCGCCGCCCGGCACCACATGGCCCTACCGGATGAAACGCGAGAGCCGTGGCGGGAGGGACATATCCGGGTGACGGCCGAATCATGCCGACGATGTCGGCACGGCTCGGCTGTCACGCGGGCAGAAAGTGACGCCACGACGTCTGTCGTGGCGTCACTGGCGACGGTCTCGCGGCGCCGGAGCTAGCGCCAGTACTTGACGCCGGTCAGGGTGCTGGCGCGGTCGTGGCCGGGGTTGACGAGCCGCCCGGAGGACGGGCTGTTCGAGGCGCCGACCGAGATGGCGGGGACCGCCGGCGCGCTGCCGTCGGGCGGGGTGAACCAGAAGAACTCGGAGGGCGGGTCGCAGCCCGGATCGCACGCCCCCAGGTAGCCGACGACGACCCGGAAGGCGTCCCAGTCGAAGGGGTTCTCGCCCCGGTGATGCCGCTCGGTCTGCCAGTCTCGCATCTGCTGTTCGAGCGTCGGGTTCGCCGCGATCAGCTCCGACATCCGCACGTCGCGGAACATCTCGCCCTCCTTGGTTGGGGGCCGGCGCCTGGATTGGCGCGGGTAACGAGCCGGCAGGCCGTCGGTTGCGAGACGGTTGAGTCTCAGTTTCTTGATTGTATCACGGTTCCATCACGACCGTGTATCAGAATCATCGCAGGCAGCCGGATCGAGGGCGCGATTCGACCCCGGTCCACTCGGGGTTCATCGCCCGGAGGACGGCGGTGTCGCTTCGCATTCTGTCCTCGATCGGGAAACGAGAACGTTCCGAGACAACGCCCGATCCGGGCGCAACGCGCCGCCGAGCGCGCCCTCTCCGGGGGACGCGCCTGCCGCCGGGTCCGTTGCCCGCGCCACCCGCAGTCGAACGGTCCCAGCGGCGTCCAGGGCTCCGGGCGACCGTCGTCGGGGGGCCTGGACCGAGCGGCGCCAGTGCCGCCGGCGCCGGCCGCGGGGCCCGCCTCGTCGACGGGGCCGGCCACGCCGCCGGCCGGGGACGCGGCTCGGGAGCAGGACGGCCGTCCGCGCGTGCTGGTCGCCGAGGACCCGAAGGTCAACCAGCGGGTGACGCCGCGGATGCTGGGGCGGCTGGTGTGTGCGGCAGACGTCGTGGAGAGCGGGCTGGAGGTGCTCGCGGCGATCGAGCGTACGCCGTACGCTGCCGTCCTGATGGACTGTCAGATGCCGATGATGGACGGGTTCGAGGCGAGGACCGAGATCCGGCACCGGGAGCGGCACGAGGCCGTCGCCGGCAACGCGGCCCACCTGCCGATCATCGCCCTGACCGCGAACGCCCCGGAGAGCGATCGGCAGCGCTGCCTGGGGGTCGGGATGGACAATTTCCTGCCCAAGCCGCTCCGGACCGACCGGCTGGCGGCCGCGCTCAAGCAGTGGGCGGCGAGCCGGAGCCCGCCGATGCGGCTGCCGCCGACTCGCTCGACCGGGAGGAGGACGCCGCACGGGTCGCGCCGACGCGCCGCGAGCGGTACGACGGGCCGGCGCCCGCCCCGGACCCCGGCCCGTCGCGCGACGCCCCCGGCCCGATCGATCCGTCGGCCGTCGAGGGGATACGCGCCCTCCAGCTGGGCATCGTCGCCGAGCTGGTGGACATGTTCCTGGCGGAGGCCCCCCCAGCAGATCGAGACGATCCGCACGGCCGTGCAGACGGGCTCGTTCGCGCTGCCGTGGCGGGCGGCCCACACCCTCAAGGGGGACGCGGCGACCTGGGGCGCCACGGCGCTGGAGCAGGGCTGCGCGGAGGTCGAGCAGAGCCCGCCGGCCGACCTCCCGACCACCTTTGACGAGCAGCTCGCGGCCCTCGAACGGGAGCTGGATCGTGTGGGCGCGGCGCTCCACGAGCTGGGCAGCAAGGAGAGACACACGGTCTGATGCCCGTGTCGATCGCCGAGGACGGCGCGCTGGGGCGGCTCCTGCTTCAGCATGCGACCAAGGCACCTGGGCACGGCGGAGCGGCGACGCCCCGGACGGCCGGAACGTCCTGAGTCGGGCGGACACGGCGCGTTACCGCGCGACGCGAAGACGGTCGCGTCGGCGCCTGCTCTGCTAAGCTCTGCGACGCTGTGCTGGGTGGACCCCGCGGTCAGGAGACGACGTGAACGCTCTCGTCGAAGCGGGTCGGCGCGAACGCACCGACACGCCCTTCACTCGACGCCTGCCGGGCTTGCGGCTGCTGCGATCCCCGGCGGCGATCCTGGCCGGCCTCACGGTGGCCGGCGTGGCGTTCGCCGGCCTGTGCTTCATCCTCCACGAGCCGGCGGTCCTCGGCGATGCCTGGGGCTACGCCGGGTCCGGCGCCCTGATCGCCGAGTCCGGGCTCTTGCAGTATTCCCATCCGACGGTGCCCTACGCGTACCTGTGGTTCATCGCGCTCGTGGTCATGGCCGTCGGGCCGGACGTCAACGCGCTTCCCGTCCCGGTCTTCGCGATCCAATTGTTGGTGCACGTCGTCGCCAGCGGGTTGATCGCCTGGCGGCTGGGGCGCGTCTTCCAATCGCGCCGCGTCGCGGTGCTGGCGTATGCGCTGGCGGCGCTCAATCCGTTCCTGCTGATCTCGGCCGGCGAGATCCTCCGAGAGTCGCTGTCTGCCTCCGTCATCGGAGTCGCGGTAGTGCTCACGCTGGGCACGGACGATCCCGGCGAGCGACGCGGGCTGCTGCTCCGGGCCTTCTTCGCGGCATTCCTGGCCGGGGTCGCGACGATGCTGCGCCCGACCAGCCTGCCGGTCGTGGTGGCGGTCGTGATGCTCTGGGGTGCGCGCGCGGTCGTCTTCCGCGACGTCCCCTGGACCGCCTGGATCGTGACCGTGATCGGGCTGGCGATCCCGTTCGTGCCGCAGGTGGAGAGCAACTGGCGGGCGTTCGGCCAATTCCACCCGCTGGTGACGGGCGGCGGCCTCTACGAGGCCCACATGGTCTGGGCCATGTATTTCCTGAAGTACGGCACCGTGGTGGTGCCGGAGGGCGTGGGTGGACTGGTCTACCTCAGCCCGTTCGTGCCGAACGGCGCCGTGGAGCCGATCGAGGTCCTGCGGGCAAGCCCGCTCGCGTACGTCGCGACGCTGGCGGTGCACCTGTTCGCGCTGGTGGACGTCGATTTCCCGTTCGTGTACGTCCGCGACCTCGATCCGTGGTACCGCTGGCCGCTCTCGCTGCTCAACTATCTCTATCTCGGCCTGGCGCTGGCCGGCGCGGTGATCGCCGTGCGGCGGGTCCGGGATCGGGCGGCGCGGCGGCGGGTCTTCGCGGTGGCGGCCGGCTACCTCGCGGCGGGCGGGTACGCGGTGGTCTTCGCGCCGGTCGTGGTGGAGGCCCGCTATGGCCTGCCGATCTTCCTGCTGCTGCTGCCGGCCGTCGTCTGGAGCCTGGTCGTCGCCCGGGAGCGGCTGCGCGCGCCCTCCTGGCGCCCGCTGCTCGCGCCCTGGCTGCTGATGGCCGCCTTCATCTGCGGATGCAGCACCGTGTCGGCCTGGATGCAGGAGCAGGCGCCGCTGCTCCGCGAGCGTCCGCGCGTCGCCCGGCACATGTTGCCGCTCGTGGCGGAGATGAAGGTCGAGCCTCCGTCGCGGTGGGCGCTGGGCGGGGAACGCAGCTACGACATCGAGATCACGAACGTCGGCTACTTCCCGTGGGCGTCGCACGGCGGTCACCGCGTCTTCGTGGGCGTCCACTTCGGGACGCTGAAGGGCCTGAGGCGCGATTGGGCGGAAGATCAGGTGATCGAGCTGCCGGGCAACATGGCGCCCGGGCAGACCCGCCGTTTCACGATCACGGTGACGGCGCCAGAGAAGGCCGGCTGCTACTACCTGATCCACCGAGTTGTCGCGGATGCCTGGATGTGGTTCGGCGAGATCGATTTCACCCCGGTCGCGGTCGGCTCGATCTCGCAGCGGCTGCGAGGAACGGATCCGCTCACCCAGAAAGGCCCGTGCAGGGTGCCGGACCCGCCCCCGTCGACGCCGCCTCAGTAGCGGCCAGCCCGGCGGCTCCGTGCTTGCGACCGCCGTCGCCGTGGTGCGCGGCCGGACGGCTCCGGCTGGCCCGGGACTTGCAGCCGGCTTCTGTCCGAGGCTCCCGATCGGGGGAAGGTGCGAGGGCGGCGGGTGGCGGGCCAACCGTCCGGCCGCGAGACGGTCACGAAGCCACCAGATTGCTCCTTGCACCCCGCTCGTCGAGCGCCTACGATGGAAGGAATCGCACCCACGGAGGCTCAGCATGCATCGGATCATCGTCGCAAACCGCCGTGGCCACCAGGTCGTCGAGTGGGACGTCGACACCGACACCGACGAGGCCCGGGAGCGGATCGCGGAGGCGGAGCGGATCATTCGGGAAGCCCGGCAGCAGGGGTGCATCGTCTCGAAGAAGGTGGACGGCAAGCATGTGCTGGACACCTCGCCGTTCGACCCGAAGGTCGAGGAGTACCAGATCATCGCGCCGATCGCCGGGGGCTGAGCTTCCGATCGCGTGATGTTCGACCTGCGCGCAGCGTGGCGCTGGCTCGTCGGCGGTGACCGCGAGCCAGCCTCGTTCGATCTGGGCGCCGCCGAGGCGGACGGCGACGCCATCGAGCGGCCGTGGCTGTACGACTGGGAGCACCTGCCGAAGCGCTCGGCGGGCTCGGACTTCTCGCGCGCGGATTACCGCGCCGCGCGCAAGCGGGCGATCGAGGTCGCGCGGACGACGCTCGGCGACGAGCTGTGGGCGGACTTGCAGCACGACGGCTACCTGGAGCTGCCCTCCAGGCTGTTCGACGGCATCACCTACCGGCTGCGGGTCGGCCGGCGGATCGAGGTGCGGGCCGCTCCGGGCTATCGCGTGCCCTGGGTCTACCCGTACCTCTGCATCAACCCGACGTATCCGCTGCCGGAGGTCGAGTTCTTCGCGCAGCTCTACCTGTACGTGCGGGATCGCGAAGAAGAGATCGTGCGGGTGGCGGCGCCGCAACCCTGGGACCAGACCCTCGGCCGGACCTTCTGACGACCTCCACCCGGCCGCCGCGCCTCCCCATTGTGATGGCCGATGGGGGAGGCACGCGGATCGCCTTCGAGCTGCCGCCGGCCCCGACGGAGGCACCGGCGCGATCGAGCCAGGGCGGCCCGCCGGGCCCGGAGGCGCGCGTCGCCTGGCGGCCCGACTGCCCGCCGGTCGCTCGCCCGGACGCGTTCCTGGCACACATCTTGCGCCCCTAGTGAGATACGCCGTGAGGGCGTTCTGTTGGAGGTATCGATCCATGCGGGGCACTGTTGTGCGGATGATCCGAGATCGCGGCTTCGGGTTCGTCCGTTGCGATGATGGCACGGAAGTCTTTTTCCACCACTCGGCCTTGCCGCGAGGGGTCTTCGACACCGTCCAGGATGGCCAGGAGATGGAGTTCGATATCGAGAACGACGTGCGCGGCCGTGGCCAGCGGGCGACGAATGTCGAGCTGATCAACAGCGCGTACAACGCTCAGCGGTAGCGCCCCGGCGACACCACGCAGGCCTCATTCCAGCGGTCCGGCTCGCACAGCGCGGGGCAACGATGCCCGGATGGACGTCTTTATCGAGCGGACTGTCGCCGGGCCGCCGCAATAAGCACGCGCCTCACGAGAACGCGGAGCTTCGGAGAGCGGAGAGCCCGGCCGCTCCGACATCGTCTCAACCGATGCCGGGGCGGCCGGGCTCTGGTGTGTCCCCCGCCTCTGCCCGGTCGGGCGGGATCAGGAGCCGCTGACGCCGGCCTTGTCGAGCACGCTGGACTCGGCGAAGATCGGCACGCGCGCGCGGAGCGCCAGGGCGATGGCGTCGCTCGGGCGGGAGTCGACCTCGACCTGCCGGCTCTCGGTACTCATGATGACCTTGGCGTAGAACGTCTCGTTCGAGACGTTGTTGACGACGACCCGATTGACGGTGCCGCCGAGCTCCTGGACCAGCGAGCGCATCAGGTCGTACGAGGTGGGCGACTCGACCTTCGGCTTCGCCCGCGATTGGAGCGCGCTCAGGTCGACGAAGATCGCCAGCGCCTCGCTCTGCCCGACCGACATGACGAGCCGCCGGTTGCCGGCCTTCTCCTTGAGGATCAGGTTGATCTGCTCGCCGCCGCGGACCGGGCGGATCTCCTCGACCACCATCTCGCGGACGTCGGTGCTGGCGGCCGCCGATCCGACGGCGTCCGGCGCGGGGGTCAGCCCCGGCACGTTGATGATTCCCTGGGCGGCCAGGCCGTAGACGGCGCCCGCGATCAGGCCGACGACGAGCAGCGACGTGAACCAGCGGTGCACGACGCCGGCCACCATGCCGCGAGCGAGACGAGCGAGTACGTGGCCGACGATCACGGCAGGGCCCTCCGGACCAGAGCGCGACGTGGAGCGGGCAGGTCGCGCCGCTCGCGTAACTCCTGAGAGACATGGTACCACGTCGCGGGCACGCGAGCGGAACTTCTCGGAGAAACGGTGGCGGGAGCAGCGACGTGACGACGGGCCTGAATCTCGTGGACTACCACATCCACACGGCCCGCTGCGGGCATGCGCGCGGCGAGATGGCGGCGTACGTCGAGCGGGCGATTCGGGCCGGGCTGCCGGAGATGGGGTTCTCGGACCACATCTTCCTGTACTGGCTGCCGGCGGACGGGCGCGATCCGGAGCTGGCGATGTCGGAGGACCAGTTCGACGCGTACGTCGAGGACGTGCTGCGCCTCCGACACGCGTACCCCGAGATCGCGATCAGGCTGGCGGTGGAGGCCGACTTCATCGTGGATAGGGAGGACACGCTGAAGGGCATCCTGGACCGCTACCCCTGGGATTACGTCCTCGGCAGCGTCCACTTCATCGGCGACTGGGGGATGGACGACGGACGGTACGTCAGCCGCTACGACGAGTGGGACGTCGACGCGCTCTACGAACACTACTTCGATCTGGTAGTGCGGGCGGCCGAGAGCGGTCACTTCGACACGATGGCGCACCTGGATCTGGTCAAGAAGTTCGGGCACCGATCTCGCAAGGACCTGGCGGACCTGTACGCCCGGGTGGCGAGACGGCTGGCGGCGGCCGGCGTGGCGATCGAGGTGAACACGGCCGGGCTCTACAAGCCGGTCGGCGAGCTGTACCCGCACCTGGACCTGCTGTCGGCGTGTCGACGGGCGGGGGTGCCGGCGACGCTGGGATCGGACGCGCACGCGCCGGGCGAGGTCGCCCGCGACTTCCCGCTGGCGCTCGAGCACCTGCGGGCGGCCGGCTACGAGCGGATCCTGGCGTACCTGGGCCGGCAGCGCGACTGGAAGAGCATCTGACGTGCTTAGAGGTAGACGCCGCCGCTCCGCTCGACGCGCCGAATTCGTTGCCACGGCACTATGATCGACGCTGGAAGTACGGGCGCTCCGCCGCCGCGTGCCGGATGGCGGGAGCCCGGGCGGAGATGTCGGAGAGGTGCGGCACGATGAGCCTCAGATGGCTGTCGAGCGTGGTGGGCGGCAAGCGGATGGCGCGGCCGGGCGTCCGGCAGAGGATGGCGCCGCGGGCCCAGCGCGACCTCGCCGACGAGATCGACGCCGCTGCCGTGACGGTGCGGCGGGTCTGGGCACGGGAGATCGTCGTGGACCCCGGCGACGGCGCGGAGCCTGAGATCACGGTGATCGCGCGGGTCAACGCCGAGGCGCGGTCGGACGTGACAGCCTGGCTGGACGGCCCTGACGACGCCAGCGCCGAGCCGGAGGTCCGGACGGATTGGATCTTCTTCCCGGCGACGCCCGAGGCGGTCCTGATCGGCGTGGTGCAAGGCGTCGGCGAGGATGCGCCGCACTTCCGTGTCAACGTGCGCTTCCAGGCCGATCGGTACCGCCGCCAGCTCGAGGCGCTGGCCGAGACCGGACTACTCGGGCTGACGACGGTGCCGCTCCAGATCGGGCCGGAGCGGGAGCTCGCATCGCCGTGCGTGTTCGTCGGGGTCGAGACGACGCCGCTGCACGACTTCCTGCGCGAGCTGCCGGCGGTGCCCGTCGTGTAGCAAGCAAGCGCGCGGATCTCAAGAGCCGAGGGCGCCCGGCCGGACCCGACCGGGCGCCCTCCTGTTGAAGGCTCGGTTGGCGAGCCGAGTCCGTGCCCCGGATGGGGGCTCGGCGCTCGGGTTGAGGCCGATCCCGCCCCGGCAGCGGCCGGGGCCGGCTCGACGGACCGGGCGGACTTCAGCGGAGGTCGCGGGACGGGAGCGGCCCCGATCGCGGCGGGTATCCTTCCCGCCGAGCGCCTGCTGGCGAGAACGTCTCGGGGTGAGGTGGCGATGGCGACGAGGACGGACGTGCGGCTGACCGATCCGCGCGAGCTGCTGGAGGTCTACGATCCGGAGGGGAACCCGACCGGCGAGGCGAAGCCGCGCGGGGCGGTGCACCTGGAGGGCCACTGGCACCTGGCGTTCTTCTGCTGGATCGCGCGGCCGGGGGCGCGGGACGTCGAGGTCCTGCTCCAGCATCGCGCGGCGCGGAAGGACGTCTGGCCGTTGCGGTTCGACGCCTCGGCGGCCGGGCACATCCGCTTCGGCGAGAGCCTGGAGGAGGCGGCGCGCGAGGTCCGCGAGGAGCTGGGGATCGAGGTCGAGCTTCGAGACATGGTCGCGCTGGGGCGGCACCGGCAGCAGCACCACCACGCCAACGGCCTGATCGACCGCGAGCACCACGCGCTGCACCTGCTGACGCCGGGGCCGGAAGACGCGGCGTACCGACCGGACCCGCTCGAGGTGGCCGGCCTCGCCTGGATCGACGCCGACGACCTGCTCGGCCTGGTGGAAGGGCGGCTCGGCGAGGCGACCGTCAGGTACCGGGTGGTCGATGCGCCGGCCGACGCGTTCGTGGAGCGGACGCTGACGCCGGCCGATCTGGTGCCGTATGAGGATGGGTATCACCGCCGGCTGATCGAGGCGATCTGCCAGCACGTCCCGGTGCGTTGAGGCGGCGGGAAGCCCGCATCCCGGCCCTCGTCACTCCTCCCTCGGAGTTCGCTGGACTCCGGCGCTGCTCGCCCATGGGCCCTTTGAATCAACGCACCCTGGGGCCCCTGGATCCCCAGGGCCCCACGGCCCAGAGGGAGAGGGTGAGGTGGGTACGACCAGCGGCGTGCTTATGGCAACTCCACGCGGGTCATCCAGTGGGCGTACTCCGGGGCGGTGCCGCGCACGGCGGCCTCGAAGCGCTCGGCGAGGCGGGCGGTGATCGGTCCCCGCCGGCCGCTCCCGACCGCACGGTGGTCGACGGCCGCGATCCAGGCGATCTGCATCCGCGTCCCGCACAGGAACAGCTCGTCGGCGACGTACAGCTCGGTGCGGTCGATCTCGCGCTCGACGACCGGGATCGCGAGGTCGGCGGCCAGCTCCAGGACCGCCTTGCGGTTGATCCCCTCCAGGATGTCGCCGGAGACGGGCGGCGTGACGAGCGTGCCGTCGCGGACCATGAACAGGTTGGAGACGCTGCCCTCGCCGGCCTTGCCGCGGGCGTTCAGGACGATGGCGTCGTCGAAGCCGTGCTCGCGGGCCTCGTCGCGGATCAGGCTGGCGTTGACGTACGAGCCACCGATCTTGCCCCGAGGCGGGATGGCGTTGTCGGTGACACGCTGCCAGGACGAGACCGAGACGGAGAGGCCGTGGTCGAGCGGTGGCAGGCCGTCGATCGCGAGCATGAACAGGGCAAAGCCGTCGGCGATGCCCGACAACCCCGGGGTCAGGTCGAGGCCAGCCTTGTAGCAGAACGGCCGGAGGTAGACCTCGCCGAGGTGGCCGTTCCGCCGGGTCAATTCGGCGCTCAGGGCGCAGAGCCCCTCGACGTCGAACGGCAGCGTGATGCGGAGCAGCTTCGCGGAGGCGGCGAAGCGTCGGTAATGGTCTCGCAGGCGGAACAGGTGGACCGCCTGGCCGTCCGCCGAGCGGTACCCCCGGATCCCGCCGAACGCGCTGGTGCCGTACTGGAGGGCGTGGGTCGCGACGCTGACGCGGGCATCGGCCAGCGGGACGATATCGCCCTCGAAGAAGGCGTAGGGGAGGTGGCCGACACGGCCGACCGGATCGGCGGATGCCGCCGGCGAAGGAGCAACGGGCTGACGGTCCAGGATCGTGCTCATGGATGGGTCTCCAGGGACGTGGCTGATGGTCGAATGGTATGCGCACTGAGCGCCTGCATACAGAGCCAATTCGCGGTTGGACTGGGCATTGGCGCGGTCGGCTGCTATGCTGTCGGCATGCCATTGCCGACGCTCACGCTCGATCCGACCGTCGAGCTGCCGCTCTACCGGCAGCTCGGCGACGCGCTGGCGGGCGCCATCGCCGAGGGGACCCTCGACGAGGGGGAACGCCTGCCATCGGAGCGCGATCTCGCCGTCAGCCTCGGGGTCAGCCGCACGACCGTGGTGACGGCGTACCGTGAGCTGGAGTCGCGCGGGCTGGTGCGCGGCCACGTCGGGCGGGGGACGTTCGTCTGCGCGGCCGAGGAGCCGATCGATGCGCCGTTCGCCTGGCGCGGCCGGGTGGCGCTCGGCGCCCAGCGGGGGCTCGATCCGGCGCTGCGCGGCGTCTTGAATGCGAGCGGCCCCGGGACGATCTCGTTCGGGGCCGGGACGCCCGCGCCGGAGCGGTTCCCCGTCGACCTGTTCCGCCGGCTGACCGACGACGTCCTGCGGCGCGATGCGACGACGGCGTTCGGCATCGGGCCGACCGAGGGGCAGCCGGGTCTGCGGGCGGCGGTAGCCGGGCGGCTGGGGGCGCGGCCGGAGCAGGTGCTGGTGGTGGCCGGGGCGCAGCAGGGGCTGGACTTGATCGCGCGCTGCCTGCTGGACCCCGGCGACGCGGTCCTGATCGACCGGCCGGGCTACCTCGGCGCGATCCAGACGTTCCGCTCGGCCGGAGCGCACCTCGTCGGCTGGGACGTGGAGCGGGCCGATCCGGACGAGCTGGAGGACCTGATCCTCCGCTACCGCCCGAAGCTGCTCTACGCGACGCCGACGTTCCAGAACCCGACCGGCCGGACGCTCTCTCTGGAAGTCCGCCGCGAGCTGCTGCGGGTGGCCGCGCGATATCGCCTGCCGATCGTGGAGGATGACCCGTACGGGCTGCTCTGGTTCGATCGGCCGCCGCCGCCCTCGCTGTTCGCGCTGGACGAGCGAGGTCTGGTGATCCACCTCGGGACGGCCTCGAAGACGCTCGGGGCGGGTCTGCGGCTCGGCTGGCTGGTGGCGCCGCCGGCGATCGTGGAGCAGTTGACGCTGGTCAAGGCGCGGGGCGACCTGTTCACCAGCGGCCTGACCCAGCTAGTGCTGGCCGAGATCCTGGCCAGTCGGGCGTACGATGCGCACCTGGCGAGCCTGCGGACGGAGCACGCGGCCCGGCACGCGGCGCTGGCGACGGCGCTCCGCCGACGCCTGCCGGCCGGCGCGCTCGGCTGGCGGCCGGCCGAGGGCGGGCTGTACCTCTGGTGTCGGCTGCGGGGCGGGACGGACGCGGTGGGGCTACTCCAGCGCGCCCAGGCGGCCGGGGTGACGTTCGTGCCGGGCGAGCCGTTCTACAGCGACGGGCTGGGCCGGCACGAGCTGCGCCTCTGCTTCTCGGCCGCCACGCCGGCCAGCATCGACGAGGGGGTCCGGCGTCTCGCGACGGCGTTCGCGGCCGGCCCGAACGGGCTGGCCGCCGGGCACCACGCGCTGGTCTGAAATCCGCTGCCTTCACCACGGCCCCCATCATGCCTTCGTCGGAGTTCGCTGGACTCCGGCGCTGCGCGCCCATAGGGGCCCCTTCCGCTGCGCGGCGCGGACATCGGCTGCGTAATTGCTCAGCTGGCCGAGACGACGGCAAGTCCGGGCGACTGGCACGTCTCTGAGTCGCCTAGCCTCATCCTCCGGCCACGTGGGCGTGTAGGGCGCAGGTCGTCGCGCCTATACTGGGTCGTCGATCCAGGCGATCCACGAACTGGGACGGCGATCGATGCG